>Ga0118677_10007661_pt1 | contig 17733 bp, 9 predicted proteins | sample AliMusrvi5mmetaG_FD_86154 | JGI IMG/M metagenome (GOLD analysis project Ga0118677, IMG submission 86154) | reverse complement strand
CCAGCTCAGAAACTGCTGATAAGTTCGCGGATATTCCTCTCCTGCGACCGGACTGGGGGAGTCTTTCATGGTTAGGCATACTACAGGTTGTGGCTACTTGCGTCAAATGGATACCCCCTTTCATCTGATTATTCCGCGACACTTCTGACACTGAGCGCCGTTCGCTCGATAGTCAGACTCCGATTCGCACGATTTTATCAGCGATGTCGTGTTACTCGCAATCGGATAGTGGGGTGTGGGCACAGGACCCCGCGCACATGGGATTGCCGATTCGGAGCAAGCAAACAGAACCGATATGATTTGCGCAATGCCCGAGGCCGACTGAAGCCAGTACAATAGGCAGACTCCTCGGCACATTGTTCCAGCTTCAGCCGACTCGGAGCACCAGCCGGCGCCTCGTCGCGCATGAAGTGCAAGATGCGGGACGAACGGTTCCATCGACGGTCGTTCCGTTTGCGCGACAGGTCACAGGTGGACGACGGATAAGAGCAGAAAACAACCAAAACAACATACTCGTTCCTCTGTAGTGTTCTAGTGAAAGCCACGACAGAGGACGTGCAAGTCCCCGTCAGAGGTCGAGGAACACGATGGCCGAGGGATTGCCGACGGAGGCGTAGTGGCCGGTGAAAGTCAGTCCGCCTGTCTTGGAGTCGGCGCGGAAAACGGCGACGTTGTCGCCGCGCTGATTGCAGGAGTAGAGGAACCTGCCGCTGGGATCAAAGCTGAAGCTGCGCGGATAGTTTCCGCGCGTTCCTTCCTCCCCGACAAAGGTCAGTTCGCCGGTTCTGCCGATGGCGAAGATCGCGATGCTGTCGTGCAGGCGGTTGCCCGCATAGAGGAACAGCCCATCGGCGGAGACCAGGACCTCCGAGCAGAAATTGCTGCCCGCGAACCCGGGTGGCAGGCTGGAGACGGTCTGCCGCGCGGCCAGCCGCCCCTTGGCGGCATCGAAGTCGAACTGGACGAGGGTCGAGCCTTCCTCCTGAATGGAATAGAGCCAGCGCCCGTTCGGGTGGAAGTGGAAGTGCCGCGGCCCGTCTCCCGGCGGCAGCGAGACTGCGGGAGGATCGTTAGGGATCAGCGTTCCCGTGCGGTCATCGAACGTCCAGACGAAGATCTGGTCCAGGCCCAGATCGACGTGCAGAACGAAGCACCCCGAGGGGTCGGCCTGGATCATGTGCGCATGCGCCCGGTCGTGCCCGCTGACGGCATAGCTTCCCGGCGGGGCGTTCGTGGCCTTTTTCGGGCCGACCGTTCCTGCATCCTTCCTGAGGTCCGTGGCGGCCCCCAGACCGCCGCCGGGCAGAATCGGCAGCACGGCCACCGAGCCGCCGAAATAGTTCGCAACCAGCACGAACCGCCCGGAGGGGTGGACGCTCACATAGGTGGGACCGGCACCGCCTGAGCTGACCGTGTTGAGCAGGCTCAACTGCCCGTCAGCCCTGTTGATGGCGAAGGCGCTGACCGTGCCTGCCTTGGCTTCGCCCACCCGGTCCGTTTCATTGGCAGAGTACAGACGGGTCCCGGCCATATTCAGAGCCAGACAGCTCGGGCTCGTCTCCACTCCGCAGACGCCGCTCGGCGTCAAGGCCCCCGTGGTGCGATCCACCTGAAACAGGTGAATGCCGCGGCCGTTGCCGGGCGGCAAATCCACCTGCGTCGGCAGCATGTCGCGCAGCGGCGAACTGAACGTGCCCACATAGGCCATGAGCGGCCCCTTGGCTTCGGCTGACCGCACCGCAGGCGGCCTCGCCAACAGCGGCGCGCCCGCCGCAAAAGCAAAAGAGGCTCTCACAAACGAACGTCTCGAAAGGTCCGGCGTATTCATGCTGAGAACGGTATCAGCACAGCACCGGAAAGACAAGCCGTATCGCCCCCAATGGGGTTAGTCAAAGGTAGACGATGCACAGGGTCGCCAGCACGGGCATGACGGCCTATCCGAGGCAGTGCCTCCAATGGGCCCAAATCTGAGCGGGCGGCATCATTTCGAAAAACTCGGATACCACCCGCGGGTAGAGGCGTCCGACATGGAACGTTCAACTCTCACCGCTCAAGTTTGGGGTTCGCTGCGACAACGGGTTCTAGGCCTTGACCTCTTCGCGGATCATCACGAGTAGCATTTTGAAGCGCTTTTCCGCCTGCACGGCGTGAGGCACATTCGCCGGCATGATCACCATTTCTCCGGTTTTGACGTTCACCGGTTTGCCACCGATCACCAGCGTCGCCTCCCCTTCGGTGACCAGAACGGTCGCGTCGTAAGGCGACACATGTTCGCTGAGACCCTGGCCTTGGTCGAAGGAAAAGAGCGTCAGCGTGCCCGCTTTTTTGTCGAGCAGCGTCTTGCTGATCACTGCGTCGTCCGCGTAGTCCACGGACGACGAGAGTCCGATCACCTGTCCCCGTTTGTCTGTCGCCGTCATGGCTAGCTCTCCTGTTTTGTAATTTCAACTATACAGAAACGAGGGAACGGTTGGCCAGAGAAACCGTTTTGTTCGGCCGGGAGAGGCACTGCCCGCCCTGCGCAACTTGTGATACACTTCGCCCATGAGCCAAGAAGCCGACTCCACCCGTCAACAGTTGGAAGAACGCATTACCTACTGCGAACACCTCGTCGACACCCTTAACACGGTTATCGCCGACCTTCAAAAGCGCGTTCTCTCGCTGGAACTCCAAAATCGCAAACTCGTAACGGCGCTCCAACAGCAGCAGGAGGCTTCTCGCGTCTTCGGGGCTGGCAACGAGCAACCTCCCCACTATTAGAGCAGTTTTATATGAACTGTTGCGGCAACTTAAGCTCCTTTGGACACTCGGAGCTTTTAGACAGGATGTTCAGGATCACGACGAACAAAACCACCCTGTTTCATCCTGTCAAAATGAAGTTGAATTAACCATGACTGGTTTCGAAATCTGGCCACCGCTCACTTTCATTTCTTTGGCTTATTTTGAAGATCGCAACTTCGTGGGGCTGGAGCGTAACAGGCACGCCCTCGATGCGCAGGCACTCGGCAAGCCATTCGCCTAAGTCGCGTGTGCGCCAGCCACTTTCAAAACCATCTTGCCAAAAAGAATTCACACCGTTCAACGATATGCGTTGATCCGATAGAAAAGGCGGGGTGCGGTAGAGCCGCTGTGGATGATGATGTTCGTGAGCGGCGTCGGAGGGGCGTTGGTGTAGACGGGCCACCACTGGCCCGTGACCAAGTTCGAGGAGCACTCGAGCGTTTGCCAGGCGTTGACGCCGCCGATCCAAGTGATGGCCACATCATTGCCCGAAGCGCCGATGTCGGTGAAGCGCAGTTGGGAGGCGGGGTTCGTGGGGTTGAGGTCGGCCTGATAAGACTGAAGCGTGGTATAGCCGTTGCGGTTCGTGAGGCTCGCAGTGGCGGCCAGCGTGGGGTCGAAACCGTAGCCGAGTGCCCAGCCGTCGGGGATGCCGTTGGCGAGCGACGACCAGCGCGTGGGGTCGAGTCCGTAAGTGTATTCCTGTATGTCCGTCAACCCGTTGCCGGAATGGCTGCTGGTCGCCGTGACGGCGGAGAGGCTGCCGAAGTGGGCGCGGACCCAAACGTCGGGTAGGCCGAGGCCCACGGTGTCGGTGGCGGCATTGGAATAGATTTCGACGGTGCCGCGCGGGGCGAGGTCTTTGCCTGCGAAGCCGACGAAGTTGGTTGGATAGCGGTGAACCTTGAAAACTTCGTTGAGGTATTGCGTTTGGAAGAGCGCTTTCGGATCGGTCGGAATCGCGCTCCCTTGGGCCAGCGGTGCGCTGGTCACAGGGTTGACGTAGGTCCACACGGTCTGGCTGTTGGTGGTGACCTCGAAAAGTGTGCCGCGAATGCCGTAGCAAATGAGACTGTTGCCGTTGGGCAGGCGCTGCGCGCCACCGATGTCCATGCCGTAGAAGTTGGTCGTGGGGTTGGCTTTGTAGGTCCAATAATAATTGGTCGGGCCATAGGCGGCACCGGCCGTTAGCGCGTAGTTGCCGTTGCCATCCACCGGAGGAACGATTTCGTCAATGGAGGTATAGCCATTTTGGCCGCCGAGGCGGCCGACGCCGTTGTCGTGGATGGTAATGTGGCCAGCGTTGGGGCAGTTGGTGGGAACCCAGGTGCAATCGTGCTGCTGCCAGAGCATCTGGTTGGCTTGGGTGCCGCGTTTGTATTGGATGGGATTACCCCAGCGGTAGAGCAGGTCGCCGCCTTTGCCGTAACGCCCGCCGGTGTGACCGGCGGCTTGGGCCGTCGTCGTGCTGTGGTCGATGATCCAGAGTTCGCTGTTGTTGCGGATGCTGACCATGATCTGGTCGAACTGCGGGTGGTAGTCTAACGAATTCGCGTGATTCCAGAACTGCTGGTTCTGGCCGCCGGGGGGATTGGCGTTGACGAGTTCGACGTGGTTGCTGACGGCTCCGTAATTGCTCTTGCCGCTGTCGAAATCTTGAACGAGGTGGTCCCAGACATGCCATTCCCAGACGACGCTGCCGCCGTAGGGGCGGGTGGGCTGGACTTCAATGATCGCCTCGGGAAGCATCAGTCCGCCATTGGTCGTGATCGCGGAAACACACTTCGAGGGATCGAAGCCGGCGGCGAGCACCTCGGCGGTGGTCTTCACCTCCATGACGAGCATGATGAGGTTGCCGTTGGGCAGCACCTTGAAATCGTGGTGGGTCATTTTGTCGGTGTAGTTGTAGTCGAAAGACCATACGAGATTGCCGAGCCAGTCGTATTCTTCGTGGCGGCCGCCTTCGCCGCCGCCGGCGTTGAGTTTGGCCAGATTCCCCACGGAGCACATGCGGAGATAGTGACCGTTCTCCAGCAGGCACTCGGCGCGGCCCGGGGTGTACGTGCTGGTCCATGAGTGGACGTACTGCCCGGCGTTGTTGAGCAGGTAGGCGGTCTTGCCCTGCATCGGAGACATGAGCGTGTAGCCGGGAAAAGCGTTGGTGGCGTTGAGGAAGAGTCCGACGGTCTGCGCGATTTTATCGGGCCGCATGACGCGGAAACCGGTCTGGCTGAATTCCGAGTAAGGGTCGCCCGCGGGCCCGCCGCCGAGGAAGTAAGCCGGGTCGCGGTTCGAGACGCGGGCGTGGCCGTAATCGTCGTCGTTCGTCGCGTTGCCGTTCCACCAGGTGCCGCCGCGCAGGCAGCGGTACATCTGGCCGTCAAAGAGGTCGCCGGCCGCGGGGCCGGGCGGGTTGGTGACGATGTTGTTGATCACGCAGTTGGTGTAGTAGGCGTTCATGTACCAGTCGTTGCACCATTCCCAGACGTTGCCGCCCATGTCGTAAAGGCCGTAGGGGTTGGAGCCGTCGCTGGTCTGATACGTGGTCTGACTTCCGGGCCAGTTATAATCGGACTTCAGGCGCAGCGAGCCGTTGTAAAAACCGACCGGCGTGGTGCAGGGATACGCGCTGGCGGACTCGAACGGGTCGCCGGAGCTCTGCCAGTTGGCGAAGGAGCCGTTGGCGTTCGTGTCGGTGCCCCACGGGAACATGCAATACGGGGTATACAGCCCGCCGTGCGCGGCGTATTCCCACTCGGCCTCGGTCGGCAGCCGGTATCCGTTCTTCGAAAAGTCGACATCGCCGGTGCCGAGGCTGTAGCACGGATCGAAGCCGTCGCGGGCGCTCAGCCAATTGCAGTAGGCGATCGCGCCGAACCAGCGCACGCTGGTGACGGGCCGCAGGTCGCGGTTGTTGAGGACAGCGAACGAGTTGTTGGCGAACTGGATGAAGCTGCAGAAGGACGCGCCGTAGGTGTAGAAGTAGGCGTTGGTGCCGCCGACAGCGTAGACGATGTTGGTGCGCACTTCGATCAGTCCTTGAGCGAGCGCGGAGTTGAGATAGGCGCAGTACTCGTTCATCGTGCAGAGCGTCGTGGACATGTAGAGCGGCGAGATGAAGACGGTGTGGAGCGGAACCTCGTCGGTGTAGTGCTTGAGGTCGACGTACTCGAAGTGGTCGCCCATCACAAAGCTCCCGCCGGGAATGCGCGCGTACTGAGGCGTGAACGTGACCGGCGCGCTGACGCCGCTGACGGTGTAGGAATAGGACGCCGTTGGCGCGCCGGCCGGATCGGCGGTCTGGCGGCCGAGGGCATCACGGGCCAAGACGTAGTAGCTCACGGTGGTGCCGGCAGGGAAGGCGGGAATCTGTGCGCCATAGAGGCTGTCGCCAGCCGCGCCGTCATGATGCCTGCCGTCATCGAGCATGGCGACCGTGACGGGGCCGGCCCCGGCGTTATAGATGAGGGAGAGCTGGCTGATACCGGCGCTGGCGGTCGCTGCGGCCGTCACCCAGATTGCATTGGTAGCCGTGGGCGAAGGGGTCGATAGAGCGGTGCCGGTGACCGTCAGCGGCGGGGTGATCGCGTAGGCCGTGGCGACCATGCGGTTGGTTTTACCCGGACCCACATCCGTCTGACGGTAGGAACGGACGTATTCGACGGTGGCGTTCGTCGAAGAAACCGTGACGCGCAGGTGGCCGGAGCCGCCGTACAGGACTCCGCTTTGATAGTTGTAATCGCTGTTCGTCGCGTAAGCGGTCGCGTCGTAGGGGAAGTGGCTGGGCTGCGGCACTTCCTGATAGACCAGGTCGGGGATGCCGTTGGTGACGCCCCGGGCGTAGTAGTCCTGTTTCACATACAGGTGGTCGTGCCCGTGGAAAAAGGCGTTCACGCCGTTTGTGAGCAACAGATTCTGGATCGGCATCGCCCAGCCCGGGCGGTTAGCGGTGAAGCCCCAGGTGCCGTTGGTGTTGTAACCGCCCCATTCGAAATATTTCGCGAACTCCAGGCCGCCGCGAGCCTCCGTGTCGAAACTCCCGCCGACCAGGTGGTGGGCGAAAACGAACTTGAATTTCGCCGTGCTGTTTTCGAGCGTCGACTTCAGCCAGCTATATTGGTTCGTTCCGAGCGTCCACGCCCACGGGTCTTTCGATTTGCTGACGCCCTGATTGCTGTACCAGAAAGGATCGAGCATCACGAACAGGGCGTCCCCCCACTCGAAGGCGTAGTAGGCATCGCGCGGGGCCTGCTGATACGAATCGGTGTTGGTCGCCCCTGAGTAGAAGCCGTCAGCGAAAGGACACGGATAATACCGCTCCCGTGCGGTGGCGCCCCACACCGGCGGATTGTCGTGCGGGGAGCCGCTGCTCAGCCACCAGCCCAATTCCGGGTCGTGGTTGCCGTTCACGAGGAACAGCGGCACGGAGGGCCCGCTGATGTTGAAGAACTGGCTTCTCACGGCGGCGCACGCTTCGAGGATACCCGGCTGCGTCATGGTGTAGGCATTGGTGGCCGCATACTTCTCGCCCATGAACGTGTCGCCGAGATCGATGAGGAAGTCCGGATGGTCGGCAACCACGTTCGTGAGGGTCTGCTGCCAGACGGACGGCACCGTGCCGGGGTTGTCGTTGTAGTGCGGGTCGGCCTCGATATCAAAGGTGAAGGCGCTGCCGCGGGCGCGCTGCGTGACGAAGGTGCGCTCGGCTCCAGCGCTGAACGGCGCGATGCCCGTCGTTGAGTAGCGCATCCGGTAATAGTATTGCTGGCTAGCCTGAAGCTGACTGATGGTCACAATGGCAGGAGTTCCGTTGGTTAGGGGCACCGTTGCGGTCTGGCCCGTATAAACGCCCGACTGCGTGCCATATTCGACATAGGCCTGAAGGGCGTTGGTCGAGAGCACGCTGACAGCGATTGAATGATCCGTCGGCCTGCCCAATATCACGTCATACGGAGGCGCTGACGCGCTGTCGCTGCCTACCACGAAGGATGACGCGCCGCCCGCGCCCGCAGGGGGATTGGTGACGCTCAAGCCATAGCCGTCTGTGGCCGTGACATAGTAGCTCACGGTGGTGCCAAGAGCTTGCTCCGGAATCTGCGCGCCATAGACGCCGTCGCCCGCCGCGCCGTCGCCGTGCAGGCCGTCGTCGAACATGGCCGCGCCCGTCCAGCCGCCGCTGGCGGTGGCGACATTCATGGATATCTGGTCGAGGTCCATACGGTTGCTGTCCGACCCCCCTCGGAACTGGAAGCGCAGCGTGAGATTGCTGACCAGGTCGCCTGGCTCCAGATTGTAATTGTACGTCTGCCAGGCGTGGCTTGTGCCCGTCAGTTCGCTCACGCGCGTCGAGAAGCCTGTGCCCGAGTTCAGTTGCATCGCCCAGCCCGCGCTGCCGCTCAGCCCGTCCGCCCAGATGGAGAAGCTCAAGGCGGCGCTGGTGCCGCGAGCATCAATAGTCCGGGCGAGCGTGATCATGCTGTCGCTCTGGTTGGTCGTGCCGTTCTTGAACTCCATGCCGTTCGTGTTGCCCGCGCCGAAATTCGAACCGAACCGCTGCTCGAACGGATTGCCGCCCGCGAAGCTGACGGTCCACGGATTGTCACACCCCGCGCCGGCCCAGGGCTTGACCGGGTTCGTGGCCATGGTCTCCGAGAAGACAATGTTCGTGACGGCCACGCCTGGCCCCGCGCTGTAGTTGAGTGTGACGGCGGCCACTGCGGTGTCGTCGGTCACGCGCGCGGTGACCCACGTCGGCTGCCCGGCGGCGGGCGCGGCTGGCACCGTGGAAACGGACGTGATAGCAGGCGGCTGGTTGGTCAACAGAGCGAGGGGCACGCCCTGCGTGTTCATGCGGAGCGAGTAGAGCGAGCCGGTTTCCGTCGTGACGAAAAGCGTCTTGTGGTCGCTGCCGCCGAACTCGAGGTTGGTCGGCCGCGCGGGCACGGCGATCTGCTCGAGCTGTAGTCCGGCGGACGTGAACACGCGGATGGCGCTTTCCGTCAGATAGAGGTTCCCCTGGGTGTCGATCGTCATGCCGTCGCATGTCACGGACGCGAAGGCCGTCTTGTTCGACAGTGTGCCGTCCGCGTTGACCGCATAGCGATAGACAATGCCTGCGCCCCAGTCGGCCAGGTAAAGCGTCTTGCCGTCAGGTGTGCCGACCAGCCCGTTGGGCCGCACCAGATCGGTGGCAACACGAATCACGGTGCTGCGGTCCGGCTTAAGGTAATAGACATACTCGCCGCCCTGAACGGCCGCGTGGCCGAAGAAGACCGGATCGGTGAAGTAGACGCCGCCCGACGGATCGGCCCACAGGTCGTTGGGCTCGTTGTAGCGCAGGCCGCCAAAGGCGCTTGTCAGCGCCGTCACATTGGTCTGCGGCGAGACGGAGACCAGCCGGCCGTTGTCGCCCTCGCAGGCGAGCAGGTTGCCGTAGCGGTCGAACGCGAGGCCGTTCGCGCCGCCGGAGCCGGTACGGAAAACGGAGAGCTGGTTCGACACCGACCAGCGGTAGGTCGTGTCGGACGGGATGTCAGAGAAAAAGACGTTGCCCGCCGCATCGGCCGCCGGGCCTTCGGTGAACGTCAGGCCGGAGACCAGCTGGGTGAGCACGGCACCGGAGGCGACCACGCTGTTCGTAAACGTCGGGGCGAGCGTGAAGCTGTAGTCGACCATGCCGTTGGTCTTTCCGCTCCCCTCGTCCGCAGGCAGGCAGGTCTTGACGTAATCGACTTTCACATTGGAAGACGCGACCGTGACCCGCACGTAGCCCGTGTTGTTCGTCTTGTAGAGGGTGTTTGTATAAGCGTCCGAGTTGAACAGCGAATAATTGGGATCAGCCGGGTTGGGCAGTGTCAGGTAGGTCACGCCATCGAGTTGCTGGCGGGCGAAAATATGGTCATGTCCCTGGAAAAAGACGGTGACATGGTTGGTGGCCATCAGTTGATGGAGCGGCAGCGCCCAGCCCGGGCGGTTCGCGGAGAATCCCCACGTGCCGTTGGCGTTCTTGCCGCCCCACTCGTAGCCCCCGGCCTCTTCAATGCCGCCGCGGCCAGTGCCGAGCACATGATGGGCGAACACGAACTTATACTTGGCCGTGCTCTGCTCAAGCGTTCTCTTCAGCCACTGATACTGGACATCACCGTGCGTCACATCCCACATGTTGGTTCGCTTCACGCCGGTCCAATAGTTGTCGTCCACGCAGGTGGGCGAGCCCCAATAAGGGTCGATGGTCACGAAAAGCGCGTCGCCCCATGTCCAAGAGAAATAGTTCCGGAGCAGGCCGATGAAGGGCACGGCATTCGTATTGCCCGTGTAGAAGCTGTCCGGCGCGGGCTCCGGGTAATACTTGTTGCGGGCGTTCTGCGCCCATACTGCGATATTGTTGGAGGTGCCGTCCAGCAGATACGCGGCGGCCTGCTCGTGGTTGCCGTTGACAAGGAAGATCGGGGCGGAGTTGCCGATCAGCCCCAGGTACGGGCGTTGGAGCGTGTAGCGCTCGGCGACCAGGGCGGCGCTGATGCTGTTGGTGGGGATCTGATCGACGCTGAAGTCGTCGCCGATGGTCATGTAGAAGTCGGGTCGGTCGGCTGCGGCCGTGAGCAGGGTGCGGGCGTACAGTCCGTAATCGAACATGGTGTTGAGCCGCTCAGGGTGCGAGTCGCCTTGGATCGAGAACGTGAAGGTGCTGCCCGGCGCGCGCTGCGTGTGGAACGCGTGCTCCGTTCCCGCGACATAGGACGATGCGTCAAGGCCCTTGTATCGGAGCCGGTAGTAATAGGGTGTGTCGGCCTGGAGACCGGACAAATCCATTTCGAGCGGCTGAGAGGCAAGGCAATTGGTCGGCGCGGTCTGACTGGCATAGAGGCCGGACTGCGTGCCATACTCGACGTAGACTTGGAGCGCGTTGCTGGACAGCATGCTGACGGTGATCGAATGGTCGGTCGGACGTCCCAGAACCACATCGTAAGAGTAGTTTGTACCGCCGCCCGCACCGGTCACAACAACGGAGAAGCTTTGAACGCCGATCAGGCTCGGCGTGCCGTTGTCAGCAACAACGACCATGAAGGCGTTGGTCGTGCCTGCGTCCGCGTCGGTGGTCGGCCACATGAGCACGCCGGAGGCGGGATCAAGCGTGGCAGCGGCCGGAGCGGCTGCGAGGGCGTAGCTGAGCGTCTGCGGCGGCGCCTCCGCATCGGCCGCCCGATTGGTGACAACGAGTGTCTCGCCTGCCACAAGGGTGCGATTGGGCACGGCCGCGATAACAGGAGCGGTATTGGCCAGCACAATGACGTTGAACGTGTTCGTCGCGCTCAGCGCGGGAGTCCCGCTGTCCGTCACCACGACGGTCATGCGGTTCGTCGAGCCGTACTGCGCATAGGAGGGCGTGAACGTGAGCACGCCGCTGGCCGCGTTGATCGCGGCGTTCGCGGGCGGGTTCGCGAGGCTGAACGCCAGCGTCTGCGCGGGAGTGTCGCTGTCGTGCGCGGTGCAGGCCACCGTCAGCGTGTAGCCGGGGTTGACCGTGCGGTCGGTCTGCGCGTCCAGAGTGGGCGGCGTGTTGGCGCCGGCGATGATGACGGAGAAGCTGCGAACCGCGATGAGGCTGGGCGTGCCGTTGTCCGACACGACCACGGTGAACGCATTTGTGGATCCCGCCGGTGAGCCTGACGCGCTCCAAGTGAGCACGCCGTTCGTCGCGTTGATCGTCGCGCCAGCCGGCGCGGCGGCGAGTTCGTAAGTCAGAGCCTGAGGCGGGACTTCGGCGTCTGTCGCCCGGTTGGTGAGGACGAGCGTGCTGCCCAGAGGTAGTGTGCGGCTGGCGATCGCCTCAAGCGTCGGCGGTGTGTTGGCCACGACGAGCACGTTGAACGCGTTCGTCGCGCTCAGCGCGGGAGTCCCGCTGTCCGTCACCACGACGGTCATGCGGTTCGTCGAGCCGTACTGCGCGTAGGAGGGCGTGAAGGTGAGCACGCCGCTGGCCGCGTTGATCGCGGCGTTCGCGGGCGGGTTTATGAGGCTGAACGTCAGCGTCTGCGCGGGCGTGTCGCTGTCGTGCGCGGCGCAGGCCACCGTCAGCGTGTAGCCGGGGTTGACCGTGCGGTCTGGTTGCGCATCCAGCGCGGGCGGCGTGTTGGAGGAGGCGGCCTGGACCGTGTAGGAGTAAAGGCTGGCGGGTGCGGCGGCTGGATCGGAGGAGGTCAGGGCGAAGTCGTCTTGGGCAGAAAGCGAGTAGCTCACGAGCGTGTTCGCCGCGAAGGCGGGAATCTGTGCGCCGTAGCGGCCGTCCCCGGCTGCGCCGTCCTGATGCGCGCCGTCGTCCAGCATGCTGACTGTGTTGGTGGCGCTGCCGGCAAGGTAGGTCAGTTTCACCGAGGCGACTGCGCGGCAGTTGGTGACGGTCGCAGTCACCCACACGGCGTCCGTTGCGAGCGGCGCGGACGGGCTGCGCGCTGTGCCGCTGATGGTCGGCGCGGAGAAATAGACGGGCGCTCCTCCCGCAATCGTGGCCGAGGCCGTCAGCGTGCGTCCCGCAAGCGCGGGGTGCGCGGCGCTGACGCGCGTGGCGCGGTAGACCGGGTTCGACAGCGGCCAGGTGTCGCGCAGATAGGCGGCGACGCCGTTGGTGGTGACCGGGTTGATGTATTCCCAGACCGCTTCGCCGGCCGAGGTGACTTCGAAGAGGTGTCCCTCTGCGGTGGAGCAGACGAGCGTGTTGCCGTTGGGGAGACGCTGGGCGCTGCCGCCGACGGGACTGAAGAAGGCCTGATTCGCCATCGAGTAGAACATCGAGACGACCTGCCTGGACATGGACTTCTTCTGCTTGTCGGTGTCGTGGCCTGAAGGCGACAACGTGTTGTAGCCGGCGGCGGGCGGGTTCACATAAGCGCCGGTGTCGTTGGTGCTGGAGTTGACGTAGCCATTGATCTCAAAGACATAGGATTGCGGCGTCGTCTCGAACAGATCCTGGCCGTTATTGACGACCAGGAAATGTCCGGCTCCGGGCACTCCCGCTGGGATCCAGTTCGCCTGGCTCACGCCGCCGATCTGCTTGTTGCCTGTGGTGGATACCGTCCAGTTCGGGGTGACCGAGGGCGCGCTGCCAGCGCTGTAACGCGCCGGGTCGCCGAAGCGGTAAATGAAGTCGCCGTTCGTGCTGGCCGCCAGCGCGACGCTGCCCGCCGGATTGCCGGGGAGGAAGGTGTTGCCGTGGTCGATCACGTAGAACTCGCCGCCCTCGGCGCTGATGACGATCTGGTCGAGGTTCGTGTTGAAATCGAGGGAGGTGCAGTGCAGCCAGTCGTTGGTCAGCGGCCGGCCCGGCAGGTTCAGGTTGATCTTGCCCGGATAGTTCGAAACATTCTTTCCGGAGCCCACAAAGTTCGTTTTGGACGCGCTGTAGTCCTGGATGCCGTGGTCGAAGAAGCACCATTCCCAGACCACGTTGCCAGAGGCGTTGACCTCGACGATCGCGTCCACGGTGACATTCGTGTAGGCGCCGTTCGCCGGATTGCAACCGGCGGTCACGCACTGGTTCGAGGTGACCGCTTTATTGGCGATGTAGAGCGTCGTGTTGGTGCCGAGTTTGCTGTTGTAGATGCGGAGGAAGTCGTGATGAGGGAAATAGTTCGTGCGCGCCTCCGTGTAGGACCACACGGTGCTGCCGCTCCAGTCCGCCTCGCGCAGTCCCGGAAAGCTGTCTATGGTGCCGCTCGGGGCGTCGAGCACGTTCCCGTTGTCGAGCAGGCGCGGGTTGACGCCGACCGGCCAGGTGTGCGCGACGCGGCCTTCCATGTCCATAAGATACGTGGTGCCCTGCGCGCCGAAGAGCGTGTAGCCGTCGTAAGTCTTGGTTTTGTCCCAATAGCTCACCTGCGTCGGGCCCTGAAGCCGCTCGTAGGCGAGCAGAGGGAGGATGCCCGCAGCCAGAAAAAGTGCGAGCCCGGAAAAGCGATGGTTCAGTCTCATGGTTAGCCTCGTTTCGTTAGGGCGTGACGTACGACGGGTTACGGCCGGTGATGGTGCTGCCGGGCGTCAGCGTGCGGCCAGCCAAAGGTGGTTCGCTGGCGCGATATCGGTACGCGCGGAAAATGGAATTGTACATCGGCCAGTCGTCGCGCTTGAACTTGACAATCGCGTCGGAGGCCACCGGGTTGATGTACTCCCATACCGCCTCGCCCGCCGGGGTGACCTCGATCACATGCCCCTCGGTGTCGGCGCAAATCAGCGTGTTGCCATTGGCCAGACGCTGGACGCTGCCGCCGATATGGCTGAACATGCCGTGGCTCGCCTTGGAGTACCAGAACCAGACGATCTGGTTCGACAGCAGGCGGGCCGCTTTGCCTGTGTTGTGGCCGGGCTGCCACGAAACATACCCCGCAGCCGGCGGGTTCACATAGGCGCCCGTGTTGTTCGTGTTCGCGTTGAGGTATCCGCTGATCTCCATGGCATAAGACTGCTGGGTATGCTCGAACAAATTTTGGGCATTGTTGAAAATCAGCATATTTCCGGCGTGCGGAAATCCCGCCGGGATCCAGCTCACGTGATGCGCGCCGCCGATCTGCTTGTTCCCGGTGGCGGACTCGGTCCAGTTGGTCAGGACGGACGGCGGACTGCCTTGGCCGTAGCGCGCCGGATCGCCGAACCGGTAGAGGAAATCGCCCGCCGGACCGGCCGCCAGCGCGACGCTGCCGGTCGGGTTTCCCGCGACAAACGTGCTGCCGTGATCGATGACATAGAGTTCGCCGCGAACCGAGTTGATCACGATCTGGTCGAGCGTCTGATTGTAATCGATGGAGTTGCAATGCAGCCAGTCGCGCTGCACCGGCATGCCGGGGATGTTCGCGTTCAGCCGCCCCGGATAATCGGCGATGGTTTTGCCTGTTGCGACGTAGTTGGACTTGGCCGCGTCGAAACTCTGGATCAGATGATCGTAGAAGCCCCACTCCCAGACGATATTGCCTGAGAGGTCAACCTCCACGATGGCGTCCATCTGAGCGTCCGTGTAGTTCTTGCCGTTCGCCGGATCGCAGCCTGCGGCTATGCATTGGTTGGACGTGACCGATTTGTTGGCGATGTAGAGCGTCGTGTTGGTGCCGAGCTTCGGGTTGTAGATGCGGATGAAGTCGTGATGCGGCAAGTAGTTCGTGCGCGTCTCGTTGTAGGACCAAACCGTCGACCCGTTCCAATCGACTTCAGTGAAGCCTCCGAATCCGCTCGGATCGTTTTTCGAAGCGTCGAGCACATGGCCATTATCGAGCAAGTGCGGATTGGTGCCGATCGGCCACGTGTGGACGACGCGCCCTTCCATGTTGATGAGGTAAGTGGTGCCTCGGACACCGAAGAACGTGTAGCCGTTATCCGTCTGATTGGTGTTCCAGTAAATCAGCTCCGTCGGCCCTTGAAACGCCTCGTAGGCGTAGGCCGACGTTGTAAGCAGCATGGCGAGCATGAGCGACTGTCGTATGTATGTCATGGTGTTTCTCCTCTGTGGAAGTGTTCCTCCGTTAAGACGGTCAGCCGTCATTTCGGCGGGAAGAAAAAGGAGTTGGTGTAGGGCAATTTCACTTTGTTAAGAATGGGATCGGAATAGAGATAGGCGGGTGCGCTGGAGTAGCCCGGGAGGTTGCGGATCTTGGTTAGCGCCTTGCGCTGCTGGTCGGTCAGCGTCCGGCTCACCTTTGCAAAAGCTGTCGCGTAGAGGCAGGACAGCTCGCCGTCCAGCTCGCCATAGCGGTGGCCCAGCACGATCACCTTCTTCATGTCCGCCTGCTGTCCACTGAGGAACTTTCTTAGCTCGGTCGAGATGGCGCGGCGCACCTCGACGATATCCGCAAGCGCTTTGCACTGCTGCCCTGGGATCGCTGTGATGTGGTTGCGCTGCTCTTCCGTCAGGGTGTTGAGAAACTCCTTGCCGCTGTCGCCGGTAACAGAGGTGCTAATGTCAAAGTCACGCTTGTTCATGGCGGGCATGTCTTTCATGAAGAACCCGCCGAAGTACGTGCCGTGGCGCTCCGGGCAGAAATAGGTGTCAGCCTCGACCGAGCCCGCGTACCAGCTGAAAAACTCGCTGGCGTAGGTCATGTAGGCCACGTTAACCATCTTTTCCGTCTGGCGGGGCAATTTGTACTGTTCCATATCGACTTCGGGCCACGTGCTGAAGTCGCCGAACTTCATCTTGGCGAGGTACGCCTTCTGCTGGGGCGTGAAGGAGGCGACGAGCTGTCCGAAGACTTGGGCGCGTGTGTAGCTGATCTCCGCGTCGAAGGCGAAGATGTCGCCGACATATTGCGCGACGGCAGCTTTGTTCAGCCCCAGGCTGCCTGCGGGAATGTCACCCTCGAGTTCGCGGCAAAACGCCTTGATTAGCGGCAGCCGTTTCTGTGCTAACATCTGCAGTTGCGTGGCCTCCTGACGCGCGGTGTTCGCGAAGAGGGCGCGCTGGCTGTCGGTCAGGATGTGGAGAACGTTGCCCGCGACGCGGTCGAGGAACATCGGATTGTGTCCCTTCTGGGCGGCGTCGATATCCCGCATGTACTGGAAGCCGAAGAAATCGCACACCTTGCCCGGCGGCAGGAAGGTGTCCGCGCCGAAGTCGCCGGTGACGAAGGCGAGGCCGCTGAAGGCGATGGTGTGAAGCTGGGCTTCGTCCGAGACCGCCTGCGAGATGGAGTACGGCTGCGGCCCCCCAGCCTTCTGACCCGCGGGCTCCTGACGGTCGCCGCCAGCCTGCGGGCGGCCGCTCCCTTCCCGGTTCCCGTCCGGGGGCGGCGCGAGGTCGCGCAGCGTGTCCGGATTGAGCCCGGCCGCCTTCACCGCGTCGTTCATGGCGGGGCCGCCCGGAAGCCCGGCTTCGCGGAACGACGCGTGAATGGCTTTGGCCTGATCGGCGGTGAGCGCGCTGACGTTGTATTTGGACAGGATCGCCTTGACCTGCTTGATCTGCTCGGCGGTCAGAGACTCGGAGGCTCCGCGCTCTGCCTCATTGCGGGGCGGACGGTCGCTCGGCGGATCCCGGCGCTCCTGCGCCAGAGCGCTGGCTCCGGCAAGCACCAGCAGCAGGGTTGCCATCAGTTCGTAAGGTGTACCGAGTTTTGTTTTCATGGCATTCTCTCCTTGTTCGCGTGTCCTTCTTTCCCATGTCGCAGTCGTAGGTTACAAAATGAAAATGACGGAACGGAAACAGATCGATTACGGAACCGTAATTCTGTGTTGGGGCCGAGAATGGCGGCTGGGGCAATAAGTGGCAGGGCTTGTCTCATATTGCGCATGCCTTAGCGGCGGTCCTCACGCGGGGGGCGGTTGTCCCGATTGCCGCCGCCCCGGGGTTGTTTCTGTTGGAAGCGTTCCTTTTCTTCGGCGGGGGCGTTCGCCTGGTCGAGTCCGGTCTTGCCCTTCTGTGAGGCCGGCAACTCGATGACTCCCTTCGGCGTCAGATCGCGGCCTGCCAGACCCGGATAGTCGGGCGCGTAGCGGTGAATCTTGAACACGGCGTTCCAGAGGTGCCCGCGCACGTCTTTGCCGGGCAGCTCACCCTGCGCAAGGATGCCGCCGTGCACCATCGGGTTGATGTATTGCCAGACAGTCTCGCCGTCGGCAGTGATCTCGAACAGGTTGCCGATCACGCCCGCGCAGACGAGAGTGTTTCCGTTGGGCAGCCGGTGGGCCCCGGAGATTTCAGAGGAAAAGAAGTCCGTGCGATTCTTCGACTCGTAGTGCCACGCCGGTTTCGCCGGGCCGTAGGCTTTGCCGGCTTCGATGACGTAGCGGCCAGCGGCGTCCACCGGCGGCACGATCTCTTCGATGCTGGACCAGCCGCGGTTGATCTTAACCCGTTTCAGTGGACACTCGGGGTATGGTAGGATTTGGAGGCGGAGGTTATGACTGTGTCACAGAAACGCTACGATGACGAATTCAAGAGGAATTGCGTGGAAATGCTTCTGTCCGGAGGCA
>Ga0118677_10007659_pt1 | contig 17738 bp, 12 predicted proteins | sample AliMusrvi5mmetaG_FD_86154 | JGI IMG/M metagenome (GOLD analysis project Ga0118677, IMG submission 86154) | reverse complement strand
CCTCGGAGAGTGCCGCGTGCCCCTTGACGATCGCCGGCTCCCCACTTTTAAGCGGGTTGAAGGCAAACTCGGCGCGGTCGAGGCGAAGATCCGCCTTGCGCGAACCGGAGTCGGGACCGTGGCAGTGGTAACAATTCTCGGATAGGATTGGCTGGATGTGGGTGTTGAAAGTCACCGCGACGGGCAGTGCCGCCACCACTTTGGCGGGCTCTGCGAGGACTGCGATTTTTTCATCCGCATCGAAGACATGTTTCCAATCATGCGCGGAGAGGTTTTTCCAGTTGGGAGCTGGCAAGGTTTTCCACGACAGACCGGGCACGAATCTGAGCCCGGCGACGCAGGCGCCGGCAAGAACCAAGGATCCGATCAGGGCAAGTGAGCTGGGGATTTTCATGGCGGTCGCTCAGCGGATATTGGATTCGGTAGGGGCGGCGGGAGCATCCTTGCTCGGAGCAGCCGCTGGTTTGGGAGCCTCGGGCAGGCCGAAGTTGACCTCCACCCCGGGAACGGCGGCGCGGAGTTTGCCGGCACCTTCGGGGGTGACGTTCGTTTGCCAAAGGTAAATTTTCTTCAAGTTCCTGAGGTCTGCAAGGTGTAGCAGACCGGCATCGGTCACGGCCGTGCCATAGAGGTTGAGGATTTCTAACGACGTCAATTTCCCCAGGTGTTCGAGGCCAGCATCAGTGAGAGAGGTCTTCTGGAGTTGAAGTTTGCGCAGCTTGGTGAAAGGGGTGAGGGCGGCCAGGCCAGCGTCAGTCACCTGGGTTTGCTGAAGGTCCAGGGACACCACGTTAGCGGCCACCGGGGCCAGCGCCTTGAGCTGGGCGTCGCTCACTGCTGCGAAGTTATGACCGGGCGCATATTCGAGATCCGGTTTACCAGGGACCACGCATGCAAGGCGGCCGGGAAGACTGGAGCGCAAGGTGGCGAGGGCGGCTTCGAGGGATTGGGCTTCGGCTCGGGTATTCGCCTCCAGAGTCTTGCGCTGGGTTGGTGTCTGCAGGGCTTGGAAGGTGGCACGCTGGCTGTCGGTGAGTTTTAAGTCACCGACAGTTTTGTCTGCGGGACTGCCGATTTCAATCCAGTAAGTGAGAGCTGCGAGTTGTGCCTCGGTGGGCTGGGGCTTGCCATTGGGCGGCATGTGTTTGTCATCATCAAGGGCAATCTGAAGGGCTTTCAGAAGGAGGCCGTCCTTTGGATTGCCGGGCGAAAGGGCGGCTCCAGACCCGCCGCCCTTGAGCATGGCGGCTAGGCTATCGACGCGCAGACCGCCCTTCGCTTTTCCTTCGCGATGGCAGGAAATGCAGCGCTCTTCGAGAATCGGCCGCACCACATCGTCCCACAGCAGACGCTGCTCGACGGGTTTGAGCATGTCCGCTTTCGGATCAGCTATGTCTTTGGGTTTACCTTTGAGACCTACGAATTCGCGAAGAAAATCCGGCGCATGCTCGGTGAGGTAGGCATCACCGTGGGTGAGGCCCGCGCCGTAGTGGCCAGCGAACGTCAGGCATGCGCAGGTGACAGTCAGAGTGAGGTTGGCGATGCCGCTGAGAACTCCCGTCCCGACGACACTCGAGGTGAGGCGCAAAATGAGTGCTAGGTTAGCACCCATCGCTGTGGCAACTCCCGCCCACAAATGGCGGCCCAACAACCCCTGCTCATAGCTTCCGCCCTGCGCCAGCAACCAGCCACAGGCCACCGACACGGTGCATCCCACGGCTCCCCACGCCAGAATCGTCGTGACCGTCGCAGCGTCGGGCCGCGGCAGCAGTCGCCGCAACACAGGCAAACGGCCCGCCTCAAAGGCAAGCGCCAGGAGCAACAGCACGATTGGAAAATGCAGCACCAAGGGGTGAAAATGGCCGATCCACTGAGCCAGTTGTGCCGCCTCAGGAGCCCAGGCGACCCGGTCAATCAACGGAGCCGCAATGGCTAGACCGAGGCCCAAAGCGGCGACCATCAACCAGCGCAGGCGGGCGATGGGTTTAGTGGGGGGGGCAGATGGCAATTCCATGAGTAACAGGCGTTTGGGACAATAGCGGGAGTGGCAGGTGTTCTCGTCCTTAAACGTCGAACAAAATGGAATATTTCAGCGAATTCAAGAAAGCAAAGTCCCTGATCTTATAAGAAATTGCGCCCCGGGGATGGCAATATCAGATGAAAGAAACCCGGCACGCCAGACCGTTAAGATTGGGCTGACTGGATAAAACTGAACCATTACTCGAAAAATCCAACCCGATGAAACGAATCTTGATGGCATGCATGGCGATTTTCTCACTGGTCAATCCAGTGGCAGCAGTCGATGAACTGGCGAAGAACTTCGCAACTCCCCCAGCAACAGCTCGGCCGTGGGTGTATTGGTTCTGGCTCAATGGCAACATTACCCGACCAGGAATTACGGCTGATTTGGAGGCGATGCAGCGGGCCGGGGTGGGCGGAGTGTTGATCATGGAAGTGGACCAAGGCGCACCGGTCGGCCCGGTGGTGTTCATGAGCGATCAGTGGCAGGATTTGTTCAAATTCATGGTGGCCGAGGCCAGCCGCCTCGGCATCGAGGTGAACATGAACAATGACGCCGGCTGGAATGGCAGCGGCGGCCCCTGGGTGCCCCTGGACAAGGCCATGCAGGTGGTCGTCGCCAGCGAGGTGCAAGTTCCGGCGGGCAAGCCGTTTGCTGCGGCCCTGCCCAAGCCACTGGCCAACGGTGGATTCTATCAGGATATCTCGGTGCTGGCCTTTCCCACTCCTAATGACGCAAAAAATCCAGCCCACCGCATCCAAAACCTGCTAGAAAAGAGCATGGCATGGGCCCACATGCATGCCGCGAGTCTCGACACCCGCCCCACCGCCGACGTGCCCGCGGAATTTGCCGTCGCCAAGGACAAAATGATCGATCTAACGGATAAAATGGATACTGACGGAAAGCTCACCTGGGACGCGCCGCCGCTGCCGGATGCGCCCGTCGCAGAGTGGACCGTGCTGCGCTTCGGTCACACTTTCACCGGTGCGAAGAGTCACCCCGCGCCGGCCACTGGTGCTGGCCCGGAGTGCGACAAGCTCAGCAAAGAGGGGATCGAGGCGAACTACAACGGCATGATCGGCAAGCTCGTCAAGGATGTTGGACCCTTGGCGGGAAAATCCTTTACAGCAACTCATGTGGATAGTTGGGAGGTCGGTGCACAGAACTGGACACCGAAAATGCGCGATGAATTCAAGAAATTGCGCGGCTACGACATGATGCCCTTCCTGCCGGTGCTCACCGGACGCATCGTCGATAGCCTCGACATTTCCGAACGTTTTCTGCGCGACGTGCGCCAGACGGTGTCGGATTTGTTAGCCGAAAACTACATCGGCCACCTGCGCACTCTGGCGAACAAGGACGGATTGCGGCTTTCGATGGAGACCTATACGACCCCGGCCAACGATCAGGATGTGGCCAATCACATCGATGAGCCGATCTGTGAATTCTGGTGGCCGGATGGCGGCGGTCTCTACTGGTCGGTCAAGGCAATGGCCTCAACCGCACATATCAATGGCTGCCCGGTGGTCGGTGCAGAGGCGTTTACCTCTGACAGTAAGGAACGCTGGCGGGCACATCCTGCCACCATCAAGGCACTGGGCGACCGCGCATTTTGCGATGGCGTCAACCGCTTCATCGTCCATCGTTATGCGATGCAGCCGTGGGCTGAGGAGCGCAAGCCGGGCATGACCATGGGCCCATGGGGTTTGCACTACGAGCGATCTAACACCTGGTGGGAAGATTCGACCGCCTGGCACCAGTATGTGGCGCGCTGTCAGTATGTGTTGCGGCAGGGCCGGTTTGTGGCTGATGTGCTCAGTCTTCAGTCCGAGGAACCCATGCAGCGTTTCACTTTGCTGAACGTGCCCGGCTATGACTATGATGGGATCAGCCCGCAAGCGTTTCTCAAGGACGTGACCGTGGAACACGGCCTGCTCAAACTGCCGTCCGGCATGAGCTATCGGCTGTTGTTGCTACCCGAGGGGGATGCGATGACGTCAAGGATGTTAGATAAAATCCAAGCCTTGGTCGCGGCCGGCGCGACGGTGCTCGGCAAGCCACCGGTCAAGGCCCCAGGACTCACAGGCTATCCGGCCAGCGATGCGCAGGTAAAATTGTTAGCGAAGGGATTGTGGTCTCCGGGCGCAGTCCATGCCGCCGGTCCCGGGCGAGTGATATCAGACAAGACGCCGGTGGAGGTGCTCGCAGAGATGAAGGTCCAAGCAGATTTCACCGCCAGCCGGCCGCTTCGCTATATCCATCGCTCACTCGCAGACGAGGAAATTTACTTTGTCGCCAATTCTGCGCCAGTGGAGGTGGATGCCGTGTGTCACTTCCGAGTCAGCGGCATGCGGCCCGAGGCCTGGTTCCCGGACAGCGGCCGGATCGAGCCGATATCCGCGTTTGAAGAAGCGGACGGTCTGACGCGGATTCCGCTGAAGTTCGAGCCATCCGGTTCGATGTTCGTCGTGTTCAAGAAGTATAAGCTGGGGACGGCCATGCAGATTGTTTCAGTCAAGCGCGACGGACAGGAGCTGCTCGATATGGGCACCCCCGGCAAGCAAGGCGCGACGAGCGAGGCAGCCCAAACCAAACCGGCCACCGCTGATGCCGGGTCGGCATTTGACGCCGTCAGCCGCGAGATCTCACAAAACGGCAGTTATGCGATCCAGACAGCCGACGGGCAGACCCGCCAGGTTTCCCTAGCTGATTTGCCGTTGCCGCTGGAAATCAAGGGTCCGTGGGAGGTTAGATTCACGCCGGGCTGGGGCGCTCCGAAGACGATAGAGATGGACCCACTCATATCTTGGAGCGAGTCCAGCGACCCTGGCGTGAAGTATTTCTCGGGCAGCGCTACCTATCGGAAGGTCCTCGGCATTCCCCTGAAACTCGTCAAGGCCAGCACTCCGGGCACTGACCTTTCATTCAAAACCTATCTGGACCTCGGCAAAGTCGCGGTGATGGCCGCAGTGAAACTCAACGGCAAGGATCTGGGCATCCTCTGGAAGCCGCCCTATCGCGTGGACATCACCGACGCCGTCAAAGCCGGCGAGAATGTGCTGGAGTTGCGGGTGGTCAGCCTGCCAATCAACCGCATGATCGGCGACGAACTCCTGCCCGAGGACAGCGAACGCAAACCTAACGGCACTCTCGTGCGCTGGCCGCAATGGCTCCAGGACGGCAAGCCCAGCCCGAGCGGTCGCTTTACCTTCACGAGTTGGCGGTTGTGGAAGAAGGATTCGCCGCTGCTGGAGTCCGGATTGCTAGGTCCGGTGAGTATGCGCAGAGTTGCCAGAGTCGAACTGAAATAGTCGGAAAGCATCACAGCACGGCAGCGAGCAAGCGCAAGGCGAGCGCCAGCAAGGCGATCCCAAACCCAGCATCGATCCAGCGAGCGGCTGCGCGATACCCGCGTTTGAGCGGCGGCCACTGAAGAGCCCAGGCCCAGGCAATCCACAGGACAAACCCCTCGACGACAATCACCGCGCCCAAAGCCAGCGGCCAGCCCGGGGGATGCCCAGGCGAGAGAAAGGGTGCGGCCATCGCCGCAAAAAATAAGGCGACTTTCGGGTTGAGCACGTTGCAGAAAAAGCCGCGGCGCCAAAACACCCCGGCAGAGACACCGCTCGCGGCCGCCATAGCGGAAGAATCCACAGGCTGCGGCCGCGCTGCGGCACGCAGCAAATGCGAGGCCAGCCAGCCCAGATAAAGTGCGGCGGCACCTCGCAGGCAACGAGCCAGCGGTGAGGCCCCGGCTAGCAACAACGATGCACCGCTCATCGCCACCGCCGCATGCAACACCAAGCCGCAGGCAATCCCGCAGCCGATCCAGCTACCAGCCCTGCCACCGCTGGCAAGCGACGTGCGCGTCAACAACAGCATATCCGGCCCCGGGCTGAACTGCCCCAGCGCCGTCACTCCGGCAAACACCGCCAATTCAAGCATTCCGTTCACAACGAATCACCGGCTATTACACGATGCCCCTCCTCCAACAGCAATGCAATCAGCGTTCGCATGCCCGGACCCTAGCGCAGGCCCCCATCCCGCCACAACTCAAGAAATCACCCCCTTGAAAGGTGCTGGCACCGGCGGGTGCAAGAGGGGCACGGGTGGCCCGCCCGTATTGTCAAAGCGCGGCCATGACCAGCCGCTATGGATGGGCCGCGCCCTCACACACGGGTCTGCCGCCCGTCCTCGTGACGCAACACCAGATGAGATCCGCTCTGCCGACGTTCCTCGAAACCGGCACGCTTGAGTTTTCGCAGCACTTCTTTGGCCATGTGCGGCATGTCAGGCGACTTCCACAGTGGCGAGGGTCGCCTCGGATTGGGTGGTGATTGATTCACCGTGGGCACGTTTCTCCTCATTCCACAAAGTCACCAGATCACGGGCGGCCTCCAAGGCTCCCTCAAATCAGCCACTTTGATTCCCCAAACATTTTGACAAATTTGCACGTTCCCCCTACGCTCCGCCCCGTTGCCGCCATCACACCGGTCTCAGGTGCCATTGTGGCCGCTTGTTCCTCTTGTCTTCTGTCTTCTGTCTCCAAGTCTTCTGACATTTTCCTAATAACTGATAACCTATAACCGATTCCCATGACCACTCTCCGCACATTCACCACTGGCTCCGGCACCGAAGGCAAATTTCACTCTTTGCCGGCCCTCGCCGAGCAGGGATTTCCGAATCTATCGCGCCTGCCTATTTCCATCCGCATCGTCTTGGAGTCACTGCTGCGCAACAACGACGGCCTCAAAGTCGGCGCGGCAGACATCGCCAACCTCGCCAACTACAATGCCAAGGCCCCCGGCGACTTTGAAATCCCGTTTGTAGTGGCCCGCATCGTGTTGCAGGACTTTACCGGCGTGCCCCTGCTCGTCGATCTGGCGGCCATGCGCTCCGCCGTGAGCGCCATGGGCAAGGACGCCAAAATGATCGAGCCGCTGGTGCCCGTCGATCTGGTCGTCGATCATTCCGTGCAAGTCGATTACGCCGGCACCAGCGAGTCACTGGCGCTCAATTTGGATTTGGAATTTCACCGCAACCGTGAGCGTTACGAATTTCTCAAATGGGGTGAGCAGGCGTTTGATACCTTCAAAGTAGTGCCCCCAGGCATCGGCATCGTCCATCAGGTGAACCTCGAGTACCTCGCCAAATGCGTCCTCGAAAAAGACGGTATCTTCTACCCGGACACCCTGGTTGGCACCGATTCCCACACCACCATGATCAACGGCCTCGGCGTCGTCGGCTGGGGTGTCGGCGGCATCGAAGCAGAAGCTGGCATGCTCGGCCAACCCGTCACCTTCCTGGTGCCGGAGGTGGTCGGCGTGTACCTGACCGGAGAACTGGCCGCCGGAGTAACCGCCACGGATTTGGTCCTCTACGTCACCGAGATATTGCGCAAGACCAAGGTGGTGGGCAAATTCGTCGAATTTTACGGCCCCGGGGCCCGGGCGCTGTCACTGCCGGATCGGGCCACGCTGGCCAACATGGCGCCGGAGTATGGAGCGACGATGGGGTTTTTCGGCATCGACGAAATCACCACAGGCTACCTGCAAAGCACCGGCCGCAACCCCGTCCTCTGCCAAACCGTCAAAAACTACTACCAAGCTCAACAACTCTGGGGAATCCCCACCGAACGCAATGCCCTGGATTTCACCCAAATCGTCGATCTCGACATCTCCACAGTCCAACCCTGCATCGCCGGCCCCAAACGCCCCCAGGACCGCATCGAAGTCGCCTCGCTCAAGACCACCTGGGCCAGGCTCCTCAATGCCCCCGCGCCAAATGGCTACAACAAACAGCCCACACCTGGCTCGAGCGAACCACTCGACTTGCCGCCCTCCCTCGATGCCATCCCCGACGAAGCCCCCAACCTCGGCCATTCCTTCGGTGCTGAGGTCGGCGTGATCACCGAACCTAACGAGGATCTGTCCTATCCGCTCTGGGAGGTCTCCGTTGATAGCAAGGACGGCGTCACCGACACCATCACCCATGGCTCGGTGCTCATCGCCGCCATTACCAGTTGCACCAACACCTCCAACCCAAGCGTCATGCTCGCCGCCGGCTTGCTGGCCCAAAAGGCCAATGCCCGCGGCCTCACCGTCAAGCCCGCCGTCAAAACGTCCCTCGGGCCCGGCTCGCGGGTCGTCACCGATTACCTCAACAAAACCGGCCTCCAAGCCGAACTCGACAAACTCGGGTTCCAAACCGTCGGCTACGGCTGCACCACCTGCATCGGTAACTCAGGCCCGCTGGACCCCGGCATCGAGGATGTCGTCAAATCCGAGGACATCATCGCCGCCTCCGTGCTCTCCGGCAACCGCAACTTCGAGGCCCGCGTCCACCAGTCCATCAAGGCGAATTTCCTCATGTCCCCTCCCCTGGTCGTCGCATTCGCCATCGCGGGCACAGTCGATATCGACATGGCCAGCGAACCGCTGGGCTACGGCAGCGACGGGCACCCGGTATTTTTAGCAGACATCTGGCCGAGCGCCGCAGAGGTGCAAGCCGCCATGGACGCCTCGCTCAAGCCCGAGGTGTTCCAACAGCTATACACCGGTTTCGCCGACCAAAACCCGAAGTGGAACTCAATCCGCTCGGCCGCCGGCAATGTCTATCAATGGGACAGGCTCTCCACCTATATCCAAGAACCGCCGTTCTTCGACGGCTTCTCCCCCACCCCGCGCGATATCGTCGAGATCCACGCAGCCCGCCCGCTAGGCATCTTCGGCGACTCGGTGACCACCGACCACATCTCACCCGCCGGAGCCATCAAAAAGGACAGCCCGGCCGGCCGCCACCTCACCGAAAAAGGCGTCGCGCTTGCCGACTTCAATTCGTACGGCTCGCGCCGTGGCAACGACCGGATCATGACCCGCGGCACCTTCGCCAATGTCCGCATCAAAAACCTGATGGTACCCGGCAGCGAGGGCGGCGTCACTCTCATCAACGGGGAAACGCAGGCAATCTATGACGCAGCCGCCGTCTATCAAGCAGCCGGGACCCCCACCATCATCATCGGTGGCGAGGACTACGGCATGGGCAGCAGCCGCGACTGGGCCGCCAAAGGCACCAGCTTGCTAGGCGTGAAGGCGGTCATCACCAAGTCGTTTGAGCGTATCCACCGCTCCAACCTCGTCGGCATGGGCGTGCTGCCGTGCAACTTCGTCAACAAGGAGGATTACGACAAGGTCAAGGGCCTCGCCGATGCCACCTTCGACCTCCTCGGAATTTCCAACGACCTCAAGCCCGGCCAACACGCCACCCTGCGCGTCTATCCCAAGGGGGGCACGGGCGGCCCGCCCGTGTTCGACATTCCCGTCATCGTGCGCATCGACACCCCGGTGGAAATCGACTACTACCGTGCTGGCGGCATCCTGCCCTACGTGCTGGCCCAGATTCTGGGCTAGCAGCTCTCCGGCTTGCGTCGGCACCTATGACTTGCGCGCATCGGACTTCTGCGCATAAACCACGACAGTCTGGCCGTGGTTCCTTGGCTTGACGCACCTGCCAGCCAAGGCCAAATCAGGGGTACGAACAGTCACTATTGAAAAAATGGAATGCATAAATTGCTGGAAATTTGCACAAATTTCTCGAATTGTATTTGACACTCCCCCCATTCGCCACATAAGAAGGTGCGGCTAAGGGTTGTTGTGCAGCAGCCCCCGCCTAGACGCAATTTCCCAGCAAAAAATCGATAACTCGTTAAATTTATGAAACTCAGATCGTTTGTACCCGCAACCACTTTGCTGGCAGCCATACTGACGCTGTCGGCGAAAGCTTCTCTGGTGGTGACCTATGCCGAGAGTCCAGACGCGGTAACGTCATCCCTGATCAATACCTCATTGTTTAACTTTGACGGCCTTGCCGCAAATCAGCAACTTAACAATGTATCGTGGGCAGGCGTCGGCACCTACGATAAACTTTGGGTTCATAATGTGGACACTACGTGGGGCGACTATGGCGGAGCGATGGATGCAGCCTATCCCGGCGGCAGTCCTTTCACATCGCAGGGGGAGATAGCTGGGGTGACAGTTGCCTCTACCACATTGACTTTGGACAGCCCCAGTGCCTACTTTGGCCTCTGGTGGTCCGCCGGTGATAGGAATAACGTGATGACTTTCTACAGTGGCGACACCTTGGTGGCAAAGTTCACGTCGGCAAGCCTGATGGATCGCCTGTCGAGCAGCTACTACGGCAACCCACGTGACCGCACGCTGGATCCGGGTGAGAAGTTTGCCTTCATCAATTTATATGGCAGTGCAGGCACAACTTGGGATAAAATTGTCTTATCAAATAGCAGCTATACCGGGTTTGAATCGGACAATCACACCAGCCGCGAGGGCGCTTGGGGGACTCAGCCCGGAGAAACCGGTCCGATGCCTGGCATCCCTCTCGAACAGGTCGATGGATTGATTGTCACTCCCATCACAGCGATTCCAGAGCCGTCGGGCATCTTGGTGACAGGTTCGGTCATTGCCCTTGGATTGTGCATCCGCCGCCGCTCTGCCCTCTGAGTGCTACAGGCTTATAGGTGCCGACAATAATAACTGTTGCGACTCTCTGTGAGCGGCGATGGAATGATGTGGCGCTTTCTGGAAACTCGGGGTCAGGCGCTTCAGGGGCATCGGCGGTCATAGACGCGCCCCTACATTGCGACAGACACCTGTCACAGCATATCCTTGCCGACATAAGAACCCGGCTTGGTGGTGCGTGCAACACCGATTTTCACCCCGGCTTCCAGCGAGGTGTTGACGCCTGTCCTCACGCCATCACCGAGCACCGCCCCGTACTTGACGCGGCCGGTATTGACTAGGCGACCGTGGATCATCGAGACATGATTGCGGCCGTCGTGACGGTGGTTTTCGGTGCAGGTGCCGGCCCCGAGGGTGACATTGGCACCGATGATCGAGTCGGCCACATAGCATTGGCGCGACACGTAGGTATGGTTATAGATGATCGAGTTTTTGACCTCGGCACCGTTACCCACAAAGCAATTCGGGCCGATTGATGTGGCTCCTCGGATGTAGGCGTTCGGCCCGATTTGACTGTTAGGTCCGATCAGCACGGGTCCGGTGATGACGGTGCCAGGATGGATGACCGACCCCTTACCGAGGCGCACGCAACCGCTGAGGGTAGCCAGCGGGCTGACTTCGCCGAGCAGGGCGGTTTCGTCCATCATGGCGAGCACTTCCTCGTTCATGCGGAGCAAATCCCATGGGTACACCACTGGGAAGCAATCCGCATCGGTGATAATGCGCTCAGCGCAATCCTCGGCTTGGTCGCTGCCCTTCCAAGCTAGGATCTGGCCATCGCTATTGCAGAGGCAAGCGGAGTTGGGAGTGCGGGCCAGGAGCAGCATGGCACCCAATTCGATCCAATTATCCAGCGGCACACGGATTGTGCGCGGGCAGGCATCGACCGGATCCACCAACTGGAAGCCAGCACGCGACAACTCGGCGGTCAACAAATCGCGCATCGGCAGGTTGGCAATCAGACAGGCCCCCAGTTCACGATTCGCGGTAATAGGAGCGCACAGGGCAGGATTTCTCGGCGGTAGCAAGGTTGCTTGCATGGCTAGGGTTAATACATCACAAAACCCGCTGGGTTGCGCGGATTATTTACGATTTTTCAAAGAAATCCAGATACGGGGAGGTGCTTCAATGGCGGCACCTGCTGCGACCCCTGCCAGGGTCGGATTCCGGTGGATCTCTCAATCCCGGGGGGGTCGGCCGTATTGCGGCCTCGACCCCGGGCTAATGACCGCCCAAGGATGCTTCAAAGAGGGAATCCAACTTGCTCGACAGCGTGGCGATTTTGAGGTCGAACGCTGAGTTCGGAGCCTTTGTCCCTCAGGCAAGGCGCAGACCTCACGTCGCTCCGTCGCGCTCAATTCGAACGCGACGCGGCAAATCTGCGCCGCTTCGTCCGACCTACTTGGGCTTCTTTGGCGAGGCGACGGCCTTTGTGGTCGCAGGGATGGCCATGATCTCCGCGTCGCTAAGAATACCATCATGATCCTTATCAAACGGCTTAAGCAACGGGTCGTTCGGATTTTTCGCGTAGGCCTTGCGGACGGATTCCCCCTCCTCGACGTTGAGCTTGCCGTTGTGGTCAACGTCATACTTCGCGTACACAGCCGACGGTGGTCCTGTGGGCTTTTTGTTATTTTTGCTGTTAGCGGCAACTGCGGAGCTCGCTGCAATGGCGAGAAGAGCAGTCATACATGCGATCAATCTGGTGCGTTTCATGGGGGCTCCGGCGTTGTTGTTAGGTCAAGTTTTCTTCTCTTGGGCGTTCGGCGAGCGGTTCGACTGAGACTTCGGCGAGCTCAGTCGAACCGCTCGCCGAAGTCTCAGCCGAGCTGTCTTCAAGTCTTGCGTCTGAGGCGCAGCCTCGCTAGAGGATATCCTGAACGAAAGGCATTTTTTGGAAAATAGCGAATGCGTGAGGTTCTTCGCCGGTGCCGAGGAAGCGCGGCGGGATACCGAGTTGGTCGTGGATGGTCACGGCGATGCCTCCCTTGCCGGAGCCGTCCAGCTTGGTGACGATGAGACCGTCGAGCGGGCAGGCCTTGTGGAACTCCTTGGCTTGGTTGAGGGCGTTGGCGCCGGTGGTGGCATCGACAACGAGCAAGGTGAGGTGAGGCGCAGAGGGGTCTTGTTTGGCAAGGGTTCGGCGGATTTTGCCGAGTTCTTCCATCAGGTTGTGACGGGTGTGGATGCGCCCGGCGGTGTCGCAGATGAGGAAATCACTGCGTCCGGCGATGGCTTTTTGATGGGCATGATAACACACCGACGAGGGATCGGCATTCGGGTTGCCGGAGACCACCGGCAAGTCAAGCCGCTCGCCCCAGCGCTGAAGTTGCTCGACGGCGGCAGCTCGAAACGTGTCGGCCGCAGCCAAAACAACTGAGAGCCCACGTTGCTTGAACCACAGCCCGAGCTTGGCCGAGGAGGTCGTCTTGCCGGTGCCATTGACGCCGACAACCAGGATGACATAAGGCAAGCCATCCGCACGCGGTTGCGGCGGCGGTGTGTCCTCCGGCAAACGATCCAGCAAGTGGCGGCGGGTGGTTTCCACCACATCGGAGGCGGAAATTTTGCGGCCCAGCTCGCGCAATTCGGCGATGATGCGGGTGGTGAGCTGGATGCCCAGATCGGAGGCAATAAGGTCTGCCTCGATTTCATCCCAATCGATTTCGGCACGATTGGTGACTTTGTTAAATAGGGATTTGAAAAAACCGGCCATGAGGGGGAGAGGAGTTATAGGTTATTAGCAAGAGACACAAGACACAAGACACAAGACACAAGACTTCAAGACACAAGACACAAGACTTCAAGACACAAGACACAAGACTTCAAGACACAAGACTTCAAGACACAAGACTTCAAGACACAAGACTTCAAGACGCAAGAGAAGAGGAAGAGCATCGCCATAACAGCTCTGCTCTTGCGTCTTCAAGTCTTGCGTCTTGTGTCTCATCGTCTTGTGTCTTGTGTCTCATCGTCTTGCGTCTTGTGTCTCATCGTCTTGCGTCTTGTGTTTTCAAGTCTTGTATCTGCGCCGCGAGGCGCTGGATGGCGGCGACGGAGTGGGCGGCGGATAGTGAGATGCGCAGGCGGGCGGTGCCGCGTGGCACAGTGGGAAAACGGATTGCCGGAACTAACAAACCATGGTTTTCGAGGACCGCAGCCGCGTTCAATGCCACTTCGCTGCTGCCTAACACAACCGGAAGAATCGGCGTGGTGTGGTTTACCAGCAGGCCGCTGGCGTGTTGGAAGGCGGCGAGGTGGCCACGCAGCGCGGCGCGTCGCTCGTTCCCCTCGAGGGAGCCGATGAATTGCAGCGAGGTAAGAGCGGCGTGGGCGATGGCGGGCGGCGGTGCGGTGGAAAAGATGAACGAACGGGCGCGATTGACCAACAGGTCGATCCAGTCGCGTGAGGCGGCCAGGTAACCGCCAGCCAATCCGACTGCCTTGCTGAGGGTGCCCATTTGAAAGGTGACACGTGGTTGCAGCCCGAGGGCGTCGGCCAGGCCCATGCCGTGCTCGCCCAGAACACCGATGGCATGCGCTTCATCCAACAACAGCAAGGCATCGTGAGCCTCGGTGAGTTCGACGATTTCGCGCAGCGGGCAAAGATCGCCATCCATGCTGAAAACCGACTCGGTGAGCACCAGGATGCGGGAGGTGGCGGACTTGGCGCGGATGGAGCGCAGCAGGCGGGCGAGTTTGTCGATGTCGTTGTGCGGAAATACGCGGAGGGTGGCACCGGAAAGGCGGGCGGCATCGACAAGGCAGGCGTGGCAGAGTTTGTCGAGCACGATGGAGTCGGCTTTGCCAACAATGGCCGGGATGACACCCAGCGCCGTAGCAAAGCCAGATGAAAACGTCAGGGCTGCGGCTGTTTGCTTGGCTGCTGCCAAGGCGTCTTCGAGTGCGCGATGCGGCGGCAGACTGCCGCAGACGAGCCGCGAGGCGGTGGAGCCGGCCCCGAAGCGCTGAACACCCTCGATGCAAGCGGCTTCGATGGCGGGGTGGCGGGCGAGGCCGAGGTAGTCGTTGGAGGCAAAATTGATAAGGGTGCGGCCGTCGCGGATCACTTCGGGGCCGGCTGCGGAGTCGAGCGTGCGGAGAGAGCGCAGGAGTCCGCTGTCGGCGAGCTGGCGCAGGACTTCGGCGGGAGGAGTCAAAACGGTGACGCAGTTGAGGCTGACTTAAAAATCAATTGGGGGCGGCGGCGGGGCGTTCTAGTGCCCAGCGGAGGAGTTTTTCGGAGTCCTTCCAGATGCTGGCGGTACTGTCCTTGAGGATAACGGTGATGGCGGAGCGGCCGTTGAGCGATCCGGAAGCTACGAGGCAACGCCCGGCAAGGTTGGTGGTGCCGGTTTTCATGCCGTCGCAATAGGGCAGGGATTTAAGGAGGTGGTTCGTATTTTCGATCTCGCGAGTGCGACCGTTGTTGAATTGAAAAGTGAACGACTTGGTTGCAGAGTATGAGCGAAACAGGGGACTGCGGTAAGCGGCACGGGCGGCAATGGCCATGTCGCGGGCACTCGAGTGCTGGCCAGCCATGGGCAGGCCGTTGGGATTGGTGAAATTGGAATTGCGCATACCGAGCGAGGCAGCCTTGCGGTTCATCAGGGCGGCAAACCCCTCTTGGCTGCCGCCGACGTCGCGGGCCAAAGCGCGAGCGACATCGTTGGCACTTTTGACGACGAGCACCTTGAGCAATTCGCGGCGGCTGTAGTGTTCGCCGGGCTTAAGCTCGAGCTTGGTCGGCTCGCATGCGCCATCCGAGGCCTCAATGGTGACTGTGGAATCAATATTACCGGCATCAAGGATGCACAGGGCTGTAATGATTTTCTGGGTGCTGGCCACCGGGCGCGGCACGTCCGCATTCTTCGCATAGAGGACGCGCCCACTCTGGGCGTCAATCACAATGGCACTTTCACCGGCAACCGGCGGTGGCGGAGTGGGTGGCACGGACGACGCGTTGCCGGGTTGCTCGACCTGCGGATAAGACGGCGGGCTGGGCTGGCGGCGCGGCGGGGGATTGCCGCCACACGACGTGACGAGCGCAGCAGTGAAGCAAAGCGCGGAAAACTGGGCGCAAAGTGGGCGTGGCATGCGCGGGATGATTCCCATCTTAGCCCGGGCATCAAGCCAGGAATGAGGGAATTTCGTCACGGCTCTTTGGGCGGGAGCAGGCTGCCGTCCATTTCGGAGCCGGGTTCGGGCAGCTTGGGTTGCACAAAATCCGCCGTGCCACCAAGAGCCCAGAAGCCGAATTTCCGTTGTTTTTCAAAGGCGAGGGCACGCTCGTGGCCGAGGGGCAATTCCTTCAAATCCTTGGTCCGCGCCTTGACGACGGGAACCCGCGAGGGGAACAGGTCAGAGACGGCAGATAGCGGGGATTTGTTCATCGCGCTGCCACAGGCGCCAAGCCCAAACGGACTGGCAACCATGAGAAAGACAAGCAGACCCCGAAACATGACTTTCATGCGCGATTGACAAAACAATCTATCATGACCGCAGGAGATGTCCACCGGGCAATTGAAAAATCCACAAATTTCAGCGGGCGACGAGCACGAGGAAATTCCTGACCGGGCGGTTCCATGGGGCGCGGCGGGTGACAGGGCCGCCGGGAATGGCGGCGGTGATGCACAGATCCGCCGAGCGGCCGCCGTCCAAATTGAGCGCCTCGGCCACCGGCCAAGCGGCGGGCGCAGCGGCGGCGAGCGCCCGGCCCAGCGCGGCGAGCGTGCAGGACGAGGCCCGCCCAATCCACCAGCGGGTGCCGCCGTCCCACAGGATGACCGAGCGGACGCTCGACTTGGCAGCTTCGAGGCCGCTAACCGGCCGGTGGTTCTCGACCAGCAGGGGTCCGGCCTGAACGAGTTCGTGAGCCGCGATGGTGGCGGGCACGGCTTCCCGTCGCCGGATGGCTGGGGTGCCGCTGGCCGCTTCGAGCCATACGCCGCTGCCCAGCGACGAGGCGCGGTTCCATGCCCCGGCCGCCGTTCGCTCCGCCACGACTTTCCCAAGCGGCTGGCCTTCCGGCGTGAAAAAGCCCGCGTTGATGGCCGCCAGACCGCTGTGGGCGGTGGCGGCCGCCGCCGCATCCGGCCAGCGAGTGCCGGGACCGGCAGGCTGATCGGCGACGATGAGGCGGTGGCTGCGCGAATCGAACGCCACCCCTTCAAAAAGGATCCCCGAAATCTCGCCCGAGGTGGATCGCGGCGCAGCGACGGGCGTTTCCGGACTGCGGGCCGCGGCGTTCCCCGGCACCGCGTGCGTCGGCGCGGCGGCCGGCTTGTTAGACCGGGCGGCGGCTGGGACCGGCGCATGCTCGGGGACCGGGAAACAACCGATCACGCCGAGGCCGAAGATCATGCACAACACGCGACGCATGCCGTTAGATGGCAGGTTCGGCCTGCCATTGCAACTCCGGATCGCGCGCCGGAGCGCGTAATTGCCGCTTCCAGCAGTAAGCGTTTCTTCTCTTGCGCGCCTGTGCCTCCGGCCAGTCTTCTCTCCCAACCCATGAAATGTCCCTCATCGCCCTTTGCATTGCTTCCAGCGCCTTGTGCGCTGAGGAAGTGCCCAGAGACCCTTTGTTGGGGGAACGAGCCTGTTTCGACACGAAAGCCAATGAAGCGGAAGTTATTGCAGCCGTGAAGGCCTAGTTGCCAGACAAAGAGAAGAACTTCTTCTTGGATACAGACCCTGCTGAGTGGGGAGCCAAAACATGGAAGTGGCACTCTGGGGACAAAGGTTTCGATTTGTCATTGCATAGCCATGACCAAGGAGAATTCAGGGTTTGCGTCGAGCGGCACGAACAACCGGGCACCGGCCAACCGGGCGCCGAACAACCGGGCGCCGGCCAACCGGCCACTCATCCCGCAGACAACGTTCCCGCGGAAGTTCACCCTCCAAACCAACCGTCGGAGCATGCCCCCCGGTGGGCGCTGGCAGGACCGAGGCGTGCGGCTATGAAATACTTTGCTATCATTTGCTCGTTCGGAGTTATGTGCCACCGAGCGGCCAAGAACCTTCAGACCTCACTAAACGACCTCACTAAACGACCTCGCTTTTGACCAAGAGGCGAGCAAGTTGAATTTCCTGAAGTTGCGGCAAATCGTGGCCAGGAGGTCACTGGAACCCTGAGTTCCACCGAAGCGAAATCAGGCGCGGCCGGGCTTCATTCCACCGTC
>Ga0118677_10007658_pt1 | contig 17739 bp, 12 predicted proteins | sample AliMusrvi5mmetaG_FD_86154 | JGI IMG/M metagenome (GOLD analysis project Ga0118677, IMG submission 86154) | reverse complement strand
CAATCAAACAGAGGCTCGGTATCAATAGTTCTGTCGAGATGGTGAGGCTGGCAATTCGCCACGGCATCATCGAAAGTTAATCTCAACCGAGAGACACCATCTCTCTATCAACTTAAATTAGTTATCTCAGGAAAGATCAGCAGCCCAGTCGAGATGGTGAGATTGGCCGTTCGCTTTGGCATCATTGAAAGCCGAAGCCTTGCTCGGTTTTACTCTCAAGTACCCCCTGAGAAAGGTCGGGAACATTTCCCTGTATTCTCAGTGAGTTTTTCCCTTACTCTCTCATCCCCTCATTAGCTACCATGCTCCGATCATCCGGAAATTAAAAGGATGTTTGATAAACACTTTGAAGCAGAGAGAAGCTAATGAACAAGAACAGAAAATTGAATGCGCGCCGCAAGGCGTTGCATATCGCGGTTGCGGCGGCGTTGCCGGCATTGATGATCGGAGGCAATGCCCACGCAGCAGGCAATAATCCTTGTACAGTTACCGGCAGTGTCGTTAACTGTAGCAGCTATAACGGTCAATCCGGCGCTTTGATGGTAACGCCAAGCAACTACAATGCTGTCAATCTAAATGGTGATAATCCAACGTCGAAGACGGTTGTTGGCTTGGCCAGTGCGGATGGTAACGCCAATATCAACACCCCCCTGTCCGTATCCAATCCGACCACACTCAATATCGGTGCCTCGTCCACAATTGTCACCGGCCTGGTAGATCTGGTGACAGGATTACCTTCGCCCAATGCCACCCTTTATAACTATGAAGGGATCGAACTCCAGCAGCCCGGCACCATTAACAACTACGGGACGATTACCAACAACAAAGGCACTTTCACCTCAAACAACGATGGCAGCGCCACCCTCAGCAATAACGGGGATGTCTTTTATACGCAGAATGGCTACAAGGTGTACTTCTCGGGTGACGACGGCACTACGCCGCAGCGTACGATTGGCGCATGGTTAAGCGGCAGCAACACCACACTGAATAACTACGGTACCATCACTGTAGGTGCAACCAATGCCAGTATTTCCGATACCAATTTATTCTCAAATGTGCCCGGTGCCCCGCAATCCAAAGGGACGTTGTACACTGTATTTATGAATACGAGCGGTGATTTACTCGATCAGGTCAAGCTCAACAACTACGGCACCATTAGTGCTTACAATTTAACAACGGGCAGCGACGTAAACACCCCCAGCATCTCTACCGTTGAAGTCAAAGAGAACGTCCTCAATGGCTACATTTTCAATGCCAAGACCGGCCTGATTGCTGGTTACAGCGACAGGCTCACGGCAAACGGCACCGCAACGGCCCCTAACTATACTAACGGGATTGGTAGCAGCGTATATACCTCTGCATCTGGTTCAGTACAAGCAATCAATTCAGACAACAACTCGATCAATATTTATATCGACAACCAAGGTACGCTGGCAAGCTATGCGGTAACTTACAATTCCGCCACAGGAGCCATCGGCGCACCTTCAACAACCGTTTATGGCACCGCCATTACGGATTCGTTATCCAACATGAATCTATATAACGAACAGTCGGGGAAGATTCTTGGCGACATTACCGTAGGCAACCAGTCGAATGCCTTTACATTTAAGAATGCAGGCGCCATGACTGGCAACATCGCCATCACACCTGATGCGGGCCTTGGCAATGCAACCAGTGCTACGCCCGGTGCAACGATTACATCAGGTACTGCAAAACTCATTCCAGTCGCCGCTGGTACATTAACAGCAGCGCAGACTGCGAATGAAGTTGTTCTGGCAGCTAATCCTGCGACTTCTACGGCATCTTTATCAGTACCAACAGCTGCAACTGTTGCAGTAGGACAAATTGTAATCAGCGGTACTTATGCTTTCCAAGTTGTTCAAGCTGGCATCACAGGGACCGCCGCATTTCCCGGCATTAGCGGAGCACTGACTACCGTTACTGATAGCCAAGGCACCATCTATGAAACCACGACGCCCACAACGCAAAAGAATCTGATTACCATCCAACCGGTCGTGACCGGATCAGCCAATGCCAGTGGTCAGCTTACGGGTGGAACCATCTCCGGCGGAATCTATGTTAACGGTGTGACGGGTTATCATCCGCTTGAGATCGACATTCAACCTTTGGTCGCACCGGGTGCAGTGGTTCGTACCGGCAACACCTACCAGTTTTCGGGCCAGAATATAAACATTGCTTCTGCGGCCAAGGACTGGAATACCACCACCAATGCGCTTGAATCAGTCACCGCTTCCAATGTGCAAGTCAAATCATCCGCACTGGTGAACTGGTCGTTCGTGCCTGGCACAACCGATCAAGTCGTCGCTACGGTCGCTAATGCATCCTCCATTTCCGGCCTGTCTGGCAGTGGGCAGAATGCGTTGAACTCATTGCTCAATTCGGTTGGTAGTGCAGGTAACGGTGCGGCCTCCTTAGTTCAGAACCTGGCAACATCCGATCAAGTTCGTCAGGCCGGTGAACAACTTCGTCCTGAAATCAACGGCGCCAATATTCAGGCGGCACTCAACGTCACCAATAAAGTTTTTGGTCTGGTTGATTCTCACCTCAATGAAACCCATTTGGCTCAACTCACCGGTAAGAGTGGCATCGCCACTGGCGAACAGCCCAACAGCACTGGCGTCTGGATGCAAGGCTTCGGCTTTCGTGGTAATCAGGACGTACGCAAGAGCGTAGATGGTTATTCTGCAGATGCCTATGGTTTTGCTATTGGTGCGGATAGATTGGTCAATAACAACACTAGTTTGGGTGGTGCTTTCAGCTATGCCAATTCCAGCATTGATGACAAGGGTGTTAACTATGGCAATCGAACCCAAATAGACAGCTACCAGGCAACACTTTATAGCTCTATGTTGCTGGATAATTGGTACCTGAATGGTGCACTAGGCTTAGGAAAGCATAATTACGATAGCAAGCGTCTAGTGCTTGGCGCCGATGTCATCGGTAGTCACGAAGCTTGGCAATACACGGCAAAGATCGATGCTGGCCTGCCAGTGAAGGTTGGCTCTGCCACCGTTACGCCGGTCGCTTCACTGACTTATAGTCGTCTGAATCAGGATGCTTATACTGAGTCTGGGGTCAGCGCCTTGGCCATCAGAGGCTCTGATACCAATTCCTTCCGCTCTGGATTAGGTGCTAAAGCGCTTATTCCATTACATGAAGGTGATGTAAAGACTGCGCTGGAACTACGTGCAATCTGGAATCATGAGTTCGGCAATACGGAACAGAATACAACTGCCAATTTCATTGGTGGTGGTAGCGAGTTTACGGCCAGTGGCGTAAGCACAGCGCGTGATGGTGCCGATCTGGGTGCCAGTCTACGTTTGAGCGGTAGTGACAATGTCATGAAGCAAAGTCTGTTGTTGAGCTATGATGCTGAGATTAAGGATCAGTATTTCAGCCAGACCGTATTGCTACAGGCACGTTTCGATTTTTAAGTTAATTGCATGAGGGTAAAAGCGGTGTGGACTCAGTTCCTAGCCGCTTTTTTATTATATTTTGAGTAAATTGACTATTCTTTTGTTTTGTTCAGTATTGCTACTATTGAATAGTTGCGCCAGTATTGATGGGATAACCAACCCTGAAAAGTTATCATCTGAAGCGAAGATGATTCGACACGATGTCACTACTGATTTTTTCACGCTGACCACTTTCTCAAGGATAACAAATCCTGATTTACCCTTACATGTCTATATTGAGGGTGACGGTAGAGCATGGATAGACCGTAACCAGGTTTCAACTGATCCAACGCCGCGTAAAGCCATTGGGTTAGCCCTAGCCGCAGCAGATGACTGGCCGAATGTGGTATATATTGCACATCCCTGCCAATTTAGGGATTTATCCAGAGAACAATGCAGCAGCAGTTATTGGACTAATAAGCGATTTTCCCGAGAGGTCATCGTTGCAACTGGGCAGGCATTGGACTATTTCGTCAGACAGGTAAATGTTAAAAGCTTGGAGCTGATCGGCTACTCTGGAGGTGGAGCGATTGCGGTGCTATTGGCCGCTGAGCTTAATGACGTCATCAGCCTACGCACCGTGGCTGGCAATCTCGATCACGACGCAGTTAACCAACATCACGGCGTAAGCCAAATGCCGGAATCGCTGAATCCAATGGATGTTGCAGAAAAACTCAAATGGCTACCGCAACGGCATTTCGTTGGCACAAACGATAAGATCGTGCCATCTTTCATCGCTGAAAAATTTATCCAAAAGACTGGTTCAATCTGCTCCGATGTTACTTATGTCAAAAACGCTTCCCATGAGGCTGGCTGGGTGGAACAGTGGTCCACTTTAATTAAATTGCATTTACGATGTAGCCGTAACCAATAACGGTTGAATTTACAGTTCTGATTCTGGCATACCTTTAATCGAATAACCTCTGTCCGATAAACTCACCTTGTTTCACCCCTGGCGGACATGCGAACAAGCCACTTCCGACATGGGTCGTGAACTGGTTCAACATATCGATCTGCGCCATTTTCGTGAATAGTTTGATAAATCCGGTTCTCGGATCTCGCTGATAGCACTGGAACAGTAGCCCGGCATCAAATGTTACAATTTGCCGCCAGGGTGGCCAACGTTCGGCAATCTTGGTAATTCCATTGTCGTAGGAGAATGCACGGCGCAGAATCTGAGCCCCATCATTATTTTCTGGTGCGGACATCGCTGCATGAGAATTTTCGACAATACGCGGGTTTCCATCTTTGTCTGTAGCTTCTAAGTCTAGCGAATCTAATTCATTTTTTTTGCCAATTGGTGCGCCTGAAACCTTATGCCGTCCAACTGTCTCCTCTTGGAAAGAGGTTTTCATCTCGTCCCAATGTTCTAAGGCAATTCGGGTTGGGCGGATAACCATGTAGCTTCCATCACGCATCCATGCGGGTCCCTCGTCGCCAACCCAGACTAATTTATTCATGGCAATAGGATCGTTAGTGGAAATATTCATGGTTCCATCCTTGAAACCCATCTGATTTCGTGGAGTTTCCTCAGGCTTGAATCCTCCAGTGAATCCCATCTGCGCCCAGCGCATAGTAGCAATGCCAGTGGCCAGTCTGGCTAACCTTCGTACCGCATACTCAACGACTTGTGGATCATCTGCACACGCCTGAATTGATAGGTCTCCACCAGTATGCTCTGGAACCAATTGATCACCCGCAAAGCGTGGTAGGTCAACTAAAGCTTCTGGCCGCTGTTGTGCCAGTCCAAATCTGTCTTCTCCATTTTTCTCAAAGAGGGCTGGGCCGAAGCCAAACGTTATTGTCAGGTGCGATGCAGGCAACCCCACAGTTGCACCAGATTCATCGCTTGGTTGGTTAGGGTTTGCCTTCGAATCAAAGTTTGCTGATCCATTGGTTAATTTTGCTGCAGCGTTGGTCCAAACACTTAGTAAATTGATTAATTCATCCCGTTTCGTCGTCACTAGGTCGAATGCGATGAAATAAGTATGGCGTTGAATAGGCGTTGAGATACCACTTTGGTGTTTTCCAAAGAAAGGTTCAATCGCAGAAGATAAAGCCAGAGGCAAATTATCTGAGGGCTTAATAATAGTGGCTGCGAAGGTATTCTGTGCGAAAGGTATCGTGGCGGCGGCCAGGGTTGCACTCGTCAAAAAATGTCGCCGTCCCGCATTGTGATTCGTGTCAGTCATGGTGTGGCTATCCTCAGTGCATTGATGTCATCTTCGACGTAATAAAAACTTTTCCCATCAGAGGCCAAAGCGATACCAAAGAGATTACCGTTCCCTGGTGGTGACTGCGCTTGGTTAGTATTCAGCCAGTGTGCATAGATTTGTTTACCCGCAATTGGGTCAATTTCGACTGCTTGCCCATTTTTTCCGTTACAGACAATGAGATGTCCCTGTGCGGTCATGATCATGGCCAGCGGCCAAGCAAGCAACCCATCCTTTGTCACAAGCTTTCCTTTGCCGGCGCTGGTTGTGCGTGTACTGGCTTCAGGAATTGCAGTGATTTCGTTGTCTAGGCCGTCAGTCACATAGAGGGTATCATCGGTTCCGAGAGCGAGTCCCGTGGGGCCAAGGAGAAAATTGGCCAAGTCAGCGCGTTGCGAGAACCCATTGCCGATAACGGTCTGGCTTTGCAGCACAGGCGGCTTACCTTCCGGGATAGTTAAATCCAAGCGCAATACCGTCGCTTGATGCACAATGACTGGGTAATGAGTTTCCGGATCGAGCACGTCTGGACTTTGCACTCCGAACCCTGCCATGCTGATGAACAGCGTGGCGCTGTCTCCCCGGTCAATGGTGGCCATGTTACCCCACGGACCATTAATAGTCTGGCCTGCCCAAGTGGCAACATGATGGCCGCTGGCATCAAATACCAGCAGGCACCCATCCCCCTTGGTGCGTGTAGTTCCATCCGTACTGGGCGTACTGCCAACAATGACCCAGCCGCTTTTCAGCATGGTCATCGCGGTAGTCAGACCGATGCCACCAGGGCAGTCTTTCAGTGTTTGAGGTACCTGGGCGAAAAGCTTGGTTTCCTTTGTGCTTGGGCGATATTGGACGATGGTAGTGCCTGTGCCTTGAAGATTTGAGATGTTGTTGAAGTTATCAATCAGCACGTCATCTTTCTCAATCACGCCGACTGACACAGGGGCAATCACTACCGCATAAGGATTGACATCCCCATTGCCAGGTATCATTGAAGTTAAGAATTTGTGTCGATGAATCGTTTCTAACAACCCCTTTGATTCAGCAAATACAGGCATGCTGAATGCGGCAGACAGGGTTAGAGTGAGCATGAGACGAGCAAAGCCAATGCAGCCTGATTTGATGGTCTTAAATGGCCTGTTCAGTGATAGTAATGTAACAAGATTAGGTTTCATATTTTGTCCAGAGATGGAATTAGAAAGAAATATTCGTGCGTACGCCAATGACCAGCTCATTTTTGATCCGCGCACTAGGATCATCTGGGCTTGGTAATCCAGCGCCAGGGTTAAATACATATTGAATGTCAGGCTGAATCTGTATCCACGGTTTCAATTGATACTGGTAGGTCATTTCAACATATTTTTCGCTGCTGCGTATCGGGCTAGGAGTGCCGCTATATATTACGGTGTCTCTATCTAATTGAGCTGCTTCATTGCTGACATGGGCATAGCCCATGCCCAATCCGAACGTGTCGGCTGATCGATTGCGGAAGGGACTATGGAACACCAAGCCGGCATTGAAGCTTACATCAATCAGGTTGCGATCTTTCAATGGTGTTCCCATCACACGACCAAAAATTGCCACCGTTCGGTTTGGATCACTGTCATCCCGCCAAACCAATTTATCGGCAACGGCATAGACGGCATAGTTTCCGTGATGCTGCTGCGCAACTCCGTTACTCGTAGCGTCTGCTAAAGACATGCTGTTCTGGTCATTTCGCATATCTGAAAAATCCTTGCTGTTGTACCAAGCACCGAGTCTATAGGTCCATCCGAGCGGTTGCGGTTGGCCGGGTTCGACCATGCTACCTAATGCTGGATAAGAGAATTGCATTTCTGCGATATACAAGCGTCCATCACCCCAAGGGAAGCTTGTGCCGTGGCGATTTTGCATCTGAGGATCAGTTCCGTTGTCGTTCTTAACCGGACTGCCATTGAATACACCGGCCAGCAAGGTCACTCCATCAATGGGTCGTGCACTTACTCTTGCCCCTAGTGCCGACAATGGATAGGCAGGACCACCTCCCGGCATATCAGCTGATGGCATCATCGGCCAGCCGAACATCGTATTTACAAAGTACAGCGCATTTGTGCTGACCATGAACTCCTGGTCTAGGCTTTGCTGCCCGATCTTGATGTCCATGCGATCTTCGTCTAGAAATTTCTGGTCATACCAGAGCTCCCACAATCGGGTCGCGCGGTCAGACTCAATGCCGCTTGCAGTTTGAAGGGTCTGTAGGTTGTCAGTGCTTAGATTCTTGCCATGAATGTTTAACAGACTGACATTAAATAAACCACCGTAATGGCCAAATGCACGTTGGGTATCGAGCTGCCCGAGAATCTGAGTTAGCCCGTCATACTCGAACCCTTTCCGTGTGCCACCTGACATATTCCCAAGGTATTCGCTGGTTTCTAAGATTGCCAAAGAAATGCCGTGACGACTCAATTCTTTTCTCAGTCCCCACATGTCACCTAATAACGCATTACTCCTGTTGATGCCACCAAGGAAACCAAACAATCCAGTTGAATTTGGTGGGGAATCTTCATCTGCCATTGCTTGGATGGTTATAGGAGGAGGAGCGGCATTTGCATTTAAGGATAACCCCCCTGCCAGACAAGCAACCATGGTGATAATTTTAGTGAACCGCGATTTTAGTAAGGGCATTGCTTGGTATCTCGGTCTAATTATTTACTTAACAAGTCCTAACTATAAATGATAATCATTCTCATTACAATAAAAAGTTTCATCAGAAATTGCTTTATAAAATCAAATAATGTGAAATGTTATAATGACCACATAAACCGTGGGGCAGGTTAAGATGTGAATCTCATGGCAGATTTAGATGGCGATCAACAATGAAGGTTGTTCACGCACATGAACGCTAGGCAAATAGAGCAAAGCGCCCGCTGATGACACTGAGTTGACACTTTCAGCAATCTGTTTAGCCGTCACACTCTCGGTAGTTGAAGGCACATTGGCTGGCACAGGAGGTTTATCAGCTGCAGTGGCCCGAATCTGCATGGATTCCATTTGCGTAACAGCGCTATCCGTTGCATCAGCCTGCGTTGGTGTCACGTCCTCCGCCATTACCAAGCCACTGCCACACAATAATAGCGTACTTAAAGTTATTTTTTTTATCATACTGTTATCTCCCCAGATTTTTCAGCATCGTATTCTAATAGAGAGTTGCGGTTAGCGGAATGTGGCAAATTGTCGCGCGACAATTTGCCACACTACCTAGGTTCGTGAATAATTTATAATGAAGAATATCCAGTGGGTTAAATTCGTATTTTTGCGATAGTTGTTTTACATTCGAACCAAGATGAAGCATGAATAACCACTTTCATAACTGTGCTCTCGCCTTTATAAAGGCACACTAAATATAATCAGTGAACTTCCAAATGACCACGTTAAAAAATGATTTAAGCAATACCAACGACAGCAATAATGACGAAAAACCTAGCCTGCTCTTAGTGGATGATGACGAGGATTTTTTAAACGCACTTGCACCTGCCATGCGTAAGCGTGGCTTTATGGTAACTCTAGCCAATAGTGCGGAAAGCGCTTTCGAACTCGCCAAAGTTGAGCCGCCTGAATTTGCCGTGGTCGATCTTAAAATGTCAGGCAACTCTGGGTTAGTGCTGGTGAGGCAACTGGCAAGCCTTGATGCAGGCACGCGCATTGTCGTACTCACTGGCTATGCAAGTGTTGCGACAGCCGTTGAAGCGATGAAATTAGGTGCTACCCATTATCTTGCAAAGCCAGTGGATGCCGATGAGATCGCCACAGCCTTCGACCGGCAATCAGGTGATGCTGAGGTTGAATTATCATTCAATCCCCTTACCATTGATCGTCTGGAACGGGAGCACATTCAACGTGTATTACAAGACCAACACGGTAATATCTCAGCGACAGCACGTGCACTCAACATGCATCGTCGCACGCTACAGAGAAAATTAGGGAAATGTCCGAAGTAAGCCCGAATTGACTTGTATTGGACTTCGACATCCACTGCCTGCGACAATTTGTCACATTCCTTTATGTCAGGACTCCATTTAAAATGAGGTTATATCAATATCACATGGAATAAGCATGAATTTCCCATTTAAAAAACATCTCAACGGATATGTGTTGCCTTCAACGGCCTTAGTTGGCTTAGCATTCATGATGCCCTTGGCAGCACATGCCTGCGCAAGTTGCGGCTGCACACTCAGTTCCGATTGGGAAAACCTGGGTTTCAGTAGTTCATCAGGAATTAAGCTTGATGTTCGCTATGATTATCTCAATCAAAACCAATTACGGAGTGGAACCAATACGATTTCTGGAGCTGCTGCCAGTCAGATTACAAATAATGGCAATCCACAAGAAGTCGAAAAATACACACGTAATAATTACCTGACTGTGGGTATTGATTACAGCATTAACTCGAATTGGGGCGTTAATGTTCAATTACCCTATATTGACAGGAGTCATAGCACGCTAGGTACTGCATCAGACGGTACAACACCAGGTGATGGTGGTGGGCAGTACGAATCAAGCACTTCTAATGTGGGTGATGTAAAAGTCATTGGCCGATATCAGGGATTTACGCCACAGCATAACGTTGGCTTGTTGTTTGGTTTAAAGTTGCCGACTGGAAGTCATACGGAAACTGGCACATCAACTGATCTTGGCAATCCGGGTACCGTGGCAATTGATCGTGGCCTGCAGCCAGGTACGGGTACTACTGATGCAATTCTTGGTGCTTACTATTTAGATGAGATTAACAAGAACTGGGGGTATTTTACACAGGCCATTGTGCAGAAGGCATTCAATTCTAAAGATCAGTACAAACCTGGAGATGGCCTTAATCTTAATCTAGGATTCCGCTATATGGGATTTGAGGACATAACACCACAGATTCAGATGAATGCGAGATTTGTGGCACACGACACTGGAGCTAATGCAGATACCACGAGCACAGGTGGTACATTGGTTTATCTCAGTCCTGGTGCAACACTCCGAGTGAGTAAGCAAATGAAGCTTTACGGCTTTGTGCAACTACCAATATATCAAGATGTTAACGGTGTTCAACTTTCCCCACGTTGGACAGCATCATTGGGCGCAAATTACTCGTTTTAAAGGTTTCTAAAGCCACTAAAAAATCATAAGTTTACTTTCAGCTAATCTGCAAAATTCGACTACGAAGCGGACATCAGTTCACATGCACCATGCCACGAGCTTCAAAGCATAGAATGCTGAAAGGGGCTTCCATAGCCCCTTTCATGATTAGAACGACTTGCTCAGGCCGATGAATACGCCTCGACGTGGGCCATATTGTGGTGCTCCAACACCAATGCCACTGCCATCCCGAATTTCGTAGACTCTGTCAAATGCGTTGATGACCGCGAGATGAGCCTCGAAAGGGCCAAAGTCTGTTGTCTTAAACTTCTTCGTTGCGCCTAGATTTACCTGAACATAAGACGGCAGATGGTCTGTATTGGCAAAGCCACGGCGCAGACCACTACCGTAGATGGAATCTGCGCTCCAGCGCACCTCCGACCAGGTATAGGAAGCGCCAGCCGACGCGGTGTAGGTCTGGTCATGATCCGTATGCACCCAGTGGCTGGCAATATAATCGAGCTCTTGCTGACCGAAATTAAATTGAGCCGAGGTGATATCTTTGGCCAAGCTTGTCGTACGAGCCAGATTGGCATAGGCATTCAAATTATCCGACTTGTAGTTGGAGGTAAGCTCAACACCGTAAATTTTGCCTTGAGCGTAGTTGAACGGAGAAAAAATTAGCGCTTGGCCAAACTGGCCTTCGTCTATCAGATTACTGACATGCTTGTAGAAACCATCGATGCCGAGGCTAAAAGCAGAGGTAAGTTGATGGGTGGCCCCCACGTCAAAATAGTGCGATCGCTCCGACTTAACAGGGGAATTCAAATTAACTTCCGGGGCATTGGACGTGTTGGCAAATAAAGCAATGGTCTCAGGAGATACCAGCTCTGATGGTGGCGGCGTGAAGTAGCGAGCATAACCTGCGTGTAGCGTAGTCTGCGGCGTCGCCTTAAACACTAAGCCGAATCTAGGACTCAGCTGACTTTCACTGACAAAGGCATTGATCTGATCGAACCGTGCCCCATAGTTCAACGTCAGCTTGTCATTGGCACGCCACTCATCTTGAAGGTAAAGTCCCAGCAAACGATTGTCATTCTTACGATTGTTATCGACAAGTGTGAATGGTGATCCACTTACGTTGCCAAGTGCGTCAACGGGAAAGACCGTGGTGGAATTGTCGCTGCGGACGTTCTCGGTACTGGCCATGAGGCCCATGCGCAGTGTGTGGTCATCGCTCAGCCAATAGCTGCCATCGCCTTGAATGCCTGTACTGAAACTGCTACGGAAGACATTGGAGGCCACGCCATTAAAAACCAGATCGCCGATGGGGTCTGGTACGAAATGAACGCTGGTATAGCGTGCGAAGAGCGCAACTTGATAATCAAAGTCTGCGCCTAAGGTGCTTTGCAGGGCGACGATACTGTAGCGGTTAGTTTCATGCTGGCGTTCGTTAAGAGCGGCTGAGTCGAAATTCGAGACCCCGGTGTGGGCTAAGAAGTTTGGATCGGGTGCTTGTCCCGGATTGTTGGGGATCTGAAATTTGCCATCGTAGCTACCTAACATAGCGCTTACGCGAGTGGTGGGATTTACCAAATAGGACAAATAGGCGAAACCTTTTTCTTGATTTGTCTTATCATGAATTGCACTGCTACTGGAAGTTGGGTTCTCGATTCCAAGATTGTCGGTGAGATATGAGCCGGTCACATAATAAGTAAGATCACCGCGTGTATTGCCATATTCGAAACTTGGATTGACCGTTCCGTGACGGCCTCCATAGAGATCAATCCGCCCCCCTTCTTCGAGCTGGCTTTTGGTGTCAATTTCGATGACACCAGCAGTACGATACCCATACTGAGCAGGCAATGCCCCAGTTAACAAATCAATCCGCTTGGCAAAACGGGTGTCGAGTGCCTGTCCAAACCCTGTAATACCTTCAGGCAAAATGATACCGTTGATGCGGTACTGGAGATTGCCATGATCTCCCCGCACATGCAGTTGGCCGAAGGAGTCATTGGCGACGCCTGGAGCCTGTAACAAGACCTGATTGAAAGAGGTATTACTGCCTTCAGGCATCGCAGCTACATCATTTGCGTTGAAACGATATACGCTGCCGCCGGTCTTGGGTGACAAACCATTTCTAGCCTTGTCAAGACGCTCTGCTACCACCTGAATTGCCGGGAGTTCCAGTGCTTCCTGAGCGGCGAGTGTGATAGTGGTAGTCGTTTCCGATCCAGCGGACACAGTGATGTTGGAAGATCCCAACTGAAAGCCGGGCTTTTCTGCCTGTATCTTATAGATGCCTTGGGTGATGCCGGCAAAGGTAAAGCGACCATCGACATCGCTTTGCGTGCTCCCCAGATCATTCCCGGCAGCAGTCTTGAGTCGCAGGTTGGCTGTGGTAATGGGTCGCCCCAAGTCGTCCTGCACTTGGCCTCGAATTTCATCGGCGTTGATTGGTGCGGCTTGCACGGTGACCGTCAAGCCGAATAATAGGGATGACGCCAACGCGCCTCCCGTCAAAATCTTGAATAAAGACATTTCTTACTCCCGTAAATATAATCCCTCCGCCTTGTGGAGACGGAACAGCTTAATGACTTATAAAAAGTTATTTAAACGAAGAGGTATGGCGGAGCACGGGAGTAATAAGAGGCATATTCTGTATCAGCGATCAGGAAGACATGTCGAGAATACAAAACGGTAAACAGCAAAAGTAGTACTGCCGCCATCGGCACGGCCATTGGTGGAGGGACGTCAAGCTGCTGATGTGTTACGAGTTGGCAGACGGCGCATGCATTCTGAAGCGCGGCCGATTCGTGATGGTGTGTCGATTCGCTTATCTGGATTCCGATAAGCGCGAGAAACATCCATCCCAGAATCCACTTACGCCAGGTGCGTGGAATATTCATTATAATGTGCTCATTCCCAGCTGATTCTGGTCTGGGTGAGAGCGGTTATGTACACAGTCTGAACACTCGCCTGAGATGTCAAATTCAGCGTTGGCGAGGTGAAATCCACTGGGCAATACGGGTGGCAGTGGTGGTGGCACATCTAGGCAAAGAACACTGCCGCAATCGGTGCAACGGAAATGCATATGCTGCTTATGTTGGATGTTGGGCTTTGCAGCAGTAAAACAAAAAACGCCGCGTGCGTTGTTGGCCTTGTGTGCTAGACCAACATCAACGAGCCAATCGAGAACACGATAGAGGGTTACCCGATCCATTTCCGGGAGCTCATTTTTGTTCAGTAGATCCTCAATGTTGTTGTGACTGAGCGGCCCATGGGCTGTCTGAAGCAAGCTGAGAATCTGGACGCGGGAGGACGTTACCCGTGCTCCTGTTGCGCGGATTGTAGACTCAATGTCTAAAAAGTGGGAATCCAGATGATGCGTCATGCGGCCATTGAAACACACAAATATCGCTAATGCAACAATATTGCATTTGTGGGATGAAGGTTTAAGTATGCGTTGATACAATGATCAGTTAAGCGACTGGCTGGTTTTGGCCTGTCTTGTAGAACAAGCGACTTTACTAAAAATGCATATTTCAAATGCTGAAATTATTTTAGAAGACGTCATTTAAAATACGAAGGTGGCTAGATAGAAAAAACATTTTTTTATAGTCCGAATGGTCTATAAAACATGTCCATGAATACGTAATTTTGTAATTATTTGCGAATATGATGTTTGCACTTAACAACTTCAGTTGAAATGTACAAATCATATGAAACTCCTAAAAATCAAGTCGGCCCTAATTGCTGCCGCACTTATGTCACTTATTGCCGCTCCTGCACAGGCTAACATTATTATTTCAGAAGTTGACGCCAACGGAAGTGCTGCTTCGTCTGGATACGCTGCCGATTGGTTCGAACTTACGAATACTGGAACTTCATCTGTAAATATTACTGGCTGGAAAATGGACGACAACTCAAATGCCTTTGCCAATGCAGTAGGATTACGTGGCTTGTCCAGCATTGCAGCAGGTCAATCAGTCGTCTTTATTGAAGGCACCGCAACTGGCACAACAGATGCCACAATTAATGCTGCGTTTAAATCTGCTTGGTTCGGAACAAATGTTCCATCAAATCTGGTTATTGCAAACTATGGTGGTTCAGGTGTTGGATTAAGCAGCACATCTGACGCGGTAAATATCTTTAATAGTACGGGGTCGTTAATAACTCGCGTCGATTTTGGCGCATCAACCCTAGGACAAACTTTCGATAATGCCGCTGGCCTTAATAACGTGACTATCACGCAGTTAAGCACAATAGGCGAATAGGCGTAAATTCTGCTTTTAAATCATTCAATGCCGCGGAGATTGGTTCACCTGGCGCTGTTGCCGCAGTACCTGAGCCAGCAACTTATGCATTTTTGATCGCTGGGATGGCGTTACTAGGCTTCATGGTTCGTCGTCGCAATACACTTTAAGCTCAACCATACAACCTGCCACAAAGTGGCAGGTTTCTAAGTCATTTCAATATTAAGTTCCAAAACAATGGAGAAGTATCAATGCAAGCTCGTCGTAAATTATCGCGTTATCAGTTAATACCAGTCACAGCAGTATTTGTTGGAGCGCTGGTTACTGCACAATCAGCAATGGCTGATCCAATTTCTTTGTTTACCTCTGGTGATCTCATCATAAGTACCGTATCTTCCTTCAATGGTGGCGGTCTTGATACTGCATCGCCCATTGTATTGCAGCAGTTTCAACTTAGTGCAAATGGTGCTGCTGCAATATCGGCAGGTACATTTACATTGCCACAAATAGGGAGTGGGAATAACTCTGCAATTTCTGGAGAGTATGGTTCAGCTTCTGAGGGCATATTACAAAGATCGGTCGATGGGAAATATCTGACAATCATGGGTTATGGTGTGAATGCAACGGCCTTCAATAGCGCACCACTCTCCACATATGGCACTGCTGCACTTGGTCAAACAACAAGCCTCACCGCAGCCAATCAAACAGGGACTCCCGTCACCACGGTATCCCGTGTGGTAGCATTGATAGGTGCCAATGGCAGTGTTGATACCAGCACTGCATTAACAGGGGTTTACAATCAGAACAATCCGCGTAGCGTTGCAACGGTCGATGGTTCTTCTTTCTACATTTCAGGGCAGGCGAGTAGCAAGACTGATCCAACACAAGGTGTGTTCTATGCCACGCTTGGAGCCAACACTGCAACAAAAATAGACAACACTACTGATACGCGTGTCGTATCAATATTTAATAACGGTAACGGGAATACACTCTATACCTCTCGTGACTTTAACCCGCCAAGTGGCGCTACGCAAAATTTCACGAATGTCAGCTCACAAACTGACGCTAACGGTGGTTTGCCTACATCATCATCTGGTCTGATCACGACACACATTACGCCAGCAGCGGGCTCACTTTCATTAGGTGGCAATAATGGCTCGATCAACCTGACTGCGGCTACGGCCAACGGCGTGAATAACGCCAGAATAGGCAGTTTTGTCTATCTTAGTCCTGAACAGTTTTTCTACGCCAGTCCCGATGTTTTATATGTAGCCGACAGCGGACAACCAAAGAATGGAAAAGTGAATACTGCAGCATTGGGTGAAGGCGGCTTGCAGAAGTGGGTTCAGACTAACGGTACTTGGACTTTGGCATACGATTTGACTGCTGGCTTGAATCTGGTCAATAACGCAACGATCAGTACAACCAATATTTCAGCACCGGGTGTAACAGGTCTACTAGGGCTGACTGGTAAAGTGGTTAATGGTCAAGTGCAGTTATTTGCTACAAGCTATGGGTTAAATGAGTTATCACAAAGCTACTTATATGGCATCACTGACAACCTGACGGCTACATCAATATCGCAAGTGAGCAATGAACAGTTCTCAGTTCTTTATACCGACACCACTGGACTTACGTCTATTCGTGGCGTCTCGTTAGCCCCAGTGCCAGAACCTGAAACTGATGGAATGCTAATGGTTGGATTAGGTTTGTTGGGTTTCATGGTGCGTCGCCGCAAAAATCTACAAGCCTAACTACAGCTGGTTTAATAGAAACGCAGATAGGAGCTTAGGCTCCTATTTTGCATTATGGGTTGTAGTAGCGACTGTCTAGTGGTGCCTCTTGGTCAAGATAAGCAAATGCTTTTACAAAGTGCTTACCTTAAAATTAAAATTAATATTTTAAATCCTTCAAACAAGGTTTTAAAATAGATAATGGTTTTAGTTCAGTTCATCGCTCAATTTTTTGTAACGACCAATTAATCATAATCGTTCTTTGAGTAAGTTCCTGCAATTACCTTGTGTCGGAAAACAGATGTTTTACGACATCATCACATTAACTACAAATTTAGAACACTTTGAGTGATGAAAAATATACGGAAAACTATGTCGCAATCTGCTACTATACGAATATATTAGAATATAGGTTTTCCGTATATGTTAGTCGGCTACATGCGAGTTTCGTCGGAATCTGATCGCCAAACAACAGACTTACAACGTGATGCATTACTCGCTATGGGGATTGATGCTAGGCATTTATTTGAAGATCACGCTTCTGGTGCTAAAGATGATCGCCCAGGCTTAAATCAAGCAATGGCATTTGTATGTCCAGGTGATGTACTCGTTGTCTGGAAGTTGGATCGTCTCGGCCGGTCTTTGTCACACTTACTTTCAATCGTTAATGCGTTAAAGGAAAAGCAAGTCGCCTTTCGTTCACTGACTGAAGGTATGGATACTACAACGGCATCGGGAGAGTTGCTGTTTCATGTTTTTGGTGCACTGGCTCAATATGAGCGAGCATTGACCAAAGAAAGAGTTGTTGCTGGACTGGCAGCAGCAAGACGGCGTGGGCGAGTCGGCGGTAGGCCACAGGCAATAGTCGGTGAAAAACTAGAGACTATCCTTGCTGCTCTCAAAGGCGGAATGTCAAAAGCTGCCGTGTGCCGAAACTTTGGTGTGAAGCGCACCACATTAA
>Ga0118677_10007657_pt1 | contig 17739 bp, 17 predicted proteins | sample AliMusrvi5mmetaG_FD_86154 | JGI IMG/M metagenome (GOLD analysis project Ga0118677, IMG submission 86154) | reverse complement strand
AGGTAAAAAAAATAAGGACAAAAGTAAGGAAAAAAAAAATCAGGGATAAAACGGGGGGGAAACCGGGTGAAAAATCAGGGATAAAAAGGGGAAAAGAACGGGGATAAGAAAGAAAAACAAACCAACAGCAAGGCAAGAGCATAATTACAGGTTTCCGGTCATTTTATAATGTACGAAAGAAGAACATTATAAAATTTATTTAGTAATTAGATATTTATCAGTGTTAATTAGAATTTCTTAATTTCATTACTATCAAATACTTAATATATTTTAAAGTTGATCGATTTCAATCTATTCACCCATTTCATCATAGAATGGATCAATCGCTTCCTAATCGAAATGAATGTTTTATCAAAATTGGTTTGTCTTCGTTGATTTAAATCTTTAAGGAATCTTATCGTATTTTCTATTTTTAAGGAGGACTTATGACAGCGATTTTTAGAAGAGATCCCGGGATGGGAGCAACAAGTGCACTTACTACCACTTCTTCTTCAACTCATATAAATGGAATAGAGGAAAGAACCAAAACTGTATGGGAACGGATCAAGCTTTTTATAGGAGGCTACATACGAGATAATTTTTTCTGGGCCCTTAACTCACTTACATCGGAAGCTCAAAGAAACATGCTTCAAGAAGAGACGGCTTTCTTTAGAGATTTCTGGGATAGAAGTGTTCCTTTTTCTCCTAGATGGCCCGAGCGGCGTGAAATAATAGATACATTTACAAAGAAAGAGACCAGTTTAGACGTCAATACTTCTCAAAGAATCACTGTAGATTGCTGCTCAATAGAAGTCGAAGGAGTAGATATGAGGGAGCCTCATTACAATTTTGTTGTTGCGATGGGTAATTTATCTAACATCCGAAATAATATCACTGGCGTTTATCCCTTTATAAAAGCCTACCTGGCAAAAAGAAGAGAAGACCCTACAATCCCACCTGCTCGTTTTATTTTAATCAGTCAATACGACTTAAAACAAGGGGGAACCTCCTACAAACCTGAAACTATAGACCAAGCGGGTCAAATTTTAGGTTCCACCTTATCATCGTTACATGAAAAATATGGACCTATTCATCAATTAGTCGGCCATTCTCTCGGAGCGATCGTAATGGGAGCCGCTCTTAAACATATCAATAGGAGCCACTTGCCTAGGAATATCTATTTCGACAGAGGCCCTTCTTCAATATATGAGGCAAGTAAAAATAAACTCGGAGGATCGATTCTATACCAACTAGCCCGAGTCTCAGGATGGGACATTGATTTAGGAAAAGAAATTAGTGAATTTTGTGGTTCTCACCCAGAGCTACCCTCAATCGTTATTAGTGGAGTTAAAAAAGATCACCATTTCCCAGGCAGTGCAGCTTTAACTCAAAGCCCACGCATTACACGACTTGCTACAGAGAGTACGCTGGATGTGGTGGAGTTTGACTTCCCAGGACAAGATGTTCACGAAATGGCCCAACATAATATTGGGAATGACGAGCTCAATGGCTACAATCTATTACCGAGGGACATAGAACGGAGCCGATTTTCCTTAGGAATAGAAGAGTCCATGGCTCAGGCTATCATTGCAAGGTCTCTACCCCTTCCTTAAGTAAAAAAATGGGAGGAGAAAAAGTAACATTCCTCCCATCTCTGTAAAACAGATTAATTACACATTAAACCTAAATTAATAAAATTAAATCAATATCGATAATTTATACAAAATTTCAAGGATTATATTTAAATTAAATATTGTACATGGTAATATTAAGTTAACAACTAACAGTAAATAATGTTCCTTTCATGACAGGCATAACTCCAGGTAATCAAGGAATTCCCTCCTTCTATAGGATCGACCCCTCAGGCTCTAGCGGCACGAAAAAAACAGAAGGCACTCTAGGAAGTCGCGTAGTTACAGTAAGAACAACTGATAGCAAGATTTCCCATACAATGATAGAAAAAGCTCTTGAAACTGCCAGCACGAAATTTACCGATGAAACCTATTTAAGAGAAGTAACAGTACTTAGAGAAAGTAATAAAAATTCCATTACCGTTACTTTTACCAGCTCTCTCGGAAACATAAAGAAGATTGAATGCCCAATAACCGGTAGTGCTGCAAAAGATCATCCTACTGTCCGCGACCTAGAACAGCCTGTCCGCGACCTAGAACAGCTTTTCCGAGGGAAAACCTGGGGGAGTAAATTTGCAGAGGACGTAGCAGCACTCCATCCAAAAGGGAATGTAGCCTTCCGCCTCACAGTTGCATTGCAAACTCTTCTTTTTCCTTTAGCTGGATTAGGATATCTTTTTTTTGCTGTTGGACATGCTATACATACAGCCAAAAACAACTCAGTAGCAAACAACCCCCTAGCGTTATTCGTAGACGGGCTGAGGGAGATGAATGTGGTAATGAAGGCACTAGCTAGCCGTAGCCCCTTAACGGAATTAGATAGGGCTATTGCCCTGTGTGAAGCGATCCAAAAGGCCCATTCAGGGGAGGGAACTCCTGAAGCATTTATACAAGACCTCACCCCCAAACTAGAATCTGCAACTGAAGATAATCCGGTAATTTTTCCTACAGGGAGCTTTTTTAAGGGGGAATTTGTTCCTGCCCTTCTTATGATCTTTAAAAATGAACCTAGAAAAACCTATACAGTGAAGGAAATCTCCCTTCCTCAGAAAGGATCTACAGGGAAGGAAATCTCCCTTCCTCAGAAAGGATCTACAGGGAAGCTGGAAAGCGCAGGCAGCTATACTTTTTCCGATCTTAGGCATCTAAATTTTTTTATTTCACTGGCAATTCAAAATTCAAACCCTATTAATAATGGTCAGAGCACCCTCAATGAAATACTCAAGAAATGCGTAGAATCCAAATTATGTACAGAAAATCTCCAAAGTCAGGATGACCTAATTCCGTCAGGAACCCCTACGAATACTGATCCAATCGGATTATTAACAGCCTGCGGAAACAGAGTCCATCAGCTAGAAGAGCACATTTCTTCTTTACAACAAGACCTTCTAAGTCTCGAACACACTTTATATTCATTACCAGACTCTGCAATTTATAGACAGCACATTAAAAATGAAATACGAACCGCACAAAATGAGCTCCTGGAACTTACGGATGGAACCCCAGAATCTGTACACCACTATCTCAACGTAACTATTCAATTAATTCTTACGAAAATCAGAAATCTTTCCCCTCAAGACAGAAGTGCATACGTTGCAGACATTAAAAACAACACTGAAGCTCTAGAACAACAGTTAACACTCGCCTATGGAAGTCCAATTGCAAATGCCTTTATAACTACCCTTGATGAGAATATTAAGATAATTGCGCCCATTCTTGAAGCTAGCTCTTCCACAACTCATCAAGAAATCATAGCACCCTCTTCTCTCTTACAAAACGAACATTCAGAAGCAGCTAATGCACGAGTCGGAGAACCTCCACTACCAACTGTCAATCCTTCATCTGCAGACTCTACTTCCAGCCCTCCAAGACAAGCACCTATAGCCCCTCCTATAAGCACTTCCCCACCCCCTCCACCAAGAGATGCTACAACCTCTGCGAGCCTCCCCGAACAGACAGAGATAATATCCGGCCCCAGCCCTAACATACCTTCCCCTATGCAAGCATCTCCTACTGAAGCAGGAGATCCTGCCTCTTCACTGACCATTAAATCTATAATGGACTTTTTTAAGAGTCTAGAAGTCTGGCCGTATCTCAAACGTTCAGGCATTAATATGGCTCTATCAGTGTACAAGATAGAGTTGGATCTTGATAAGGTTCGCAAAGCTTTTATAGCTGCAAATTTTACGGAAGAGGAATTTACATTATTTAAAGGAACCCCTCCATTTCAAAATCTCGTATCAATCTATACTCAATATAAAAAAGGAATGTTGACGAAAGAGCAGGCTATCGCCCAGTTTAAGGAGTTTATCCCTCGAATTCAGCAATATATAGACAATGGGAATTTTAGACCTTATTACACTAAGTTAACTGAGAAAAAATAGCGCACTTTTCCGAAAAATTCTCCATCATTCTTTGCATTTTGGCTAAGTCCAACGGCTAAATTTGTTACAACTACAGATTTTAGAAGCACAATCGAAAATCCCGCCTTCTTCTTAGTAAAATAAAAAGGACTATTTCTTTGCTTTAATCTTCGTTAAATACTCCTAATATACTGCAGAAGAGACTGTAAGAAACCAGTATAATCCGCAAGCACCTACGTGAACACAAGCTGTAGCCCTTACTACAACTTCATGAAATGGATCTTTATCTTTGATACATTTTTTCACCAAAAAAGCATAAAAAATGCGCCAAAAGCACCAGCTACCAAACTCACGTTGCTTATTACATTTAAAACTTTTTCATTTGAAGGCTCAATGTGATTGCTCCCAGTAGAACTATATCTAGATTTTATTCTAAAAACCTCGAAAGATCTTCCCACAAAAACAGGCAATGCTGTTCCAACAATCGATGTCATAATAACACTCAAACGTTAAGTTAAGCTAAACAATTTAAGCCAAATAAAATTTTCAGCAAAGAACCTTGGAAATTTTAAAATAATAAAAATCAATATTCCTTATCAAAGAAAACCAACTATCCCCAGGCAGAAAACATCGATTTATCCTAGACAAGTTTTTTTAGAGTCTTTTTCATTTGCTATTTAGCTGTAAACTCGATAAATATATTAAGACCCGTGCATTGTGACCCTGAGGCGAGCGTGATGCTAGAAAGACATTTAAGGCAATTAACAGATGATCTCGAACTAGATCCTGTTGGACCAAAGAATAGAGAGGGATTTTATGATCTCCCCCTCTTGCCAGGTCTTACTCTTTCATTGAAAGAGCTAGACCCTGGATTCTATATCCTTTGCCCAATAATTCTTTGCCCTGTCGAGAAAAGAGAAGCTCTTTTTATCCATTTGATGAAGGCTAATTTTCTGGGACTTGCAACGGGCGGTGCGGCTATTGGACTTGATACTGAAGAGAAATTCTTGACACTGTCTCACGCAATACCGTATGACGTAAACTACAAATCTTTTAAAGAAACGATCGAAGATTTTGCAAACTATCTCGACTTTTGGCAGCAAGAGGTCACTCGTCATCAGAAGGCTGCAGAAGAAGGAATACTCTAAGGGCGGTTAAAATCTCATGGCAGGATATCTTGTAGCAGAAGAGGGCCCGCTGGCCGGCGTAACCATACGTTTTGAAGAAGGGGAAGAGTGGGTTCTAGGAAGAGATCCCGATGAGGTAGCAATCGTCCTAGAAGATTCTATGGTCTCTAGAAAACATGTTATCTGCACCCTTACTCCAGAAGGGTATGTTTTAGAGAACTTAAGCTCTGTAAATCCCGCTACTCAAAACGGCAAGGTCATCACAGAATCAGTCCTACTTAGAGAAGGGGATATCCTACAGATAGGAAGCACCTTCTTTAGATTTACAGAAATTGAACCAGTAGATACGGCAGAAATTCCTGAAGAAGCCCCAGAAGAGCCACTCCACTTCGAAGAAATAGACGACCTATCCTCAGTGAGCTTCGGCATGCCGAGCATGACTAAATGGCTACTCAAAGTAATCTCTGGACCCAACGCTGGCGCAGAATTTTCTCTTGAAAAGTCCTCGACCTATATTTTAGGAAAAGACCCGACTCTAAGTGATTTAGTATTTCACGACCTAAGCGTCTCAAGGCAACACGCTAAAATTTCTGTCGATCAAAATGAGCTCATATCAATTGAAGATCTTGGAAGCCGAAATGGACTTCTTATCAACGGAAAACTTTCGACAGAAAAAACTCCTTTAAAATCCCAAGACCTTATTGCCATAGGAACTACTTCATTTCTTATCATAGATAGAGAAGAGGTTCACGAGACGCTAATATCCCATCCCGCGATTACTACGCAAGAAGCATCTCAGCCTGAACCAACACATGAAGAGGAAGAAGAAAAGCTCGCTCCCGTACAAAAAAACTGGAAAGAGATGATCATCCCCACAAAGCACCTGATTGTGGCAGGAGGATTTTGCCTAGTACTCATCGGCCTTGTAGCTTCTACATTTTCTTTGTTTCAAACCAAGCCGATAGAAGTGCATGTTAAAAATGAATCAGTACAGATTAAAGAAGTAATCGATAAATTTCCTGACATCCAATTTACCTTCAATGAATCTTCGGGTAAGCTATTTCTTTTAGGTCACGTGCTTACTCAAGTCGATAAGCAAGAACTCATGTATGCAATTAAAGGACTCCCCTTTGTAAATAACACAGAGGACAATGTCGTAATTGATGAATATGTATGGCAAAATATGAATGCACTACTACTATCTAATCCCAACTGGCAGGCAGTATCGTTCCATTCCCCTGCCCCCGGACGCTTTGTCATTCGAGGCTACGTAGAAACCAACGAGCAAGCTCAAAATTTAAACGAGTATGTCAACATCAACTTTCCCTACCTTGACAGGCTGCAAAATCAAGTAGTTGTAGAAAATAATTTGCATATGCAAATACAAAGCTTACTTCTTGAAAAGGGATACAACAGTGTTGTATTCCAACTTACAAGCGGAGAACTTGTGCTCACAGGACGGGTAGAAGAAAGAGAATCAATAGGCTTTACCGAGCTCCTTTCTAAATTTAAAGCCTTCCCAGGTGTACGCCAAGTAAAAAATTATGTTGTATACACCTCCGCTGAAACAGCACGCATCGATATTTCTCAGCAATACCAGGTCTCTGGATATTCACAAGGAAGCAACGATCACTCCTTTGTCGTCGTTAATGGAAAAGTACTATCTACAGGTGACACAATCGATGGAATGATGATCACAAGTATTCAATCGACACTAGTACTTCTCGAAAAAGATGGATTAAAATTTAGAATTAACTACAATCTGCAATAATCGCGAATTTTACAGTTAGAGGAGCCTCCCATGTTTGGAATGGAAAAAAAAGAAAAAGCCCTTTTTGAGTTCGACCTCGAAAAAGAGCTCAAAGAAAGCGCTAGCAAAAAGCAAGAGCTTTTAAAAACAGTTGAAGGAAGAATCCAAGAGATTAAATCCCTACTTCGTCAAGGATCATCTTCCGCAGATTTCGACAACTATGGGATACTACTCCATGGCTATGCTGCTCTGCAAAAAGTAACAACTAGAATTTCCCCTAAAAAATAACGTAACCGGAGATTAAACCAATGCCAGGTCCTACACCTTTAAGCGGAGGGTCACTTGAAACCTCATGGGCAACCATTTCGTTCGGTACCCTCATTAAGCAGTATATTAAGCTACAAAGTCAGATCGTATCTCAAGTTAGAGCCGTTGCAAGCAAAATCTCTGCAGCAACTCCTGGTAAATTCTTGCTGCTACAGTTCTCTATGAGCCAAGTTACACAAATTGGCGATTCACTTTCGAACTTAATCAGCCAGGTTCAGTCTGTGATTAACAACGCGGTACGAAACCAGAAAACACAGTAACAGCATTTTTTATAGACGCCATAGTTTAGGAAGAGGAACACCACATGGATCTCGCAAAATACAAAGAACACTTTATCGTCATGGTAGAGGCCGGTTTTATAGCAGTAAACCAAGCAGATGAAGATTCTGCCATGAAACTATTTAAAGCCGCAACGCTTTTAGACCCTAAAAATCTGCTGCCAAGAGTTGGCATGGGATACTTACACCTTTGCAAGCTCGAGCTCAAACAGTCCTGCAAGATATTTAATGAGATCCTTGAGGAAGACCCAAGCAATGAAATGGCAAAAACATTCCTCGGCCTTAGCATGTCTTTAAACCCTGCAGAAGTAGTAAAGGGGGAGAAGATGCTTGAAGAAACAGCCTCAGACTCAAAAGATCCTATGGTTAAAACACTGGCTACAAGCGCCATTGAGTTTGTTGAAAAATTCGTGAAAAAGACTCCGACTCCGACAGGTGGACTCAGAAAGGAAAAGAAATAACTTTCTTTTCCTTATATTATTTCTTTAATATGGGTCATTTATAGGAACTTCCATGACGAAAAATATGCCATGTGCTATCAATTAGTTATGGGAGTTTACTTTCCTTATTACTTAAGCTCCCAGTAATTAGATCCTAACCTTTTGAAGAGCTCAATTTATGATGGATAAATCTATATCGGACAATATCAACCCTGCAGATAAAATCGGCCCTATGAAGCCGGTGGGTGAAGATCAACACGACAGTGCCTCTAATACGCAAGCTTTTTCAACTTACATGCAGAACAACCCGGCAGTTGACACCGGAACCAATAAAGCCCAGATGATCTCACCATTTGATTTAGCACAACAAGGCCCCAAAGCGGGAATGCCCACACCTAATGTTAACACAATTATGTCACAAGTGCAGCTAGCGCAGAACTCGATGTCTGATCTTCACTCCCAGCTCTCCTATCCCGATCTCAAATTAAAAGCTTCACAGAAGTACATCGTTAAAAATAAATTAACAGATGCCAATGCTAGCTTAAGAGCTGCGAATGCAAGACTCGGAAGCAACAATATTCTTGGTAATCAGCCTCATGGCAATATTGGAGGCCCACTCGGAACCTTCCTTAATTATGTCACAGACGGCATGAACCAACTAGATTCTGCTAAACAACAGCTTACTGCATTAAAAACTCAGGGCCATAATCTAACTCCCGCTGACTTTTTAATGATCCAGATTAAAATGAACAAAGCGCAGCAGGAAATCGACTTCACATCAACACTTCTTGGCAAGTGCGTCGATGACTTTAAACAAATAATGAACATCCAGTTATAGCTTTAAGAAACCTCTTTAGGAGAGTACATGGACCCCTCTGCCGACTTCGATAAACTCCTTTCCCATCTAGAAGACTTAGAACTCACAACTGTCCACGGAAGAATTACAGAAATTATCGGCATGCTTATTAAAGCTGTGGTTCCTCAAGTAAAGATGGGCGAGGTCTGCCTTATCAAAAGAGACGGCATTCCCCTAATTGCTGAAGTCGTTGGATTTACAAGAGACGAAGTTTTTTTATCACCACTTGGTGAGATGATAGGAATAGGCCCCTCCTCTGAGGTCATTCCGACAAGAATGCCCTTACACATTAAAGTTGGACCCGAATTACTTGGAAGAGTTCTTAATGGCCTGGGACAACCTCTTGATGAAGATACAAAAGGCCCCTTAAATCTCACAGAAACCTATTCTGTTATTAATCCTCCACCCGATCCTTTAACCCGTCAAATGATTGACGAGCCCATTTCAGTTGGAGTTCGCTGCATAGATGGAGTTCTTACCTGTGGAAAAGGACAGAGGATGGGAATCTTTGCCGCGGCCGGCGGAGGAAAATCCACACTACTCGGGATGATTGCAAAACATGCGCAAGCGGATGTTAATGTCATTGCCCTCATCGGTGAGCGAGGTAGAGAGCTTAGAGAATTCTTAGAGCACGACCTTGGCGTCGAGGGGATGAAACGCTCGGTTATCGTTGTATCGACATCCGACCAAGCAGCACAGCTGCGACTCAACGCGGCCTACGTCGGAACTGCCATAGCTGAGTATTTTAGAGCCCAAGGCAAGAATGTCATTTTGATGATGGATTCAGTTACTCGCTATGCCAGAGCCCTTCGAGAAATCGGCCTTGCAGCCGGCGAGCCACCGGCAAGAGCCGGCTATACCCCTTCTGTATTTGCCACTCTTCCAAGACTTCTCGAGCGCTCAGGTAACTCTGATGTAGGATCTATTACTGCCTTTTATACGATACTTGTTGCTGGTGATGATATGAATGAGCCGGTAGCTGATGAAGTCCGCTCTATTTTAGATGGTCATATCATCCTTTCAAGCGATCTTGCAAGGCAATATCACTACCCAGCAATCGACGTTTTATCATCCGTAAGCCGGGTAATCTCTCAGATTGTGGACAAAGAACATCTACAGCTAATCGGAAAAGTTCGGGAAGTTCTCGCCAACTACAAGAAAAACGAGCTCCTTATTCGAATTGGTGAATATAAACCTGGCTCTGATAAGAACGCCGATTTCGCGATTAAATACATAGAAAAAGTGAATCGCTTCTTAAAGCAACAAGTAGATGAAATTTCCAGTTACGAGGAAACGATACAACAGCTAAAGGCGCTATTCCGCTAATGAGCAATAACAAATGAGCACTCCCCAATACCCTCTCGAGCAACTTGCCATTATCAAACAAAAGAAGCTCGATGAAGCGGAAAGACTTCTTCAAGAAAGAAAGCAGGCTCTACAAAAAGAAAAAGAAAAACTAGAAACGCTAGAAAAAGAGCGAGATAAAGTTAAAGAACATCGTGATGATAAATTAAAGCAATTCCGAGCTCTTCTTGATGAAGGAACAACAACGGATAAAATCCAACAGACAAAAGTTTATCTCAAAGAAGTAGATGAAAAACTAAAGGTCCGAGAAACAAAAGTCAAAGACCAGATTAAGCACGTAGATGCTGCTGAAAAAAAAGTAGAAGAAGCCCGCAAAGAAATGATGAAGCGTCAGCAAGACGTAGAAAAACTGCGCATTCATCGAAAAGAATGGGAGAAGGAGATGAAACTCCTTGAAGAGCAGAAAGAGTCACTTGAAATGGATGAAACAGGATCTTCCCTCCATACCAGAAGAAAATCTCAAGATGCTCGAAAAAACCGAGACAAAGAGTAGACTTTTTTCAAATTCTAGAGCAGAAATTGCCAATTCTCTGGAATTTGCAGTTTTTTCATCCGTTATTACCTTCCACCCTCTCTAATTGCCCATCTATTACAACTCCTCTGCAAGAATAAAATCCTAACTATCTAATTTATAGACATATGCATCTTTTAAGAGCAAAAAAATATGTGCATATGTTACAATAATTATTAACTGAAGAACTTCACCGGAAGCCCCCGAAAAATGATCTCGGACGGTTTTTTAAATGATGTACAACTTCGAGAAAAGATAGTACAACACATTAAAAGCGGAAAATATAGATTATCCAAGCACGCCTACATTGAACAAGCTCATGACGAACTTGATGTACAGGACACGTTGCATGTTTTAAAAACTGGAGTCCATAAAAAAACAAAAACAACTTTTAGCAATAAGTACCAAGTTTGGCATTATGCTATAGAGGGAAAGACAGAAGAACGAAAAAATGTTAGAGTTATCATTGCATTTTCAACAGAAATGATGATCATAACCGTTATGGAATTGTAGATATGGAAAGAAAAAAAGAAACATTTATTTTTGAAGGACTGGGATTTCCCCTCGAGCTTGTCGACGCGCCAATGAAAAAAGTATTTGGTGAGTGGATAATAGATATCGACATGAATGAACTCCAATTATTTGTATTTAAAGGACTCATTCACAAACCCCATCCATTAACAGGCAAAGAAATAAGATTTATGAGAAAATTTCTCGAAATATCTACTACTGAACTTGGGAAAAAACTGGGAGTATCACACGCTACAGTTGTTAAATGGGAAAAAGGACAGGCAAAAATCAGTCCTATGCAGGAAAGTTATATACGTTTATTTCTTTTCGAATGTTTAAAAGATCATGAGTTCCTTCAACTCTACAAAGAGATAACCCCCGAAAAATTGGCTGAAGGGAAAAATAAAAAACGCCCACCCTTATCTGTAAACCCTAAACAACTTCGTGTAGCTATGTGAAGCCTCTCAGAAAAAAGCAACCCTAAATAACATGCTCTTATTTCTTAAATAATTAATTGCAGGATCAAAAGAAGAATTTCAGAAAAGAAAAAACCTATACATTTCTTGTATTCCACGGCTTAGTTGGTTTTCCTCTGAAGAACAAACTAAGCTCCTACTAGAAGCAGATCAAAATGCGCGAATTTATCAAAGCAACTTCTTAATTATTCTTGAAAACCTAACCTTTATGCGAAGTATTAGCGAAGGTAAACGATCCCTTTTATCCCCTTCCACGCTACCTTGAAAATCCATCCTTTGTAGTAAGTAGTTGACTGCCTATTGATAATCTCTTGGATGAATATATATTTTTCATGCATATATAGTTTTTATGGATAAATATATTTTTAAAACTACTCGTTTGTACTCTTTTAGGAGCAAAACATGGCTGAAATAAGTCCTATACAAGGTGCTTTCGACCCCAAGAATGATCCCGATAAAAGAGATCTAAAGAAAATCGGCACGCCGGAAAAATTCAAAGAAACCTATCGAGTACAAGCAGTTGATAGCACCGATACGGAAAGTAAGGGCAAAAAAAAGAAGAAGCAACAGCCAGGGGAAGATGAAAACCCGAATGAAGGACTAGTTACTCCTCTAAAACCTATCACAGGCGGATCTCTCGAAGATTCCCCGTTTGCAGTACAAGCTCCCTCAAAAAAAGTCACTCTCCCCAGTAAAGTAGATCAGGGACATCTTGGATCGGGCCTAGGAAGATCTTATAGCCCATCGGGACCCGCAGCCCCTGAAGCCGGAAATCAAACCCAAGATAATTTCCCAAGTGCTCAGCCACAACCTCAAGTACAAGGAGGCCAGCCACCGCAGGCGCCAAGCGCGGGTCCAGCCTCCCCTCCTCCGGCTCCGAATATTCCGAATGTTGGCATGGATTTTTCCGGAGAAGAATCTTACGACGAAGATAACCTGCCGCCACCTCCCAGCCAGCAGAACTATACCACGACAGCACAAACACAACCATCTACTACAAACACATCCCAAAATACTCCAGCCACACCTGGAATGAGCCCCATAGAGCCTGCAAGCCATGTCCCGTCTACCAAGAAAGACGTAGAAAAGGGGAAAATACCGGCTATGCCTTATATAGAAAAAACAGAAGCGCTTAACCCTGAAAAATCTGAAGAACAAAAAATCATAAGCACCTCTACTGTTTTACCAACTCCCCCTAAAAAAGAAGAGGAAGTAATAAGGCGTTCGGATGCTATGCCTGAAGGCAATGTCCAGTCAATATCTTCCCTTTCTTCTGAGTCGACCGGGGGGGATAAGAAAAAAGATAAGGAACAAAATAAAGAAAAAGATGAGGGATCAGCTACAGTTTCAGAGATCAATCCTAGCATGCAAGTGCCCCATCTTGCAGATGTGGCTCCAGCAGCTCAGCCTCTTCCCGTATATACGACCTTTAGTCCGGCAGTACTTGAGATGTACGAAAAAATGATTAGCACCATCTCTGTATTGCAAGAGTCGTCTGGGGAGAGAAAAACCACCATCACCCTTTCCTCACCGAATTTTGCCTCTTCTGCCTTTTTTGGGGCAGAGATTGTGATCGAAGAAGACCTCCACCTGGCTCCGGGCCAATATAACATCAAACTCATAGGCTCGCCAGAGGCTGTCTCCCTTTTTCAGGCAAAATCTGATGATTTACTAGCAGCTTTTAAGACGGGCGGCTATAATTTCAAAGTGCAGAGGTTGGAAACAGAGATCCAATCAACTGATAAACCCCTATTTAAAAGAAAAGAAGGGGTAAGCAAAGACTCCGGTTCAGAACAAGGTCCACCTCAATGAAAATTGCAAATGCCGAAATATCTACAGAACTTGACACTCAGACTCCAAAAAGAGAAGAAAACACCTCTCTATTTAAAAAACTCATGAAAAATTCGAGTAACACCCCTTCAACAGAGGAAAACTTTCGTAAAGAGAAACCCTCCGCTTTCCCCTTTTTAGACATCGATGAAGAAAGAGAAGCTTTTGAGTGGGCTAGGAAAGACACAGACCTTGATTTACCCATTAAAGAAGAAAAAAAGCCTAATAAGGAATCTGCAGACCCCTTATTTTGCACACCATATTTACCTGTGAATCCGCAAAGCGTTAATCTAATCCATTCTGTAACACCAGTGGCCATTCCCATCTCGGACCAAGTATATGCCTTAATGGAATGCATGGGCTCAGAAATGATTGTGATGACAAGTGAGGGATCTACAAAAACCACCCTGATTCTCGATGACGAACTATTTAATAATACCCTTTTGGAAAGTGCAGAGATCACCATTGAAGAATTTAGCTCCGCGCCCAAGATTTTTAACGTAACGATCTCTGCGGGCCCTAAGGGGGTAGAGATGGTCAGAACGCATATGGAAGAATTTCTTAAGCTTTTCCAAGAAAAGAAATTTGGATTTAGTATAAATAGAATAGATACGGAAATAGCTTCTTCAAAACCTCTATTTTCTCGCAAAGAACTGGATGAGGATGAACAGGACCCTGACCAACAAGGTAGTAGCAAATGAAAAATAGGCAAGAGCACTGGATCAAACAAGTCTACGGCACCTTAAGCCAGGCAAGGCAGATTCCCATGTGGGGCTCTCTTCCTTCATTTGACTGGACAAAGTTTTCAAGTGCTTTTGCTGAGGCATTTGCCCTGGAAGGAATGGATATTGAGGCATCGACTCCTGAATGGATCGATGCTAAGGAACTTTTGCCTAGCCTCAAAAAGACTAATTCTTATGAGGTGATTAAAATTTCCCCGCTAAATGGACAAATCCTCTGGATTATGACCATTGCAGATAGAGAAAAACTCTCCTCCCTCCTTCTCTCCTCGAGCTCCTCGAAGGGATTTTCAGATCCCCGGTTCCAAGAGGGTTTTTACAAATATGTAATGCTCGAGGTCCTCCACTGTTTTGATAAAGTAGGAAGCTACCCTGAGCTCCATCCTCGACTTGAAGAGGGGGATATCGATGCAGAAAATTTCTGTGTTGTGCCAGTTTCTCTTAAGTGCAATAACACTACGATCTGGGGGAAACTTGCTATTTCCTCAGAGCTGCAAGAGGCTATCAAGCAACAATATGCCAGCAAATTACAATCGCTTGCAACGCACCCTCTAGCGTCTGATTTACAGGTTCTTCTAAAGATGCAAGTAGCGAGCACCAGTCTACTTTTGCATGAATGGAAAGAGATAAAAGTCGGGGACTGCATCTTACTTGATCGCTGCTCCTTTGATCCTGTTTCTTATAAAGGATCTATTACAATCTGCCTCGAGGAAACTCCTATATTTCGTGCAAAACTTAAGAAAAACAGCTTAAAAATACAAGATTACGCATTTTACCAAGAGGAAGAAAATCCTATGTCAGACGAAGAATTACCTCCTGAAGAAGAAAGCATCGAAGAGGACTTCACCGAAGATGAGTCTCTTTCTGAGTCTGAAGATGAGCTCCCGGAAGAATTGCAAGAGGCTATGGAGGAAGAAGAAGATCGCCTTCATTCTGAAGAGCCGGGAACGAATGCAACCACGGAAAAATTGATTTCCTCTCAGAAAATCCCCTTAACACTCGTCATAGAAGTTGACAGGATCCGAATGAGTCTCGACAAGCTTTTGCAACTAGCTCCTGGCAATGTATTAGATTTAAGCGTTAGACCAGAGCAAGGTGTCTATGTCACCATCGGCGGAAAGAAAGTTGCTCATGGGGAGATCATAAAACTAGGAGATGCTCTGGGCCTTAAAATCCTTCAGCTCGGTGATAGTGGAGAATAATGACCCAAAACTTTTTCTATAAGCAGGATACACTCCCCCAACTTACAGAAAAGCTGGCTCTGCCTATTCCGGAGCAGATTGGTCCTTATAAAATTGAAAGCTTACTTAGCAAAGGGGGAATGAGCTTCCTGTATCTGGGTATCCACCCAGATACAAAACAGCCCCTGGCCATTAAAATCCTTTCTCCTGAATATGCCTCCGATGAAGCCGCCGCCCAGCGTTTTCTCAAAGAGGCCCATATTATTAGCCTATCGAACCATCCTAATATTGTTAAACTATATGGAGAGGGCAAGTGGGAAAAGGGACTATATATCGCTATGGAATGGATTAGGGGTATCTCTCTGCGCCAATTCATCATGCAGCAATCCCTTTCGCTGCGAAGAGCCATAGAAATCATCCTGCAAGTAGCTTATGCTTTGCACCATCTGCACTCCCACTCGATCGTACATAGAGACTTAAAACCAGAAAATATCCTTATCACTGAAGAGGGCGGGATTAAAGTCATCGATTTTGGTATTGCCCAGATAGGTAGTGATAAAAGCTCTCAAGGGATCATGGGAACACCAAATTATATGAGCCCAGAACAAAAAGAAGATGCTTCTAAGGCCTCCTTTGCCTCAGACATCTATTCTCTTGGGGTCATCTCTTATGAGCTTATTTTAGGCAAGCTAAGCTATGGGGTCATACAACCTGCTCTACTTCCTAAGGGCTTAAGGAAAATTATCGAAAAAGCACTAGCGGTATCCACTACTGAGAGATACCAATCGATCATCGAATTTATCAATGATATATCTCGCTATCTCACCTCCGGTGAAATCGAAAAAGAAAGGCCAGGCAGCGACCAGATTAAAGAGGTAATTGAGACCTTCCAAAAAGTGTCCCAAATGCTCTCACCTACACCGCCCTCTGGATGGCAGCAACTGGATATCGGTTGCGCAAGACATAAGCTTGCCACCCAGTTTGGTTTGTATACTGACCAAACAAGGCTTCCAAATGGCGCCTACCTCTTTACCCTGACAGAATCCTCTATCAGTGGGATTGAATCAATCACTTATGCAGCAAACTTCCGAGGACTCCTTAGATCCATTCTCTACACCCACAGCTTAGATACAAAATCCAAATGGGACCTTGCGCAAATAGCCAAGACTCTTAATACACTGACTAAACAAGATCCTATAGCCCAATCTTATGCTTTTAGTGCTCTTCTTTTAGATCCTTTTAAAGAGCAGCTGTTTTTCTTTAATGCAGGACTCAATAACTTAATCCATATGTCGGGGGAAGGGGCAACGCGTATCCTCTCCTCTACAAATCCCTTACTTGGGCAAGAGTTAAACCCAGAATTTACTGAAGTTATTGATAATTGGAATGTTGGTGATACGATCTTACTCCACTGCCTTGCCCCCTCATATAGAACAGAGCCTTACCAACAAAAGCAAACAGAAAAAAACCTTCTTGAATCATTAGAAGAAGAGGCCTTTGTCTCAGCGCAACCTCAAGCAGAAGCCTTGATGAAAAAAGCGCTTTTCCTTTCTTTCCAAAGGGATCAAAAGCAATCCAAGGCTCTGTTTTCTCTACAGAGAATTAGCTAGAATACCAACTCCTCTTGGATCTTAAATTTTAATCCAGTAGAGGCTAAAAAATTTGTAAGTTCGTGCCTAATAGATTGCTCTTTATTTTTTGGATTAAAGACGAGTTTATAGACATAGGATACCCTCCATGTATCGATCCCCTCGGGAATATTGGATGCTGCAATACTATGTTGAATATCCCCTTCAAAAATAACAATTCTCATATCTTTGCAAAGGGCCTTTTGCATTTTAGCTCCGTCTTCTGAAAAAAAAGCCGTTCCCATTTCATAGCCGTAAGAGAAATTTTCAGCGATAGAGTAAATCATAATCGTAAGTAAGTATGGTTTTCCTTCAGCACCATTGGGATAGCATTCCTCATGCTCGGGCCCCCCATACAAACTCGGTATTTTAAAGGCTAGTTTTTTTGTAGGATCAAAATCCTTATGCTTTCCACGGTGCATAGAATCCACTTTTACTTCCTGCACTTTATTGGCAATAATTGCAGGAGAGCCCGAGATTCCATTAAATAGAGCCCACGGCATCGTTAGTATTTCTAACGATAATTCATGGGTTAAAAAAGATAGAAAATCATAAAAATGACAGATAGGACTTGGAGGCTCAAAAAATAGGTTCCATCGCTGTTTAGAGTCTGTTGTTAAAGACGGTTTTTCTCCAATTGCCGCCGTATCAAGACTTCCATAGCTATGCTCATTAAATGCACACGCATTAGAAAACTCCCTTACACATTTCATTTCCTCCGGAGTAAAAAAACCATCTATTGTAAAG
>Ga0118677_10003951_pt2 | contig 17740 bp, 18 predicted proteins | sample AliMusrvi5mmetaG_FD_86154 | JGI IMG/M metagenome (GOLD analysis project Ga0118677, IMG submission 86154) | reverse complement strand
ATTCTATTGATTATCATTTATTGAACACTCATAAGGGCAGTGTTCATCAGAAGAAGGATTTTCCGTGGCCTTAAAATTTTTTTTCAATTCAAAAGGTTCTGCAGCCGGGGCTGAAACACTCAGCCATGACGGACATTTAATCATGCCTGGTACCGGCACGGGCACTCTTTTCCTCATACACGGCCTGACCGGCACGCCAAATGAAATGCGCTATCTTGCCAATTATTTTCATAAGAAAAAAGGATATACCGTTATTTGCCCGCGCCTTGCCAACCACGGCGCGCCGCTGAGCGTCCTGAAAAAATCCCAATGGCAGGATTTTTATAAATCCGTTGTAGAAGCTTTCACCTCCGTGCGCAGGGATATCGAGGGCCCGATTTTTGCTGCGGGACTCTCCATGGGTGCGCTGCTGTCGCTGCTTCTGGCAGAGGAGTTCCCCCGGCAGGTTGCGGGCGTGAGCTGCCTGTCACCCACGCTTTTTTACGATGGCTGGAACATACCCTGGTACTCCAAGTTCTTGCTGCCGCTTTATTATGCGACCCCGCTCAAGCATGTGGCATACTACAAAGAGGAACCCCCCTACGGTATCAAAAACAAAGCCTTGCAGAAGCGCATTCACAAATACTATACTGCCGCAAAACTTGAGGACCAGCAGAGCGTTGCCGAATACGGCTATCCGTATTTTCCTTTAACCCTGCTGCATCAGCTCTATAAGCTGATCGGTCATCTCACCGGCAAGCTGCCTGCAATCAATGTTCCGGTGCAGTGTATTCAGGCCCGCGAGGACGACATGACCAGCATCCGCAACTCCACCTTTATTTATGAAAAAATCGGCTCGGTACAGAAGGAAATAGTGCTGCTTGACGACTGCTATCATGTGATTACCGCCGATCAGGAACGGGCCACGGTTGCCCGCAATATGGACAGCTTTTTCAGCAGAATCATGACCGACGCCGAAAAAGCAAATGATGAGGATATCCATTATGACGCCATCCCGAACGAGTACATCGCAGCAACTGTCTGATACCGAACTTGAACTGACGCTCCGGCTCAGCGAAAGCCAGGTCTTTTTTGATTTTGACAATACCATAACCGCCTTTGACGTTCTTGACGGTATTATCGAGCGCTTCTCGGTCAATCGCGACTGGATCGCCTATGAGGAAGCCTGGAAAAAAGGCAAAATCGGCTCGCGCCAGTGCCTTGAAGGCCAGCTTCGATCCATACGCGTCGAGCGCCCGCAGCTGCACGCCTTTCTTGAAACAGTGTCGATAGATGCTTCCTTCAGCAGGCTGCTGGCCCTGCTGCACCGGTTCGGCGTGCGGCCCGTGATCGTCAGCGACAGCTTTTCACAGATCATCCGCTATATTCTGGAATATAACAGCATCAGCGGCGTACCCATTTATGCAAACTCACTGCGCATGCAGGGCAACCGTTTGGTTCCGTCATTCCCGCACGCAGGGGCCGAGTGCCCGCGCTGCGGCCACTGCAAAACCACAACGCTTGCCGGCGCTGACTTTGCCGGCAAACGCGCAATTTATGTCGGCGACGGACTTTCGGATCTTTGTCCGGCCCGCCGGTCCGACCTGGTATTCGCCAAGCGCGGCTGCTCACTGCATCGCCAGCTGCTGGAGACAGGCGGAAATTACCAGCCTTTTGACGATCTCAGCGATATTTACCTTTTCTTCAAGGAGTTTACTGATGAACGCAACACCCTCAGCACCTATGGCCCCAACGCAGTCACCGCTGTCTGAGCAGGAACTGCTTGATCTTGAATCACAATACTGCTCCTGGGGCGATACGGTTCATTATGCCGAAAAACTTGATATCTTCACGAGAGCCGCCGGCAACTGCCTGTATGACGCACAAGGCACGGAATATTTCGATCTGCAGATGTGGTATTCGGCTGTCAATTTCGGCTATGGCAATCAGCGGCTTAATGATGCCCTGAAGCGCCAGATCGACACGCTGCCCCAGCTTGCCTGCCAGTACCTGCACCGGGAAAAAATAGAGCTTGCCGCAGCCCTTGCCCGGCGCATTGAAAATACCTTCGGCCAAAAGGGGCGCATCCATTTCAATGTGGGCGGTGCTTCCGCGGTTGAAGACTCGATGAAAGTCGTGCGCAACCGCACGGGCAAGAACTTCGTCTTCGCCTTCATGGGCGGCTATCACGGAAGAACGCTCGGGGCCTCGGCCATCACTTCCAGCTACCGCTACCGGGAGCGCTACGGCCATTTTTCCGACCGGGCATGGTTCATTCCCTATCCGTACTGCTTCCGCTGCCACTATGAAAAAAAGCGGGAAGACTGCGGAATGTTCTGCCTCAAGCAGTTTGAAAAGCTCTTTGAGACCGAGTATCAGTCGGTGCTCAATACCAAAACCAACACCTCGGAATTTGCCGCATTTTATATCGAATCAATTCAGGGCACGGGCGGCTATGTGATTCCGCCCAAAGATTATTTCAAAAAGCTCAAGGAGATTCTTGACCGCCATAATATCATGCTGGTGGATGATGAAATCCAGATGGGCTTCTGCCGCACGGGCAAGTTCTGCGCCATCGAGCATTTTGACGTTAAGCCAGATATCATCGTATTCGGCAAAGCCCTCACCAACGGGCTTAATCCCCTGTCGGGCATCTGGGCCCGCGAGGAATTAATCGAGCCGAAGGTGTTCCCGCCGGGCTGCACGCATGCCACATTCTCCTCAAACTCGCTGGGGACCGCCGTAGGGCTTGAAACCATGAAACTTATCGAGGAGTCGGATTTTGAAAAATCGGTGCCGGAAAAAGGCGCCTATTTCGTGGAGCAGCTCAAGCGCCTGCAGAAAAAATACAAACAGATCGGCGATGTTGACGGCATCGGCCTCGCCCTGCGCGTTGAGATGTGCGAAGCCGACGGGTACACGCCCAATAAAAAGCTTACCGACGCCATTGCCAATATCGGATTGAAAGGCGGGCTTACGGCCGGCGGCAAAAAGCGCGGCCTGATCCTTGATGTCGGCGGCTACTGCAAAAACGTTTTCACCCTTGCCCCGTCCCTGTATATCCAGAAGCAGGAGATCGACCTTGCCATGGAACTGTTCGAAGAAGCTCTGCAGCTGGGGATTAAGCAGACCTCATAAATATTTCATCCCGGGTCATTGTTCATGTAGGGGCGGTTCGCGAACCGCCCCTATTTTTTTTGAAAATTCACCGACATAAAAAAGTCCATGGCAAATAAAAAAGGCGAACTCACCGTTTCGGTACTCGCGATGATCGTCATGACCGGCTTTTTACCGGCCCAGCAACAGCTCAAGAAGCTCAAGATTAGTTTGCTCGTTAACCAAATCAATATGTTCGGCAGGCTTCGCGTGTGCGGTATAGGCAGCAGGGTGGTCGAGGCTGGAGCAGAAGGACTTGAATCTTCCTGACAGCACGGGCCGGGAATATTCACCCGTTATATCAGCCCCCACAATATCCATTTCCTGTTTGATAACCTGCACAATCCGCAGCAGTTCATCAAGGCTGAACAGGCCCTCCTCCCAGTTGCTTAGAGCATGCTCCGAGCGCAGGCAGTCCTTGTCAATGCTTATATAGGCTTTTCTAGTCCCGCAGCGGCGCAGCACCTGCGATATAAAGTCTTCCAAATTACTGCCCTGCAGTTCAGTCCAGATAATCTCAGAGGTAAGCCCGCTGCGCCGTATCTGCAGTGAGCTGTTGCGCGGTACATTTCTGAACAGCACCCGAGTGGGCGCGTGCGCATACGGATATATTTCAAGCCGGTCATTTTTCAGCGCCTGCAGGTTCCCGGTATATAGCGCAGGGCTTGCAAGATCATCGGAGGATGGGCCGAAGAGCAGCACCTTGTCGATATTGGAAAGGCCGAGCGTCCGCGTCACCCATGAGCCGCAGCCAAGCCGCGGCGGCAGAATGTCCCAGTCCGGATGAAAGTCAAAGACGATAAGCGTCAGAGGCTCCGCAAACTGGCGGACCAGCAGATGTGAGATGTGATGAAAATCGCCTGAACCAAGAAAGGTTATTGCGTGCCTAGCTGCAGAGTTCAAGGTTGCCTGAATTGCTGCCGCTGTTTTTTTGTTTGCCCAGAGCCGGGCAGACGGACCTGTTTCCGTAAGGTCAATGATATCGGGCCGATAGCGCTCGATCAGGCCTGTCTGCCGCAAGAGGCTGCCATCAAGGTTTAGTATGCGGACGGTTTTTGAAAGCATGGACTCTGTTTGGTGGATTCGCCCTCAGGTATTCACCTATGGCAGGCAAACTTGCTCGTAGGGTGGGTTAAGCGAAGCGAACCCACCATGTTTTGTCGGGCTTAATCCACCCTACGAAACCGCCCTTGACTGATTTAAATATTTAAAAACTTTGCCAGCACCTGCAACCCCGGGTTCAGAAGAGTATTAGTATGCCGCACATAGGCATACAGCGGCACAAGCCTGCAGCCGAGACGCGTTTTTGGCTCATAGTCGGTCTGCCCGACCTGATAGTGCGCTATGCCGTTGTCGAGGCACCACTGGACATTCTCGCACCAGCTTATAAAATAAAGGCTGTATTGCCGGGCTATCTCATAATCAAAGCCGATAAATTTGTCGATGAGCAGGTCGCCGTGGACAAAACAGAGGTTAAAGGCCGCAAGCTTGCCGTTAATATAATACAGGAAGTACCGGCAGCCCTGCCCGGCTTTTTCAGCGGCTTTCAGAAAAAAATCTTTTGTAAGCTTTTCAAACTTTGTCGTCCCCGCGTTGTAGGTGTTCAGGTACAGACGGTAGATGTCGTCAATCATATCATCGACGCGCTCCACGACCCGTGTTGTAAGCGCGCCCGTGTCGCGGGCTTTTTTCAGCTTGCGTCGCAGGTCTTTTTTCGCTCCGCTGCCGAGGCTAGCCAGATAGTCGTCAAATGTTTTATAGGGCAGGTCGATAATGGCGGAAGGGAAGCTGTCGGTTTTAAAAAAGCCCTGGCTGCAGAGCGGGGCAAGGATCTGCGCATCGGAGCTTGAAAAGTCCTTGAAAATCACAAGCGATAATCCCTGCTGCCTGGCAAAGCTGGCAAGCTCGCTCGTAATTGCCTCCAGCAGGAGCTTCCGGCCGCTCTCACCGGCAGCAATGCCCAACAGCCCCTGCTCGCCAAACGGCGATCCGCAAAACAGCGTTTTAAAAATTAAAAAACGCGGCGCCACAACGCGTACGGCGCTGATCAGTTTTCGCATGCCCGGTTCAAGCACCGTATCGCCATAAAAATCAGCGGTAAAAAACGGAAGTATGGCTGTTAAGCGCTCCTGCCGGTAGGCAAGCAGGTAATGGAAAGAAAACTCGGCCAGACGGGACTGCTCAAGTGTTTCATAAAACCAGTAGCCTTCCGGGCAATCATTAAAAAAAACGTTCCAGTCCTCTTTTTTTATTGAACTGATGGTGTCGACACACGTACAATAAAATTTTTCCACAATGTATGGGATCCTTATCCGAAACTGTTATGAACATATTCAGAAACATTCCCCCCACTGCGGGCCTTCCTGTTTTTACCCGGGAGCTTTTCGCGGCATACCGCTACCGGCATGCCGGCGACCTGCTGGCGCAGGATTTTCAGCGGTATCTCGGTGCTCCCTTTACGGCGATTACCTGTTCGGGTACTTCGGCATTATATATAATATGCGAAACATTAAAAGAACTTTCTCCCAAAAGGACCATCCTGGTTCCGTCGTTCATCTGCCCGCTGGTGGCGTTTGCCATACGGCGGGCGGGGTTTTTTATCGAGCTGTATGATATCGGGCCGTTTGATTTCAACGGCGACGTCGGCAAAGTCGCCGCGGCTTGCGCCGCAAATCCCGATGTGGCCGCGGTTCTTGTCAACCATCTTGGCGGCATACCCGCCAGCATGCCCGGCTTAAAAAAAGCAATCCGTGAGTTCGGTATTTTTGTTATTGAAGACTGTGCGCAATCTTTTGGCGCCGTGCGCCGGGGCCGGCCCGTGGGAACGCTGGGTGATTTTTCTTTTTTCAGCCTTGCCGCGGGCAAGGGGCTCACGATCTATGAGGGCGGCATGCTTGTCGCCAATACCAGCGCCCATGCCGGGCTTGTTGAAACAAAAATGCTGCAGCATGCCCGGCCTGATAAGAAAATCGAAACGCAACGGATCATCGAACTACTGGGCTATGCGCTTTTCTATCGGCCCCTGCTGTTCTGGTTCATATTTACGCTTCCCGAGCTTTACTGGACGCGCCGGGGCAATGACATTAAGGCATTGCGCGAGGATTTCTCGCTTGATTTCCCGGTGCATGCGGTGTCGGGTTTCAGGAAGGCCGCGGGCCATGCCGCTTTTCCCCGTATTGCTGATGCCATCGGCAGCCAGCGGTCCAAAGCAGCCTATTACATAGACGGGCTCAGCAGCCTGCGCGATATAACCGTTATGCAGGAGCAAGCGCAGGATACGGCAACATACCCCTATGTCACCGTCCTGTTCGACCGGCCGGAACAGAAAATAAAAGCGCTGCGCGCTTTTGCTGGCGCGGGCCTTGGCGTTTCGCAGATATATGCCCGCGCTCTTGCCGACTATGGCTATTTGCGGGGCATAGTGCCCAACAGCAACAGCGCCAGCGCGCGCCGGCTCGCGGCGCGCGCCATAACCCTGTCCACCAGTCCGTTTCTTAAAAAAAACGATATTGAAAAATGCATTAAAATCATGCACACTGTGTGCGGTGATTAACTGATTTTTAGGAGGGAAAATGTCTGCTTTACTGAAAAAGGTTTCTCTGTTTTTGCTGGCGGTTCTGTCGGTCATGGCTGTTTTTGCTTATGAGAGCAGTGCGGGCACCATTTCCGATGATTTAAAGTCCTCGGTCGACAAGGTCCTGTCAATAATGCAGGATCCAGCCTATGCCGCTCCCGACAAAAAAGTCGAGCGCGATGGCCTCATTCACAAGGTAATCAGCGAAAAATTCAGCTGGGAAGAAATGTCCAGAAGAGCTCTCGGGACGCACTGGCGGGATTTTACCCCGGCGCAGCAAAAGGAGTTTGTATCGATTTTCAATGATTTTCTTGAGCGGACCTATATCTCAAAAGTCGATCTGTTTCTCAAGGAGGAAAAAACCTTTTCAGCAAAAAATATTACCTATGCCGGTGAAAAAATCGACGGGCAGTATGCGCTGGTTGACTCAAAAGTAGTGCTTAAGGAAGAGGAAATACCCCTGAGCTATAAGCTCATCAACAAAAGCGACAAATGGGTCGTGTATGATCTCAGCCTTGAGGGAGTCGGCATTGTCGCCAATTACCGAACGCAGTTCAATGAGCTGCTGGCAAACGGCTCCTATGAGAAGCTGATCGAAAAGCTGAAATCAAAACAGGGCGGGGATATTATTGAAAAGAAGCCCGCTGCTACGGCCCAGAGCAAGCAGTAGCAGCGGGAACAACAGAATTTTTTACTGCCGCAGGCCGTGCTGCCGGTTCTGAATATAAGCGCTTCTCAACGACACATAGGGGTCAAAAGCGCTTTTCTTGAACTCATCATATTCATTGATTTTAAGAGATACGGCATTGATTTTGTCATAGGCGGTGATGGACGCTGATTCCCAGAGATTGGTGTCCACATACGTCAGCGGATCCAGAAAAATATCGCCGATCATGCCTACGGTGTCTCGCGCGCTTGAGGGACCAAAAAACGGCCAGACAATATATATGCCGTGTCCGACGCCCCAGGCGCCGAAAGTCCGGCCCGTGTCCTCATCAGAGCGCTTCAGGTCCCAGCAGTAATATGCCGGATCAAAAAGTCCGGCAATGCCGGCAGTTGAATTCACCGTAAAACGCATCAATTCAGACCCGGCGCCCTTAAACTTGCCCTGCAGAGCGCAGTTTACCAGCCGTATCGGCGTTGCCAGATTCAGGAAAAATCTTTTGACGCATGTGCGTGCCGGCTCCGGCACAACATAGCTGTAGCCCTGGGCGGCTGGTTTCAATACCCAGTAGTACAGCTTATCATTAAAGACAAACATGCCGCGGTTGAATTTTTCAAGCGGGTCAGCAACAAGCTGCTGGTCTGTATCCTTGCCACCGTTTTTTTCGAAAGGATCGTACAGGGAATCATCCTGCCCGGTCTGGACCGCATGCACCGTTCCGGCTGCATAAACATTCGGCGCGCGCAGCACTACAATACTGAGGGATAAAAAGACACCTATACAGATACTTGCCAGCAATCTCATAACGTCACTCCTTCTTTAGAGCAGTTCTTAATTGAAACTATTTTATTATTATAACATGCCGGGTTGAAAGAACATAAATATTATACATGCCGGATTCAAAATTTTTTTAGCCCGGATTCACGCGTATTTCCCAGCAAAGCCAGCCGCAGCAGATTGAGCGCCATCTGCGAGGTCATCATTTTCACCTTTTCCCGGGTGCCGGGATAAAACATCTTTTTGACCATAGTCTCATCCGGCGCCGCAACGCCGATAAAAACCGTGCCGACGGGCTTCTCCGGCGTGCCGCCGTCAGGCCCGGCAATGCCGGTAACGGAAAGGCCATAGGTTGTGCCTGCGGCCTGGCGGGCGCCTTCGGCCATAAGCCGCGCAACGGGCTCGCTCACAGCGCCGTGCCCGGCAAGCACTGCCTCCGGCACAGCCAAAAGCTCCTGCTTTGCCATATTGCTGTACACGATAAATGAGCGCTCCACATAGGCAGAGCTGCCCGCTACATTGGTCAGCCGGTGCGTGATAAGCCCGCCGGTACAGGATTCGGCAACGGCAAGAGTCGCCTTTCGGCCGGCAAGCAGGCGGCCGACCACTTCCTCTAGAGGCTCATTGTTTTCCGAATAAATATATTCCCCGATACAGGCCTGAATGGCAGCCTGAAAAAGCTGCAACTCTTGCTCAATTTGTTCTTCATCGGAACCGGTTGCGGTAATCTTGAGACTTACTTCGGGAAATGACGGATAATACCCGAGCGCCACTGCCGGCAGCTCCGGCAGGCGGCCCTTGAGCAGTTCCTGAATCTTTGATTCCCAGAGGCCGAAAACTTTCAGCGTTCTGCTCTTTATAATCTGGCGCATGCCGCAATATGCGCGGATATGCTCGATTATAAAGCCGGTCATGGCATGCACTTCTTCGGGCACGCCGGGCAGGAAAAAGAACTGCCGCTGCCCGTCCTGTATCATAAAGCCGCAGGCCGTGCCAACGGGGTTGTCGATTGCCTCGCAACCCTGGGGAAGCACTGCCTGTTTTTTTGCCGCATCAGGCATGGGCCGGCCGAATTCGCGGTAGCGGCGCTCCATATTGGCGATGGCAGCCTCGCTCACCACTAGCTCGCGGCCAAAGGTGGCGGCAACTGCCGATGCTGTCAGATCATCATCGGTCGGGCCAAGGCCGCCGGTTGCTATAACGAACCGGGTGTCCGGCAGCAGCGTAGTAAGCGCGCGCCGAATAGCTTCAGGCTGGTCCCCAACCGAGCTGAACCGCGTTGCGGACAACCCTGCCTCAGTGAGCTCCCGGGCTATGAAATGCGCGTTGGTATCAGCCGTGCGGCCCGACAGCAGTTCATCGCCGATGGTGAGTAGTTCAATCATATGATTTTTGTTCAATTCAATTTATGGATTTATAGATTTTTATTGTGCGTTATGCCGTGCCGTAGGGGCGTATGGCCATACGCCCCTTCTACAACAAAACATTATTGTACCCCCAAGGCAAACCAATACGGCTCGAAGCTTTGTGTAACTATTTCACCCATCATCTTTAGAAAAGGTTCATAATCGCCGCGGACATGGGCGGTATCGAGGGCTTCATAATATTCAAGCCTTCGCTCGACGGGCAACACGGCGGCCGGAAAGCCTGCCTTCACAAGCTCCAAATTCATAAGCAGGCGCGCCGTGCGGCCGTTGCCGTCAATAAAGGGATGAATCTTGACGAAATCGGCATGCACACGTGCTGCACGCTCAACCGGATGCAGGCCCGTGCTATCGGTTGCGTACCAGTTGACCAGGTGCTCCATTTCATCGGGCACCAATACATGATCCGGCGGCTTATGTGTGGCCCCTGAAATGACAACATTTACGCTTCGGTAGCCATCGGCATTGTCATCGTCGATGTTTTTCAAAATAAGCTGGTGCAGGGACTTTATCTGCCACTGTGTGAGCGGTTCAGCCTTTTTAATTAAGTCTTCAACAAAAAAAATCGCTTCGCGATGATTGATCGCCTCGAAATGCTCCCGCATGGTTTTACCGCCGATGGTTATGCCTTCAAGCGCCACCTTGGTTTCCTTGAGCGTCAGGGTATTGCCCTCGATGGCGTTGGAATTATAGGTCCAGCGCAAAACAAGATCTTCATGTAGATTTTCTACAATCTCCCGCGGCAGGGGGCGGTATGAATCAAGCTTTGCTTTCAGCTCATCAAGTTTTGCAAAATTCATTTAAGAGACGCCTCCTGTCAAAATTTCCGCTGCGCGAGCTCATTATGAAGTTATAACGTAATTCCATTGCGTAATAACTTCATAATGGCGCCAGGGACTTAAAATCCCTGGTGCCATACACTTATAATTGTCACCTTTATGCCATAACAAATTTAAAAGTAACGAATTTATTTTTATTGCCTTCTCTGAGCCATTCTCGCATGCAGTATTTCTATATTACCCTTATATGATTTCCCTTCTTGCATAACCAGCTCAAGCCGTAGCAACTCATCAAGATCGCGCCGTAAGGTAGCAGTGCCTAATTTTGCATATTCACGAATTATGGGGGCGCTCTTGCTCAAAAGTTCCTCTATCGTATAAAAAGCATCCACAGGGAAGTTTAATGCAAGCGTCCGTCTGCGCTTCACCACCGCTTTTGTTTTGCCCTCTGCTTTTTTGCTGTCGAGCTGCCCGAAAATAAAATGCTCCCATGAAGTTTCCAACAGATTCCTATATGCAACTTCGTACACGCTGTTTAATCCGTCACGAAACCCGCGAACGGCATACTTTATAAAAGCTGAGAGATCGCCGCTTTTGACCGTATGATCAAGCTGCCGGTAATATTCTTCCCGGGTGTCATTATAAAAATTTGACAGTATATGCGAGGCCATATCGGGCAGTCCGGCACGAAGCAGGATATAAAATTCTATAAGCCTTGCCGTTCTGCCGTTACCATCCATAAAAGGGTGAATCCAGGCGCTATATATGTGTGAAACAATTGCCTGAATTATTTTCATTGAAAAATGCTGCTGCCCTGATTCGAACTTGAATTCATCCTGCAGCCAACGGCAAAACTTTACCGTAAGGTCCTTGGCAAAAACACCCTGCGGCGGCTGGTAACGCCCGACAATCACATCTTCGCCCGGCCCGCGAAACTGCCCCGGCACGGCATTAAAGTTCTCGCCGAGTTCTTTGCCCACGGTTTTGTGAAAATTCAGAATGAGTTCAGGGGTTACAAGCGCAGTGGCGCTATTGTACACTACGTCTTGCATGATGGCGTTAAAAGCATCAAGAATATTTTTAACCTCCTGCTCAAGATAGTGCCTGCTGGGAGGGAGGTGCTCACCCCTATCGATTTTTGCTACTTCCTCTTCACTCAGCATGTTTCCTTCAATTGCCGTCGTAGCCCGCGCACCTTTTCTCAGCGAAACATTGAGCAATTCGTTCTTGTATTCCGGTTTTATGGGTACATTTGCAATAACCTGAATAACAGTATCACACTGCCCAAGCATGAACATGACTTCTTCATCGAATGTCCATGATTTTTTAAAGGCTATATGCGGGTGTGTTTGCTTTATTTCCGACATGAAAAGCCCATTTTAAAGACTGCTATTATTGACTATATACAAATAGTATATAGTATTTGATTTATTTTTTGTCAATTGTTTTGGATAAAATTTGGTGTGATAAAACAGCCAATTTCCTTGAGCCGGTCACAAAGGGAAGCTTTTTATCAGGCCGCAACCGCTGTCGCCCTAACAGCATCAAGCACGGACATTAATTCGTCAACCTCAGGAGAGCTGAAAAGCCCGTCAGGCCCCCATGGCGTGAGATCAGTAAATCCGAAACTAGAATCGCCCCCCGATACCGACACCCCCCTGAAATGTCACGATAAAGATTTGACCCCGCACCTGCCCTCCAATACTTCACACCACATCCTTGCCCGCCCGTATTGGATGCGCCCAGGCAGGTGATTGCAACGCACCGGGCCGCTCAACCGGGCGAATGGCCGAATATCCAGTCAGTAAAGGGCGCTGTTGTTCCCTTTATGCTTTCATAATTTCTTGATTTCAAAATAAATATGTACTATGTTATGTACATATCAATCAAGGAGTTGATAATTATGAATGCTGTCACCTATACGTATACGCGCCAACACCTGGCAGAAGTTATGAAATCCGTTAATGAAGACCATGTTCCCGTGGTCGTGACCAGCCAGCGTGGCAAACCGGTTGTCATCCTTTCGCTTGAAGATTACCACGCTTTTGAAGAAACTGCTTACCTGCTTCGGAATCCGCAAGGGGCCAAGCGACTGCTCGAATCGGTCGAGGAGCTACGTGCAGGAGGCGGCCAGGTCAGAGAGATTATGGAATGATGATCAAATTCTCAGCCTCGGCGTGGGAAGACTACCTCTACTGGCAGATGACCGACAAGGCGATACTCAAACGCATCAATCAGCTTATCCGGGAGATTCAGCGCGAACCTTTTACCGGTATCGGAAAACCCGAGCCGCTTAAGCATCAACTGGCCGGCTTCTGGTCTCGCAGAATAGACAGCTGCCACCGTTTAGTGTACGCAATCGAAGGCGCCACGCTGCTGATTGCGCAGTGTCGTGATCATTATTGAAACTTGCCGAAAAAAAATCAGACCACCGATAGTAACTCGCTTTGCGGAAAATCAAAACCCACTAATCAAAATATCAGGCATGCTCAACAAAGGGCGCTGTTGTCCCCTTTATTGTTCAGTCTGGATCATCCGGATGATGGCCTAAAATAAGACGATAGAGGTCATCAGTTGTCCTTTTCATTGCTTCAAGCTCTCGACCAGCGTATTTCCCTATTTGCCGGGCAGGCCTTTGACATTGTCCATGAACATCTTTGCGGAAAAGCTGATATAGGTCCCAACCAGCACCACGCGCCTGCGCTCGACATCAAGGCCGTACAGGCTCACCTCGGAAGGCGATTTTTTTCCAAGCTTCAATGTAATCTGCTTCCCCGCGGCAGCTTGCACTGAAATGGCAAGCTCAGGGGCATCAAGGCCGTACTGCTTAAGATCAGCAGGGTTCTCTTCAATCACACTCAGCGCCACCGTGTCGGTCACCGTGGCAACCATGCTCTCGCACTGCTCGGGAAGGGCTTCGGCCCCTGCTGGGTCGGTCACCTGCCATTTCAGGTTTTTGGCGCTGATGGTGACGCTTTTTCCGGGCTGGGTAATGGTGATGGCGGAAATTTCGCTTTGAGACAGGCCAAAGACTTTTTCATAATCGCCCCGCGGTGACGGCTTCTGCGGCTTGGGGGCTGGTTTTTCAAATGCCAGCACATAGACCAGAAGGCCGGAAAAAATCAGTGCCCATGCCATAAGGCGCCGAATGCTCATCGCTTCACCCGCCTCCAGGCAACAACCAGTATGCCGACGAGCAGCACCAGCGACGGCTCTATCACCACGGCTGACCAGAACACAAACCTGCTTTGCAGTTCGGTGAGAAAAAACATGGGAGCCTGCGCCCCGCCTGATTTTGACCTGGCCGAGAACATATCGCTTTTTTCGGCAAGCCAGTTGACCGTATTCAGAAAGAAGTCTTTATTGCCGAGCACATTTATATAGTGGTTGGTGGCAAAAGCCGAGTTGCCCATAACAATCAGCACGCCCTGCGCAGGGGCGGCAGTGCCGTTGGCGGGGCTTGTTACGGTAGCAATGGCGGCAACCGGTACCGGGCCGGGCCTGTCCTGGCCGGGGTCAAACTTTACGGTGTTTGTGCGAACGCTCTGGGTATCGGTCTCGGCCCAGCTTTCCTGGCCTGACACTGCAAGCACGTCGACTGTTGCCTGATTAAGGGGCGCCACCGACCGGCACACCGGAAAGACCACCGCCTCGTTCATGTTGCGGGCTATGGGGTGGCGCTTGTCGGGCACGATGATGGGCGTGAGATGGTCGAAGGCCATGAGCTTGCTTTGCATATCGATCAGATAGTCGCGGGAAAGCTGGATTTGTTTTCCTTTAAGATAGCTCTCAATGACCGGCAGCGGAAACGGATCGCAGAGAAGCAACACTCTTCCGCCGCTTTTCAAATAGGCCTCTATCATATCGATTTCGCTCGGAAGCAGGTCTTTTTCAGGGCCGGCGATGACCAGCACCTGCGTATCAGCCGGAATTTTCCTGGCCTGCAGCAGCAGCACATCCTCGACCCGGTAATTTTCGGTTTTTAACGCCGCGCTGATCAGGGAATAGCTGTCATTGGCATCCGTGCCGAAAATGTCCTTTTCGCCATGGCCTTTGACAAAGCGGACTATTTTTTCGGTGTTTTCAGACAACCTTAAGAGCGAGGTCATCAGGCCTTCTTCGGTGATGGAGTACATTTTCTCCCGCCTGTCCTGATATTCCATAATGCCCGCCCCGTAGCCTTTCACCCCCATGGCTTCGGCGCGTGCGGGATTTTTTTCAAGATCAAGAAGCTCGTAGGTAAAATTGCTTGAGGCCCGCGAGAACAGCTCAAGCAGGTCTTTCAGCTCTCGCAGCTCCTGCTGGCGGGAAAACGCGGTTACCTTTAGCGGGGCCGTAAGTTTGCCGAGCACCTGTTCGGTCTGCCCGGCAAGCGTGTAGCGCTTCTCCGGCGTGAGGTCAAGGCGGCTCGTGTGCCGGTGGGCGATATAGTTGATAAGCACGAGCGTGCCGGTCACGAAAAATATCAGCAGCGCAAGCTCAACCCAGCGCAGCACCGGCTGCAGTTTGAAGAGGTTCCGGGAGGTCATTTTATGCCCCTCCATTTCCTGGATTCAAGGGAGCAGCGGGTCAGAAACAGAAAAAAAGCGCTGATGCTGAGATAGTAGATGACATCATCGAGATCGATGACGCCGCGGATGAAATTCAAAAAATGTTCGGAAAACGACAGCTGGTGAAGCACCTGCACCGCAACCGACCCCGCTATGCCCTCATTCCAGTCAAGAAACCAAAAAAGCAGCAGCACGCCGATGGTTGACAGGGCCGCGACGACCTGATTTTCCGTCAGGGAGGACAGAAAAATACCGCAGGCAATGCAGGCCCCGCCCATGAGAAACATCCCCAGATAGCAGGCCAGAAGCGGCAGGGGCTCCAGCTGGAACACGATTTTCACAAGCGCCGGATACAGCAGCGTGAGTATGAGCATTATGGCAAACACCGCGAGGCAGGCAAGATATTTGCCCAAAATGATCTGCATGTCCCGCAGGGGGCTCGTGAACAGCAGTTCAATCGTCCCCAGTTTTTTTTCTTCGGCGAACAGGCGCATGGTCAGAAGCGGCAGCAGCGATACGGTCACAAAACGGATATCGTAGAATGTTTGCTGCCACAGTCCGAGCGTTACATCGGTGCCGAGGAACATGACGAACATGACCATATTGGTATAATAAAAATAGCCCGACATGAGTAGAAACACGCCGATCACCACATAGGCAATAAGCGAGGTGAAGTATGACCCCATTTCGCGCCGTGCTATCGTTAGTGTGTTCATCGGCTGCGCGCCTCCGTGTCGTCGGCCACGAGCTGCATGAATATTTCCTCGAGGGTCATGTCAACAGGCCGTATTTCAGCCAGCCGCCACGGGCCCGCGCAGACAGCCTCGGCAAGGCTGTTGATGGCTGGCAGGCTTTCTTCCGTAGTAACGATGAATGCGTCCGGCCCGTCAATGCCCGGCTCGACCGACACAACGCCTGGAACTTTGCGGAGCGCCTGCGCGATGGCGTCTGCCGGGCCCTGGGCCCGGACGAGAATTTTCGGGGTCTGCTGCAGGCGGCGCATAAGGTTGTGCGGCGTGTCGACCGCCACAAGCCTGCCCTCGCGGATGATGATGACGCGGTCGCAGACAGCGCTCACCTCGGAGAGAATATGGGAGCTTAAAATCACGGTGCGCGAGGCGCCAAGGCCTTTGATGAGGCCGCGGATTTCGATGATCTGCCGGGGGTCAAGGCCGATGGTGGGCTCATCAAGAATCAGCACCTCCGGGTCATGCAGCAGGGCTTGCGCAATGCCGACCCGCTGGCGGTAGCCCTTGGAGAGCTTGCCGATCAAGCGGTGGGCCACATGGGTCAGGCTGCATTTTTCAAGGACCTCATCGATCCGGGCAGCGCGCTCGCGGCCGGCGATGCCGCGCACGTCGGCAAAAAAGCGCAGGTAATTTCGCACGGGCATGTCGAGATAGAGCGGAACGCTTTCCGGCAAATACCCGAGCTTGCGCCGTACTTCCAGGGGCTTTTTTAAAATATCAAGGCCGCAGATGCGGGCTGTGCCGCTGGTGGGCGGAAAAAAGCAGGTGAGCATGCGCATGGTCGTGGTTTTGCCCGAGCCGTTCGGCCCGAGAAATCCCATGATCTCGCCCTTGTTCACCGAGAACGACAGGTCGATGACGCCGCGGGCGTTGCTGTAATATTTGGTCAGATGATCGACTTCGATAGCAAGCATGAAATTATGGTAAATGCTGATTTGTTGAAAAACTGCAGGAGCGGCTTCAGCCGCGATGGAAGTTGTTCGCGGCTGAAGCCGCTCCTGCAATGGAAATTCATTTTAGTTTCGAAACTTTTACCATTAAAGCGCAACTCTGTCAATTTTCCATCTCATCGTCAGCCGCGCCGGTAATGAGCCGCAGGGGCGGGCTGTCAGGCAGTTCCTGCACGCCTTTGAGCCTGCGCTCGATGGTGCGTGATTTGCGGGACGCATCTTCGATGGTGTTGCTGGCCTCCTGCAATTTTTTATGGGTTTTGTCCAGCAGGTCGCCGAAATTGCCGAATTCTTTTTTTACCGTCCCGAGAAGCGCCCACACCTCGCTTGACCGCTTTTCAATCGTGAGGGTGCGGAAGCCCATCTGGAGGCTGTTCAGAAGCGCGGCAAGCGTTGTGGGGCCCGTCACCACGATGCGGTGATCGCGCTGCAGCGTTTCCGCGAGGCCGGGCCGCCGGAGCACCTCGGCATACAGGCTTTCAACGGGCAGATACATGACGGCGAAATCCGTCGTGTGGGGCGGATCAATATATTTTTCCCGAATCTTCTTTGCCTCGTTTTTAATAAAACGCTCAAGGCTTTTGGATGCCTCTTCAAGCAGGGCCGGGTCAGCCTTGTCCTGGGCCTCTAAAAGCTTCTGATAATCGGCATCGGGAAATTTGGCATCTATCGGGAGCCAGACCTCACTGTCATCCTGCCCGCGGCCCGGCAGGCGCAGGGCAAATTCGACCCTGTCGCTGCTCCCCTTTTTTGTCGCCACATTGCAGGCATACTGATCTTTGGTAAAAAGTTCCTCAAGCAGGAAGCTCAGGCTCATCTCACCCCAGGTGCCACGGGTTTTTACATTGGTGAGCACTTTTTTGAGGTCCCCGACTCCTGCCGCCAAGCTTTGCATTTCCCCGAGGCCCCGGTGTACCTGCTCCAGGCGCTCGCCGACAAGCTTAAATGATTCCCCGAGGCGCTGCTCAAGGGTGGCGTGCAGCTTTTCATCAACGGTCTGGCGCATGCTCTCGAGCTTGCGGCTGTTGTCTTCCTGCATCTTTTGCAGCTGCTCGCCAACGGTCAGGCGCACGGCCTCAAGCTTTTCCTCATTGACTCTGGTGAGCGCGGTGAGCTGGTTTGAAAACGTATCAAGCTG
>Ga0118677_10007655_pt1 | contig 17742 bp, 15 predicted proteins | sample AliMusrvi5mmetaG_FD_86154 | JGI IMG/M metagenome (GOLD analysis project Ga0118677, IMG submission 86154) | reverse complement strand
CTATCTGTTGGGGGCGGGCGATGTTGTGCAGCTTTACGCCATGGATGTGGCGGAGCTTAATCGGCGGTACGTTATCGGTCCCGACGGCAAGATTACGGTGCCGGGTGTGGGGGTGGTGAGTCTGGATGGTTTAACTCGGGAGCAGGCACAGACGCGGATCGAGGGTCTGCTGAAACCGGCTTACCTGAATCCCGCCGTCAACATCATTGTCGAGGAATACAACAATAACCGCATTTTTGTGCTGGGCGAGGTACGCAAGCCCGGCCAGTATAATTTTCCGGGCCGCCCCCTGCTGTTAAGCGCGCTGGCTCGAGCGGAAGGGTTGACCGATAAGGCGGATATGCGCGGCTGCACGGTGGTGCGCGGGCGTGGCACCCTGATCGAGATTGATCTTTACGATTTGTTGCGCAAGGGGGACCGCACACTGAACATTTCATTGTTGCCGGAGGATGCCGTGTACATCAAAGCCGATGAGGAGCACACCTTCTACGTGCTCGGCGAGGTGGCGCGCCCCGGGGTGTTCGCCCGGGGGCAGCAGATGGATGTGGTCCGGGCTGTGGCCCTGGCGGGTGGCGAAACCCATGATGCATTGCTGAGCAAGGTGCACGTGGTCCGGCGTGACAAGACCGGAGAGGCGAAGGTCCTGACCGCGGATATGGCAGGCATTTTGGGTGGCCATGCCGCCGAAAGCCCGATGATCGAGTCCGGTGATATCGTGTACGTTCCGCGCAAGGGGGTGGCGACGTTCAACTACTATCTCAACCAGTTAACACCGTCGATGAATACGGTGCTACTGGGTGCGACTCTACAGAATCTTAACAAGAAATGACCCACAGATGACAGGCAAAGCACCGAAAAAGATTCAGCCCTTGAAAATGGAAGCGCGCGTGGCGGGCGACTTTAGCCTTCGTTACCTGATTGAAATCCTATTCCGGCGCAAACGGGTTTTTCTGGTGCTGCTGATCCTGACTCCGATTCTGAGCATGTTCCTCAGTCTGTTGATCAAACCCAGCTACATGTCCTCCACCACCATTCTGCTGGGGAAGGAAGACATCCTTAATCCGCTGGTCCGTTACGAAACGGCCGTCGCGATGACCGATTATAACCGGCTGGGTTCGTTCCAGAAGATCATCTACAGTCGGCCGCTGATCGAGGATACCATCCATAAATTGGGGTTGGACAAGGGTTGCAAGACCGATCAGCAGATCGAAGGTTTGGTTAATGATATCCGTGCGAATATTCATGTGATCGGTTTGGCGGTGGATTCGTTTCAAGTCGGCTGTTCGGCGCGTGATCCGGTGATGGCGAAGAATCTGGTTGAAACCATCAGCCGCTTGTTTATAGAGAAGAGCCTGGCGGGCAGCCGACGTGAGGCGATGGCGGCGGTGGATTTCATCCAGAAGGAACTCGACCACTATCGCGATGAACTTGAACGCATGGAGGGGGCGTTGCAGGATTTTCGCCAGGCGAACGCCGAAACCCTTCAGCAACTTGTGGGACTCGGGGGCCAGTTGCACGACTATGTCACCAAGGAACTGGACGCCGAATTGGAGCTCAAGCAGGAGCAGTTGAACGAAAAACTGCTGGCGGAACGTCTGGCCGGCGAGAAGCCAATGGTGGTCTCGCAGGCCCTTTTTGTCCAGAACACGCCCTATCAGCGCCAGTATCAGGAACTGGCGCTGCGCATGGGTAACTTGCTTGCCACGCGGGACAAGATGCATCCCGAGGTGCAGAAACTCCAGCGTGAAATGGACTATATCAAGGCGCTGCTGGAGAGCGAGAAGCAAAAGAATGAGGCGTCCGAGACCCAGCAGGTGCGCTCGCCTGTGTTTCAGGAAGTCTCGGCCCGGCTGGAAGACTCGCGCATCAAAATCAAGGTTGTGGAGCAGAAGGTGGCGGAGTTTCACCGCATGGCGGACGCGACACGGCAGAAACTTCTCTCGGTTCCGCAACTGGAACGGGAGCAGAGAAGGATGGAGGGGGAGGTCAAATTGACGCGGGAGATTTCCGATAACCTGCGTATGAAATTGGAGCAGGCTCGTGTTTCACGTGAAGTCGAAATTGAGCAGCAGGCGAATCGGTTCACGATTATTGATCCGCCCCTGGTGCCTCTGGCCCGTTACAAGCCGATTCGGAAGAACTTCGTTGTGGCGGGCCTGGCCGGTGGCATTTGTCTTGGTTTTATGGTCGTCTTCATGCTGGAGTTTGCCGATCCCCGGATCGTGCGTTCAGGCGACCTTACGCGGCGGCTGGGGTTACCGCTGATCGGCGCCCTGCCCAAGCTATATCGCGGCAAGAAACCCCTGACCCTCCCTGGCTGGCTGCAGAAGCGATGGGATCGGGTGTTGGCGATGAGTGGACACCCCCGCTGGCGTTGGAGCCAGAGGGTGGGCTCGCTGGTCAATGTCGGATTGGGCGTGGCTTTCCGCGCCCGGCGTTTTGAACTCCCCTGGACAGTGTCCCCTGATTTTCTTGTGAACGTTGAGCGGATGCGACTGGTTGGCTTGTCATTGGACCCATGCGAGGTGGCGCTGGACGATTTTATTGAACGCCTCCGCACTATTGCAATGGCCTCCCGTTCCGCCTTTGATCCCCCGACATCGTTGGTGTTGATGGTCTCCAGTGCCAGGCCGGGGGAGGGCAAGACTTTCATGACCGCCAATCTCGGCATGGTGTTGGCCAGCGATTTCAAGCAACCGGTGCTGTTGGTAGATGGCAACCTGCACAAGTCCGACCTCTCCGCTTTGTTCAAAGCTGACACTGCACCGGGGTTGGGTGATGTGGTGGATGGACGCGCTGAGTTGGAACGATCAATCATGGCCACTGCCACGCCGAACCTTTCGCTATTGCCTGCGGGGAAAGTGACCGAATATGGCGAAGTACTTTTCAATTCTGCCGCCTTTGGCCGCCTGCTGGATCAGGTGCGTGAACGTTATGCCATCGTTCTTATTGATGCTCCTGACCTCATGGTTCATTCTGACGGAGCGGTGATTGCGCCTCAAGCCGACGGGGTGTTGCTGGTAAGCCGGCTTTACGCGACGAAGATGAAGGTAGTTGAGGCGGCCGTCCGGAAACTGCCGCACGAGAAGCTTGTGGGAGTGGTTGTGAATTACACCGAGTACTGGCTGCCGGAGTGGCTCTATCGATGGGTGTGAACCGATGAAGATGATCATGCTCATGATGGTGATTTTCTTCATTACCGGCGCGGTGGTGCAGGAGATTAATCGGTGGACGACCATCGCCATGACGCTGGCGATCATTGGTGTTTTGATCTTTACGCGACTGACGTTTTAGGAATGCCCCATGCGCGAGTCCTCCCACATTGTCCTCGCCGTTATTCTGTCGGTGTTTGGCGCCATTGTGCTTGTAGCCACTAATGCCAACGGGGTCGTCATTCCTGCGCTGTGTATCGGCCTGGCGGTGATGTGGCTGCTTGTCCGTTATCTTGAGTTCGGTCTGTACATCTTGTTGGCCGCCACCATGGTGATCGACCAGTTCCGCGTTTTCGGGTTTCTGGATGCGATTACAACGAAAATTCCGTTCTATCTCAACCTGAATAGCAGTACGGGCATCAGCCCGCTGGTTTTCAATCCGGTTGAGTTAATGCTCTGCTTGATCGTTGGCGCCTGGTTTCTGCGCGCCATGGTCAGTCGCGAGTGGCATCTTTACCGGATTCCCAACGTTACCATCGCCGTAGTATTCCTGCTGATGATGGTTTTCTTCACGGGCTTCGGACTTGCCCGCGGCGGCGACTGGAAGGCGGCGTTGTGGGAGATCCGGGCTCTTTACTACCTCTGCCTTGTTTATTTCATTGCGGCCCAGATCATCCGGACGCGACAGCAGGTGCGAACCTGCGTTTGGATTGTTGTCATCGGCGTTGCCATAAAGGGATATCAGGGATGCTGGCGATACTTTGTTACGCGCCATGGCGACCTGGGCAGCCTGCGCGCGATCCTGGGACACGAGGATTCGCTTTTTATTGTCACGGTTGTCGTGTTGCTTGCGGCCTTCTTTTTTCTCGGTTACCGCGGGCGGGAGTTTAAATTCATGGTGGCCACCCTCCCGACCAATCTGCTCACATTTGTCTTTAATCAGCGGCGCATCACCTATGGCGTCCTCGGGCTTAGTCTTGGCGTGGTTGTGGCCATGCTGCCGCGCGAACGTCTGCTCCAGGCGTTGCGCGTCGTGATTCCGGTCGTCCTTCTTTTCGCCGTTTATACCGCGGCTTTCTGGAACAAGAGCGGAGGGGCCGCCATGCCGGCGCAAAAGATAAAATCCATGTTCGTCAAGCAAGAGGGCACTGTAGACAATGAGTCCAACGAGTGGCGGAAATTGGAACTGCTCAATCTCAAGGCGACCGTTCGCGCCTATCCGTTCGGTATCGGTTTCGGGAACAAATATTTGATCGTCGTGCCTTATGCCGATATTGGCGAGGAGTTTCCCCTCTGGCGTTATATTCCTCACTGTGCGCTATTTTGGGTGTGGATTAAGACCGGTTTTGTCGGTTTTACCATTTTCTGGCTGTTTTTTGGAACCGCGATTGTGCAGGCGATGATCGATTACCGGGCCATGCGCGATCCCTATTTCAAGGCCCTCGCCTTGATGATTATATTGTTCATTGTCGGTCAGGTGATCGTTGCCTATTACGATCTGCAAATTACTTTCTATCGGAATATGATTTATCTGGGTTTAGCCATGGCCTTGGGGACCAGTATTCGTCGTATTGAGGCAGATGAACTTGTGGACACGCCGGTCACTTGAGGCTCTGCACGGAAGGTGATAAATGAAAAAGATAACTAACCTACTGCTCAATGTCGTGGCCAAGAGCCATATTTGCCCGAGTCGCCTACGTCGTGCCATCTACCGGAAATGTGGAATGACAATTGGTCAAGCTGATGTCTGGCCGGGCGTGGAATTTTGCGGGACGCGCTGCTCCATTGGAGACGGGAGCTGGATCAATTACGGGGTTTACATTGATTGTAGCGAAGCGGACGTCGTGATCGGAAAGAGTGTGGGCGTTGCGATGGGGGTGATGTTTGTCACCAGTTCGCATCGGATCGGTATGTCAGACCGGCGCGCAGGACCGTTGCAGCACCAGCCCATCAAGGTGGAGGATGGTGCTTGGATTGGCGTGGGCGCCGTGATTCTTCCGGGGTGTACGGTCGCGCACGGATGTGTTGTGGCTGCAGGCGCCGTGGTGATCCGGTCGTGTGAGCCGAATGGGTTGTATGCCGGTGTGCCGGCAAAACGAATCAAAGACTTTTGCTGATTTCCGGCGCCCTCAGCGGGTTCATGGGTGCGCAAACAGTAGACACAACGGCCATTTTTTTGATATGGGGTTCTATCCATGAGTAAAACCCGACGTGCTCTAAAGAACACCGCCATTCAGGCGGTGAGTCAGCTTGTCACCTGGACGCTCTCCTGGTTCCTGCTGGTCATTCTGCCGCGCAATCTCGGTGACGCCAACTTTGGTAAACTGTTCTTCGCCCTGAGCTATGGTTTGATTTTCAGCCAATTCATCAATCTGGGGTTGAACACGTTTTTGGTGCGGGAAGTGGCGGTGATGCATCCCTCACCGGATCTGTCTTCTGAAGAGAACCATCGGCGCCGCCTTAGTCTGCGGGAGCTTCTCGGCAACGTGTTTGCCCTGAAGCTGGTGCTGGCGATTGTGGTGTTCGCGTTCCAGTCGGCTCTGATCTTCGTCCTACCCTACGACTCCGCCACGCGCGAGGCGGTGCTGATCATCGGCCTTGGCACATGTCTGGGGGCAATCACCCAGACGTTGGGTGGCGTCTTTCAGGGGCTGGAGACCATGGTCGGATCGAACGTGGCGCTGATCGTCGAAAAAGCGGTTGTCACGGGCGGATGCTGGATCCTGCTGGCGCACGGCTACGGCCTGCGGGCCGTTTGCTGGGTGCATACCGTGGCTGCCGCATGTGCGTTCCTGATAGCGTTGGGGTGGCTGCGGCGCATCGAACGCTTTGTGCCGGCATGGGATTTTGTGTTGATCCGGCGCGTCTTTCTTGGTGGACTGCCGTTTCTTGTATGGGTCATTTTTGGTGAAATCTACATCCGAATAGACGTGATGATGCTGTCCCTGATGACCAGCGACACGGTTGTCGGTTGGTATGGTGCGGCGACGCGCCTGTATGGTTCACTCCTGTTCATTCCCAACGTCCTGATGACGTCGGTTTTTCCAGCCATGATGCGGCTTGGCACGTCTACGGAGGCCGAATTCGGCCGTGCTTCGGAACGATTGATGAACCTCCTATTGTTTGTTGCCGTGCCTGTGGCGGCCGGAACGGTCGCTGTGGCCCGGCCCTTGGTACGCCTGCTCTATGGCCCCGGGTCCTTTTCACAGGCCGGGCCCAATCTGGAGGTTCTGGGAGCCTCCATTCTGCTGGTCTGCATTGACGTCGTCCTTGGCACGGCATTGATTGCGCGTGGCAGGGAGAAGCCCTGGGCCGTTATGGCGGTCGCTGCCGCTGTCTTCAACCCGCTACTCAATCTCTGGGCGATCCCCTTCACTCAACAGGTCTGGGGCAATGGCGGCTTGGGCGCATCTGCGGCTACGCTGTTGACGGAGGCCCTCATGATGTGTGGAGCGTTGTGGATCATGCCCAAAGGTATTTTCAGCCGGCGCAATTTTGTCGGCGGGGTCAAGGCCCTGGCGGTCGGAGTGGTCATGGTGGTATTGTTGCGGGCTTGGGGAACGTCAAACCTCGTGTTGCTGATCCTTGCCGGCGGGGCATTCTACCTGCCGGTGGCATTGCTGCTCGGGGTGGTGCCCCGTGAAGATCTGCACCATATGCTGCACGCGCTCAAGTCGGTACGAAGGGGGGCCGTATGATCGCCAAACTGCTGGCCTATTTGACCAACCACGTCATCTGTCACATTCCTTTTTATGCCATCCGGCACGCCTGGTACCGGCAGGTGGTGGGAGTGCGTATCGGAAGGAAGTGCGCAGTGTTGATGGACTGTTTCTGGTATTTCTACCGGCCCTTCGGGCGTAATCCGCAGCCGATGATCGTGGGTGACCATACCATCATCAACCGGCGGTGCACCTTGGACGGCCGTGGCGGGTTAAGGCTTGGCAACAACGTGAGCCTTTCTCCGGAAGTGATGCTGATCACGTCCAATCATCTCAAGGACGATCCGGATTTCGGTATTGAAGACAAACCCATTGTGATCGAGGATTACGCCTGGGTGGGAAGCCGTGCGCTCATTCTTCCAGGAGTGACAATCGGAAAGGGCGCGGTGGTGGCGGCCGGGGCTGTCGTGACAAAGGACGTTCCGGCTTATGCTGTAGTCGGTGGTGTGCCAGCCAAGGTTATCGGCGAGCGGGCGAAAGAATTGCGTTACAACCTTTTATTTCAGCCGTGGTTCGAATGAGCGACACGATTAAAGTTTTAATGTTGGATACGAATGACGCGATGGGCGGCGTTGTGCGTGTACATCTCAACCTGCTGAGGACGCTCGACCGCCGCAAGTTTGATCTCCATCTCGCTTGTCTAAACCACGGAAAGGTACTGCCTTTTTTTCAGGCAATTCCGGACGTTACCCTGTGGCCCATGGAATTCGGGACAAAAACCCGCGCGACGGGATCCGGTCGGCTCGCCAGGCTTGCGGATTTTGGAAGCGTGGTCCCGCTTGCGTGGAGCGTGCTAGGGCTGGCATGGCGTTGCCGTCGTGCCGGCATCCAACTCATTCATACGTCTGACAAAAAACGGGCGGTGATTTTTACCACATTGCTTCACCGTCTGACTGGCATCCCTTTTATCTATCACATTCACAACAACTATGTGGACTATCCGGCTAACCGTTCCGCTCTCAGGATGGCTACGGTGATTGTGGCTAACTCGGAAGACATGAAGCAGGATTTTGTGCGCGAACTGGGGGGCGATATGGATCGCATCCAGGTTGTCTACAACGGTTTGGATACGGATGAGTTCACGCCAGGATTGCCACCGAACCTTCGTGCCGAACTCGGTGCCCGCCCGGATCAGGTCCTGATCGGTGTCGTCAGCCGTCTGGCGCCCGACAAGGGCCAGGAGACATTCGTTCGTGCGGCGGCACGGGTGGCGGCCCAGGATGACCGAGCCCTGTTTGTTCTGGCGGGTGACGATTCCATCTTCAGCGATAATGCGGAGTATGTCCCGATGTTGCACCGCTTGGTGCGCGAACTAGGTTTGGAGTCGCGGACACACTTTCTGGGTTGCCGTAACGACATGGTCAATGTGTATAGCAGCTTGGATGTCGTGGTCGATGCGGCCTGGCGGGAAGCCTTTGGGATGGTTGTGGTCGAGGCACAGGGGTGCGCCACGCCGGTGGTAGGGACACGTTCCGGCGGCATCCCTGAGATCATTACACATGGTGAGGACGGGTTTTTGTTTCCCGTTCGTGACGAGGCCGCGCTGGCGGACATTCTTACGAATCTGGTTCGCGATCCAGCCCTTCGAACACGCATAGGGGCTGCTGGCCGTGCCACCGTCCTGAGGCGTTTCAGTATAGAGGTTCAGGTTCGAGCGATGGAAGGGGTATACCGGTTGGTAGCTCGGGACAGAAACAGAACCTGTCCGGCACAGCAGTTCGACGGCGGAACCTCCCGCGTTAAGACACTGTTGATTGATACTAATGATGCCATGGGCGGGGTGATCCGGAGTCACACGATGATTCTGCGTTTCCTGGACAGGTCCAAGTTTGATGTTCATTTGGCCTGCCTTGGTCGCGGGCCGTTGATGCCGCTCTTCCGAGCCATCCCGGACATGACGATTTGGCCCATCGAAATGGGGACCAAGTCAAAAGATCAGTGCGATGGATGGTTTTCTAGACTTTTAGACGTCGCGAGTCTGCTTCCGTTCAGTTGGAATGCCTGGCGACTAGCCCGACTCTGCCGGGATGCTGGCATACAGGTTATTCATACTTCTGACAAAAAACGGGCGGTGCATCTTGCTTTACTGGTCCACCGGTTGACGGGACTTCCGTTTATCTATCACATCCGTGATCGCTTTGTGGACTATCCGGCTAATCGACGGGCATTGGCCCTGGCGGCTGCCATTGTGGCGAACTCGGGCGATATGCGGAAGGACTTTATCAATGTCCTTGGTCCGGCCATGGAGCGCATCCGGGTCATCCATAATTCCGTTGATACCGAGGAGTATGCCCCCGGCAAACAGTCCTCGTTGCGAAAAGAGTTGGCCGTGTCGCCCGAGCAAGTGCTGATCGGTACGACCTGCCGCTTGTCACCAGAAAAGGACCAGGCAACCTTCCTCCGGGCGGCGGCAAGGGTGGTGGCACAGGACAAGCGCGCCTTTTTTGTCATCGTTGGTGACGATTCGATATCCAGCCATAACTCCGGCTACCTGGTGGGTCTGAAAGCTCTGACCAGCGAACTTGGGATAGAGTCACGGACGGCCTTCATTGGGAAGCGGACTGATATGTCGGCGGTCTGTAACGGTTTGGACGTGGTTGTTGACGCTGCTTTGCGGGAGGCTTTCGGGATGGTTGTGATCGAGTCCGCCGCCTGTGGAAAACCCGTGGTGGGCACGCGTGCCGGCGGCATTCCCGAGATCATCACCCATGGCGAGGATGGATTTCTGTTTCCTGTGGGCGACGATGCGACCCTGTCCACCATTCTGCTGGATCTGGTGCGCGATCCGGCACTGCGCGCCCGCATCGGGACGGCGGCCCGGGCTACTGTTTTGCGGTGTTTCAGTGCTACGTCCCAGATCCATGCCATTGAGCGAGTTTACGAAGAGGTGGCGGGTGTCGCTTCTTTGTTACCTGCAAACCCGAGGTCATCCCTATGAATATTTTGGTTCTGACACCGTATGTGCCGTATCCGCCCAACTTTGGCGGTTCGGTCCGGATATATCACCTCATCCGCCAACTCAGCCGGATGCACGCTGTTCACCTGCTCACGTACCGTGAAGAGGCGGGGGGGGGGGATCCTAGGGGATTGGATCCTTTCTGCAAGTCGGTCACCGTGGTCCCGCGCATCGTGGGTGACAAACGACGGCAGCAACTGTTATCGCTTTTTTCGTCGCGCTCGTTCCAATTGCGTTTTCATTACAGTCATGCGATGCAGGCGGCTATCGACCGGTTGGTTGTCGAACAGGGCATTGACCTGATTCTTGTGGAGTTCTCCCAGATGACTGGGTTCCGGTTTCCGAAGGATGTGCTTGTGGTGCTGGACGAGCACAACGTGGAGTTTGACCTGCTAGACCGGATGGCCGCTCGCGAGGGCGGGGCTCTTCGACGAGGGTTCAATCGTATCGAGGCGGCCAAGTTCCGCCGCGAGGAACTGGTGGCGGCCCGGGATGCAGCGGTGACCCTCGTCACCTCGGAGCGGGACGGCGAGGTGTTAAGCGGGTGTGTTTCCGGTCTGAGGACCGCCACGATTACCAACGGCGTGGACTGCGACCACTTCAAGCGTCCGTCCGGGCAGCGCAAGCCGGGCAGCGCCATATTTGTGGGTGCGACGCACTACTTCCCCAATGAGGATGGCGTACTGTTTTTCCTCGATGGCGTTCATGAGCGCATTCGAGGCCAACGCCCGGATTTCACGTTCACAGTAGTGGGTGGCAAGCCGCCGCCATCGCTCACCTCGCGCCGGTCCGATAGCATTGTTGTGACGGGTTACGTGGACGATGTGCGCCCCTTCATGTGGGAATCGTCGGTGTTCGTCGTTCCATTGCGCATGGGGGGGGGCACACGTTTCAAAATCGTCGAGGCCTTTGCTGCGGGAATTCCCGTGGTCTCGACGCGGCTGGGTGCCGAGGGCATCCCTGTGGAACATGGACGGGAACTGTTGCTGGCCGATGAGCCTTCGGATTTTGCCGATGCCGTTCTCCGGGTGTTGGCGGAGCCTGCGCTCGCGGACTCGTTGGCGCAGGCCGGTCTGGCGTTCGTCCGTCGCTATTTCGATTGGTCCGTGATTGGAGATAAATTGAATGCGACCTTGGAGGAAGTCATCCGCAAATCATGAAGCAACGTGTCCAGTCATTCGTGCGCCTGCTCCGTTCCGGGGATCGGCGGTACTCGACAATTGCTTACCTATTGGGAGCGCTCCTGCCGGGGCGGCGGAGTGGAACCGGTCCAGTGGCGTGGGCGAGAGGTTGGCCATGCCCGGACGTTCGTGCGGGTCAGGGCCGGATTGAACTGGGACATGTGGGGCTCTATCCGGGCGTCCGGCTTCACTGTCGTGGCAAGGGTCGGATTACCATCGGCGATGGCACGTTTATCAACCGCTATGCCCGTGTGTTTTCCGGTGAGACCGTGCGGTTGGGGCGCAACTGTATGGTGTCCTGGCAGGCCGTCATTACTGATTACGCCGGCTTCAGCGCCGCCGGATCGTTTGCGCCGGTGGAACTGGACGACGAGGTTTGGGTTGGCAGTCGTGCGGTGATCTTGGGCGGTACGGTGCTTGGCCGCGGCTGTGTTGTGGCGGCCGGTAGTATCGTACAGGGAATATTTTCAGACGGGTCGATCATTGCCGGTCAGGCGGCGGAGGTGGTTCGATGACGATGGATTCGATTTTCCCCCTTCTGCCCGAAGCCCTGCGCCGGGCCTCGGCGCGGAAAGTTGCGCGCGGCAATGTGGATTTGTCGCAGGTGACGTTTGGCGCCGGTTCGCCGACACCGATTGTCAACAATGAAGCGGGTATGATGAATTTGGGCCGGGTTTTCCTCGCATGTGGTACGCGGCTTTGGGCGCACAAAGGGGGGCGACTCGATATAGGTGACGGCACGGTGCTGGATGCCGGTGTGGAAATTATTGCCTGGGCAAAGGTTATGATCGGCAAGAACGTCTATCTCGGGTGGGATGCCTTGGTGATGGATACCGATTTACACAGTGTTGGTGGCCGGCCTCTTGTGAACCGCCCCGTGACCATAGGAGACAACGCGCGGATCGGCTGCCGTGCGATGATTCTCAAGGGCGTGACGATCGGAGAAGGGGCGGTGATCTGTCCCGGCAGCATTGTGACGCGCGATGTTCCTGCGGGCGCCGAGGTGCGGCCGCCTGAGGCCGGTGTCCGGGGACGGTTGGCCGCACCCTGATACGGATTTCCCAGATCTTGTACAAACACAACAGGGTTGAGTACGATGCGTCGACGAAATGAGGAGAGATGAGCGTATGAAAGTGGGTCTGATTCGCGGAGCGTATCTTTCACAGTTCGAGATGCAGACGATCGAGCACCTGCTGGGGCGGGTTGACCTCGAGGCGTATCACATCCGCATCAACCGGTTCCCCGTCAAGAGCCTGCGGGTGCCGGTCAAGCATCTGGCCTGCATTGACGATCCGGTTACGATGATCAGCCCGAAACTGGGCTTCTATTTCAACCTGTTCCTTCAAGCCACCAATGGTCTGGACTATTATCATTTCGGGTTGGAGAAAGCGCTGGCCGGGTGTGACATCGCCCACACTATGGAGACGTTCAATGCGTTCTCCTGGCAGGCCCTGCAGGCCAAGCGGCGGTACGGAACCCGGCTGGTGGTCACCGTCTGGGAGAACCGGCCCTACGCTGCGGAGCGTTTCGCGGCCAAGCGACGCATGAAGTACGAGGTATTGCGTGAGGCGGACCTGCTACTGGCGATGACGCCGCGCGCGGCCCGGTGCCTTGAACTGGAGGGGGTCGACCCCTCAAAGATCCGCGTGTGGGCGCCGGGTATCAATCTTGAACGGTTCCAGCCGCGCGCCAAGCCGGACGGGGAATGGAAGCGTTTGGGGCTCGCACCCGAAGACTTCGTATTTATATCCGTGGCTGCGTTGCGTTGGGAGAAGGGCGTCTACGACATCCTGCATGCGTTCAAGCGTCTCACCTTGGATGTTCCGAACCGATCCCTGAAACTTATTTTTGCCGGCTCTGGCCCGGAGGAGCCCCGGCTCCGTGCGCTTGCCGAGCGGTGCGGTCTTGTCGAGCGTGTGGTGTTCACGCGCTTTTCATACGACCAGATGCCGCTGGCCTACAATCTGGCCGATGTCTTCCTGCTCGGGTCGACGGCACGCCCCGGCTGGTTGGAGCAGTTTGGTTACGTGCTGGCCGAGGCGCAGGCCTCGGGTACGCCGATCATCACCACCCTGCATGGTTCGATTCCTGAAGTGACCGGCGAGGCCGCATTGCTGGTGCCGCCATCCGACTTCCTTGCCTTGGCCGGGGCGATGCGGCGCCTGTTGGACGACCCGCAGGAACGCGAGAGGCTGGCCCGTGCAGGCCGAGTTCGCGCCGAGGCCGAGTTTGACAGCGTCAAGCAGGCCGACCGCCTGCTCGAGGCTTATCACAGCATCATGTGATTTACGGATATCCAGCCCCGGATCGAACTACTTCGTGGCCTGGTCAAACAACTCCAGGCAAGCGGACGCAACGCGTGCTTCATCGGCCTCGGAGAAATACGGCGTTGAGACCTGGATCAAGACCCAGGTGGTCGATTGTGAGCGGATCGCCCGGTCTAGAAATGCGTGCATCACCCGGTTGACGTAGGATGCGGTCCAATGTCGTCCGTCCGTGTAGAGGTAGTAGACCACGCGCGGGTCATTATTTTTGCGAACAATCAAGCGTTGAACATCATGGGCGCGGCCGTTCCGATCACGCAGCGTAATCCCTGTCTGCTCGTCAATGCGCCAGCCTTGGGCCACGTAGCAAATCTGCGGGGGATGTTGCACCCGCCAGTCGCTACTGCTCTGAACGGCGGCCAACCAGAAGGCCGTGGCGCCTTGACCGTAGCGGCGCTGGATGATCCGTCCGCCATCCGGTGCTAGCAAGTCCACTTCAAATGGCGTCAACGGTAAATCTTCTCCAGGTTGGGATGCCAGGTGGGTGGGCAGGCGTTCGACTGTGTAATCGGAAAGCAGACGCACCTGCCGGTGCGTGATGCCCAGGCGCAGTACCAGTGCTATGGCCAGAAGCAGGATCAGACGGAGGTAGATTTTCTTCGCCACAGTAGTGTCTCCGAAATAAGGATCAGAAGGACCATAGCCAGCAGGAAGACTGCCAGCCCGGAAAAGGCATGCAGCCAGCCCATGGCGGCGTCTTCGCCGTAGAGGTGTCCGATCAGTGTGATGGCCGTGTTGCGCAACGCGTTTGCGAATACCGCGGTTGGCAGGATCAACAGGGCGATTAAGGCGCGGTGCCACCATCGTTTATGGAGGAAGTATGACAGCACTAGGCCGGCCATCAGCAGGGCCGAAAGGGTCTTCAGTCCCGAGCAGGGACTTTCGATCGCGACCGAGAAATTCGGTGTGGAAATCACTGTTCCGGAGACGGTGACGTTGAGTCCGAGCAGGCCGAGTAGCATGGCACTCAACTTGGTCGACACTAGGCGCAGCGGGAAGCCGATGAAGATTTCGAGTGGGTAATTGAGTGGTAGCATCAGGAACAGAAAAGCCAACGGGAAGGCCACCAGGCGTAGTACGGTGCGGCCCCAGAGGGTCCAGACCATGCCCGCGATAACCACCACAAGCGCCGCGCCACCCAGCAATTTAAAGTTCATGAGAAGGGCGGTCAGCAGCAGAGCAAGCCCGGCGCCCGTTAAGCCAAGGCCGACGGTCTCCGGTGAGCGTGGCGCGGCGGCAAGGGTGCCCCGCGCACCGAGAACCATACCGATTGCCAGGAACGGAACCAGCACGCCGTGGGCATCGTAGACGGACGTGGTCCATATCTGAACCAACCAACCCAGGACGGGGGCAAAAAGCGCAACAGCCAGCAACCACGCCAGTAAAAGCAGGGGGCGTGGTTCTTGGTCGATCTTAGGTTCGGCAGACACCGGTGGGGCGGTCACGTGTTGGGCGATTTGCGCGAACGGCGACGCCACAACACATACCCGCCACCCAAAACCAGACCCGAAACCGCCATGACAATAATCTCAGGTTCCGGTGCGGCTGGAGTCCGATTATCGTCGCCACCACTCGTTGGCCTAGCCACCGCAACGGTGGCACTCGCCAACCCCCATACAACCGCCAACCCCAACCAGACTCTAGTAAATGCATGCTTCTTCATCGTGGGTACTCCTCTCCTGAATAATAACCTGATATTTGGTCGATACCGTCTCACATCTTCTGCGTGACCGATTATAAACGATGCGCTATAGTAAAAAAACAAATGGAAGTTGAAAAGGGAAAACGATTTGTTCTGGTTACGGCCGATGTCGAGGCTGTATTGAACCGGCTTCGTGGAGAGGCGGCGTCGCCGCGGCAGGATTTCGTTGAGCTTGCCCGGGCGCTGGATGCCGAGATTCTTTCATTTTCGGATGTGCCGCGCGGTTCGGTCTTGACGCGTTGGTTGGCGAAATATGCCGGAAAAGCAGCAGCCTTGGCTTGGCTGGCGTTTTGGAGAAAAGGATCATTCTACTTTGTCACGGCCGAAAATACGGCCATTCCGCTGGCGTTGCTGCTGAAGTTTCGGCGTGGTGTGACGTTGGTGATGATCGGCCATCGCATCACCACGCCGTGGAAGAGTCGGATTCTGCGCGTGTTCCGGCTTTTTAACCAGATCAGAGTCATGCTGTGTTATAGCCGCCAGCAGGAGCGGTTTGCGCAGGAGCGTCTCGGCGTGCCCTCAGGTCAGATCCGACGGATTGCTTTTCAGGTCGATGAGAACTTCTTTACGCCCGGGGAATCTGTGGGACCGGGTCGTGGGGTGGTGAGTGTGGGGCGTGAACTACGTGATTATCCCACTTTGTTTCAGGCTCTGGACGGTACTGACATTCCTGTGACGGTGGTGGCCTCCAGTCCTTGGTCTAAGCGTGAAGATCAGACCTCCGGCCGGCGGGTTCCCTCAAATGTGACATTGCGTAAAGGGTTGACGAGTGCGGAATTGAGGGACTTATACCGCAGTGCGGCGGTCGTTGTCGTGCCACTGATGAACGTGGATTGGCCGGCGGGTGTGACCTCGCTGTTTGAAGCGCAGGCTTGCGGACGGCCTGTGGTGATCTCCGCCTCTGACGGCATTTTGGATTCACTGGATCCCGGGGCGGCGGTGACAGTGCCTTGCGGTGACGCCCAGGCCCTTCGCGACGAGGTGCAGCGGCTGATCCGCGAGCCGGCTGATGCGGTGATGATCGCACGTGCCGGACGCGAGTCGGCGTTGAGGGAACGCACGCTTGACCTCTTCGTGACCCGTATCCGTGAGGCCTGCCGGGCGGCTGAGGAACGGGGTGGAGCATGAGTCTGGGTTACAAATTTGAAAGTGCGTGGCATGTTCTGCTGGGGCGATGGTATTTGAGCCGGTGTACGCGGGTGGGACGCCTGCCGCGTGTGTATGGCCGACCCCGGATTACCAACCTAGGCGAAATTGTGATTGGTGACAAATTCCGTTTTTTCAGTAACACGGTTACCTCCGAAATGGTTGCTCATCCGGGCGGACGATTGGAAATAGGCGATGGGGTATTCATCAATTATGGAGCCAGCCTTTCCGCGCACAGGTTGGTGAAGATTGGCGACGGGTGCCAACTTGGTTCCTATGCGTGCCTGATGGATAATGACTATCATAGTGTCGAAGATCGCGAAAAACCGAGCGAGTCCAAGCCAATTGTCCTGGGACGTGACGTTTGGCTGGGCGTGAGGGTCATTGTGCTCAAAGGGGTTACGATTGGCGACCACGCTGTAATTGGCGCGGGCAGTGTGGTAACCCATGACATTCCTGCCAATAGTTTGGCCGCCGGTGTCCCGGCAAAAATCATTCGCAACTTCGGGGGCAAGACATGAACTTGGGTTTATTCCTTTTGAATGGATTGCTGGTGCTGATGGCAATACCGGTTGTGATCATGGCACTGTATCTACTGCTCCTTACTGTGGCTGCATTTTGTCACTCGGGCCGGCGGCAGATTACAGGACGGTTTGGCGGTCGCCGCGAGGCCAAGACTCGGTTTCTGATTCTTATTCCTGCCCACAACGAGGAACTTTTGCTGGGCGGGGTGCTGGATCAACTCCGCGGCCAGTCGTACCCGGCGGCCCAATATAGGATTGTTGTGATTGCCGACAACTGTGAGGACCGCACCGCGGAAGTGGCTCGGTCCCATCGTGCGACGGTGTTGGAACGGACGGATACCTTGCACCGCGGCAAGGGGCAGGCCCTGAATTGGGCCATGCGCGAGCGGTTGGCCGGGTTGGGAGCGCCGTATGATGCGGTGGTCATTCTGGACGCGGATTCGACGGTGAATGAGGATTTCTTGTGGTTTATGGATGAGCAACTCGTTCAGGGCTGCGAGGTGCTGCAGGGCTATTATGGGGTGCAAAACCCTCTGGAGAACTGGCGCACATCGCTTCTTACGGCCTCGTTGGCCGCCTTTCATTTCCTGAGACCGTTAGGTCGCGACCGGTTCGGCCTGCCCTGCGGGCTCAAGGGAAACGGGATGTGCTTTTCGCGCCGGTTGGTCGAGGCCTATGCGTATCCGGCTTTTTCTGTGGTTGAGGACGTGGAGTTGGCGTTGTTTTATCTAAGGCATGGAATTCGCGCAAAATTTGTGCCTGGAGCGCAGGTGTTTGGCCAAATGGCGGTATCCGGCCGGGCTGCCAGCACACAGAGGGTTCGCTGGGAGGGAGGGCGCATGGCATTGATTCGGACGCAGGCTTGGCCTTTGTTGAAGGAAGGCATACGTCTGGGTGATGGCGCAAGACTTGACGGTGCCATGGATTTGCTTGTGCCGCCTTTCACGATGTTGGTGGCCTTTACGGCCTTTTCTGTCGTGATCGCAACCATTTTGTATGGGGTCTTTCCGGGGGTAGTGTGGCGGGGCGTGTTGGGGC
>Ga0118677_10007654_pt1 | contig 17742 bp, 12 predicted proteins | sample AliMusrvi5mmetaG_FD_86154 | JGI IMG/M metagenome (GOLD analysis project Ga0118677, IMG submission 86154) | reverse complement strand
CTTTTATGCTTGGGGAGCCCCGAAGTTTGTTTTTTATGTGATGGGTTCTGTGGTGATTGATTTCTTTATCCTGCGTGTGATCTCCACACAGGAAGGGATGCTGAAACGGACGCTTTTCTGGCTTTCCGTGCTGATGAATATCGGCCTGCTCCTCTATTTCAAGTACATGAATTTCTTCGTGGACCAGTTCGATGTGATGCTTGGATGGACAGGTCATAAGCCGGCCACCTGGACACACATTGCCATGCCGCTGGGTATTTCATTTTTCACGTTCCAGAAGCTGGCTTATACCTTCGACGTATCAAGAAAGACCGCCCCGCGCTTTGAGAAGATCCAGGATTATGCCCTCTATATTTTCATGTTCCCCCAGATCCTGGCTGGGCCAATTGTACGGCCGGGACAGATCGCCGGGCAGATCGCCGACCGGAAGGCCCAGGAAACCATCGACGACCGACTGGTGGGATTCTACCGCTTCATCATCGGGCTGGCAAAAAAGGTACTGATCGCGGATGTACTTGCCCAGCAGGTCAATGACATCTTTGCCCTGAATTCGCTTCACCTCTCCTCTTACCTGGCCTGGATGGGAGCCATCGCCTATACCTTCCAGATCTATTTCGATTTTTCAGGTTATACCGATATGGCCATCGGGCTGGCCAGGATGTTCGGCTTCCGCCTGCCGGAGAATTTCAACAACCCCTATGTCTCAAAAAGCATTACAGAGTTCTGGAAACGCTGGCACATCACCCTCTCTCTCTGGTTCCGCGACTATGTTTTTTTACGCCTGGCCTATCCCATTTCAAGGAAACTTAAGAAGGAGAAATATGCCGGGATACGTGTAGACAAGGTCATCTATCTGATCGCCACCTCCGTAACATTCCTTCTTTGCGGTTTCTGGCATGGCGCTGCCTGGACCTTCATCCTGTGGGGCATTTACCAGGGGATCTTCCTGATCTTCGACCGTCTGTTCCTGCTGAAATTTTTTAAAAAGATTGGTTCCCTGCCAAGTCAGGTCATTACCTTTTTTACCATACTTTTCGGCTGGGTGCTGTTCCGCTCGGAAAGCCTGGATTTCTTCCGTTTTTATATCCGCAGGATGTTCTCATTTGTTTCGGCCGACAATGAGATCTGGCTGAATCCGAAGTTCTGGACTATGCTGGTCATTGCAATGTTCTTCTCTTTCTGGGGCGGTTTTAAAAAGATAGAAAGCTGGCAGGAAAGGCTTTTTTCAAATCCTGGAAACCGGACGATCATCGTGTTTTCGATCCTGGCGATCCTGTTGTTTGTGCTGAGCGAAGCGACGATAACTGCCAGTGGCTTCAGCCCGTTTATCTATTTCCGGTTCTAAATGAAAGAATAATGTCTTTGCGGATTTTGCGGATATTTTTTGCGTATTCTGCGTGAAACAATTTCACGTAAAGGCCGCAAAGCAGTTCCTTTGAAAACCATTCATCCGCTTTGCTGCAAAGGACGCGAAGGCATTTTCGGTTTGCTTACTTCCGTGCATAGATCTCGACGAACATCCAGCCATTATCAAACCGCTTCAGCAGGTTATAACCACTATTCCCCGCAACCTTCCCATACTCCGGGTCCCCTTCGATGTTATTGAAGATAAGAAACTCCGGTGCATCATTCAGCGTTACCACCAGCCTGGAAAATGGTTTCCCGGTGAGGAACCCGGCCGGGGGTTTTGAAAGACATTCATGGATGAGGAAATTGCAATAGATGCTGCGGTCCTGCCAGTGGTTCTGCTCACAGTATTCCACCGTTTGTTTCTGCAGGGTTACTGCATTGACAAAGCCCAGATCGTAATCGCCGTTGCATCTCATATGGGCTGAATAGTAATACAGGATGCCTGCAAAAAGAATGCCTGCCAGTGAGCTTCTTACGGCACGGTCGCCCGTGGCCCGGAATAAAAAATAACTGCAGAAAACGGAGAGGATCCAGGTAATGCTCAACAGGTAACGGGGGGAGAAGAAATTGAAGGAGCTGAACAGGAGATATACCACCAGGAAGGTCATCATCAGCGAAAGGGGCCGCTTTGCGGAACTGTCTTCTTCCTTTTTCCGGAAGTATGAACTGAAGAGCGAGATGATCAGCAGGAATACCAGGAAGATCTGTCCGTGGATGACGAAAAACTGGTTGATGTACATCTCCAGCTGGTTTTTACCGGTATCGATTCCCGTGATGAAGTTAATGTGTTCGGGATAGAGGTACCATCCGTATGTTTTTTTCTGGAGCAACAGGTAGAGCATAAACACAAACAAGGGGATGGCGAGAAGAAGCAGCCGGAGGAGGTGCCTGGGCAGTTTGTTCAGGAGATTGCCTTCTCTGATAAGTGAGAGGGCCTCAAAGACCAGGATGACCAGTATCAGCAGTATTCCTGTTTCCTTTGTCATGACAAGCAGGGAGCCGGCAATTAAATATCCTGTTTTTTTATCCCGGATATAAAAGAATAAAGTAAGTATGGTAAGCAGTGCAAGCAGCATTTCAGGCAGCATCATCGATGACTGTGCAAGGAAAAGTGACTGGAATGCCATAAACATAACCGCGATGGAGGCTACTACCAAATTGAACAGCTTTTTTGTGACAAAGAAGAGAGTTGTGAGCAAGGCAAGCGATATCAGCAATGCAAATGCATGCTTCACAAAGAGGGAGGTTCCGAAGATCTTCATCCAGCCGGCAAACAGGAAAAAGAAGAGTAGCGGATGTCCTTTTGACAGTCCGGCCGGAATTGCGGAAGGCCAGAACCCCAGTCCATGGTCATAGAGATATTGAACTGCCGGGCTGTACGACCATGCTTCGTCCCAGAAATGAGGAAGAAAAAGATGGGGGTACTTGAAGATCACAATAAAGATCAGGACAGCAAATCCAATCAGGTAACTCAGTATCGGTTTTTTCATCGGGAAGCGGGAAAGAGACCGTGTCAAAAATACAAATATTCTGACTGTTTTTGTCTAAACCGTGTTATTAACCAAATTCCCGGGTTTTTTTTACCGGGGCGGCGTATTAATTTGGTAGTTTTGTCTGACAAATAGCGATTCCGGGCAGTTTATGCAAATCAAAAAGAAAAAGTTATTACTGATCCTTTCATTTATCCTGCTCATCTTCATGGCGGCCGGCCTTGGCTACCGTTATCTGCCGCTGAATAAGATCATGCGGATGACTACCCCCGTTGAGAAAGATTTTACCGGCATGCCTCAATCCCCGACGGGAGCACCGAATTCGATCGCATTTAACTTTGAGCCATCAAATGGCGCTGTCACCGACGGGCTGTACAAGGGCATTGCCCATTCAGGTTCATTCTCGGCGAAGGCTTTTGGGAAAAACAGTTACAGTGTTGCTGTTGAGCGGACTGTTAAAGAGATCGGCGCAGATAACCTGGGAGCCATTGCGGTAAGTGCCTGGGTTTACCTTTTCCCGGGGAAAAATGATCCCCTGGGGAATCTGGTCTTTGCAGCCAGCGACAAAAAGATAAATGTTGCGTGGAAAAGTGTTACGGTAAAGGGACCCCTTGTTCCAAGAGGAAAATGGTTTAAGATCAGCGGATTTTTTGATCTCTCAGGTACGAAATTCAAGCCGGAGAACACTCTTGATTTTTATTTCTGGAACGACAGCAACAATGATTTCCTGGTTGACGATCTCTACATTGTCTTTGGCGGTCCGCAGCAGCGCCCGGGTGATTCCACGCTGACTGACATGACAAAGAACATTCCTTTTACGCACCGATTCAACACACCGCCATATCCGGTCAGCCTTCTGGAAAAAGAAGAGATCGGCAATCATGACGAATCGGGCTTTATCTCCGGAGGGGGAACCCATGCAGGTGCAATCCGTGCTTCTGACCTGGTACTTCCCGGCCATTTTTTTCACGGTGCCGGGCCCGAAGAGATCCTGGTCATGCGGCAGAGTGAGAAACCGGTTTTCTATTCTTTCCATGCCGATAAAAAAGCATTTTCCGCTGAAACCCTTTCCATTCCTCCGGATTGCCTACCGATCTTCTCATCCGGCACTGTGCTGAAAGGGCGGTTCATCCCTTCTGATAAGGAGATGCTTCTTATCACAGGCAAAACAGGATCAGTGCTTGCCTCATTGGAGACAGGGAAATCAGGCCCGACAGCCAATACGGATTTTAAGGTAAGGTGGAGGACAAACAGCCCGATGTTTGGAGAGACCGGCCAGAATCATCTCCTGGCAGCTGATCTCAATGGTCATGGCGCTGAGGTGATCGAATTTTTAAATGATGGCGGGTGGAAGATCTCGGCTTACATCCCGAATGATAAATCCGGATGGACCGTTAAATCCTCGGGAAAAGATCAGGCCGTGCCGGAATGGAATACTCTCCTGTATGAAGTGAAGACCTTCGCAGGACATTTCCTTCCGGGTGTTCCGGGGGATGTACTTCTTACCGTGTTTAAAGAAAAGGGGAAAAAGGACTACCGGTATACGCTGCACCGGTTTGACCCTGTCACTTCAAGGTTTGTTTCCTGTTTCCCTGAAAAGCAGGGCAGAACGGGGAAGACCATCGGTATCGATACCCTGAAACCCGGAGATCAGTTTCTATGCGTCAATTCCGGCGATACGAAAAACCCGGTGATCCTGCGTTATAACCGCGACTGGCGCTATGATCTGAAGGAGATCCGGTTCAATGACACCACCTTTGAGGTTATTGCCAACCTTGATTTCCACGGATACGAAGGAGATCATAATCCGAAATATTCCGAAGCCCTTCGCCTCTGTCCATTCGAATTCACAGGCGGTATCACAGGGATACTGACAGTCGGGGAGAACAGGAAAGAAAAGGATTACAGTAAGCTTTCGGGCATGCTGGAGATCTATACGATGCGCAAAAGGGATAATCAGCCGGTGAGATAAAGAGAGATTATGAAATTCACTATACCAGCAAACATGCTTCTGTTCGTTTCCTTCCTGGGCCTCTTTCTTTCCATGGTCAGTGGTTGTTCCCAGGCTCCCCATCCACCGGATGCGCATACGGATGCATTCATCGTGCGCGATTTTATCCCCCTTGCCAACTGGCATATCGATTCCACCGGAAAAGAGAATACGACGAAATTCCTGAATAAATCGATCATGCTGGATTATGCCAGGGCGATCGATAACGGCTTTATTATTCCTACCGTCAACCAGGTTGCTGAGGGGCGGTTTGAATTCGGATTTTCTATCAGGAATACAGGGAAAACGGCGATGAAGTTCCGTTACAAGATCTACTACCAGGCTGAATCCTACAAATTCCCGGAAAGGGATGAAACCGACAGCACAAAACAGAATTTCAATGCCTGGGAGAATTTTTACGGCAGCTGGGAAGAGGCTGGCAAAACCTTTGCCGAGACACAGGAGATCCCGGCCGACAATGAGTTTCATCCTGTTACTGACCACTTCCGGATATTGGGAAACCCCCGGAATGAACAGCGGTATTTCAGGGATGGCTGCAATGACCGGTGGAAGAGAAACCCACGGGTCGGCAACTACAGTTTCATGCTGGTGGTCACCCTTCCGGGCCCTGAGAATAAAATTCCCGGGGAGGTTGGCAATATCAGCCTTCAGAAAGACGGATCCTTTATCCACCCCTGGTTCTATTTCCTGTATGGTGAAGGGAGACACCTGAATAATACTGTTGTTCAGCTTTCGAAGAATACCCTTCGGGTTGCCGCCAGTCCTGACCCCGGGGCAGGGATCTATGTGAACCCATCCCATTTTTCCGGAGCGCCCTCTGAGAAATATACCTGCAAAAGCTGCGGCAAGGACCCCGACCTTTATAAAAAGGCAGCTTTCGAACAATTCATCCATTACATTGATCCGGGAACGAAGTTCTGGAATATCCCGGTGATAGGAGATGTGCTTAAGGATAATTATTCGAAGACTGACTACAACTGGAACCGTCAGTTCTACAGAAAAGAGGAACTGGTCGCCACTACAGCCACAACATCGAAAACACCCTGCCAGACAGTTTCCAGCGACCCGGTAAACCATATGATCACGATCAGGAATCCAGGTACTGAATATGGTAAATGGGAAAAACAGAATGTAGGCGTTATCACAAGGCATGGGATGACTTACGGGAAATGGACCGCGAAGATCAAGCTGACCGAACTGCTTAATAAAAACAACGTCTGGAACGGGCTTACCAATGCCATCTGGCTGATAACGCAGGATGAAGGGGCCTGGAATTTCCGCCGCGACTGTAACAAGGAAGGCTATATGGCTAACTATTATGGAGGGGCTCAGGATAAACGCATTAAAACTGTTGGCTATTCGGAGATCGATTTTGAGATCCTGAAAACCGTTCCCTATTGCCCCGGCTGGCTTTTACCGCCTGCATATAACAATGGTCTGGCGGATCAGAAAAATATGCAGAACTGGAATGTTCCTCTCCCGGATGAAATTACTGACAATGACAATATGATTCAGGTGGCCTGCACCAACTGGGATCTTGCCTGCTGGGAGCCCCGGGATTTCACGGAGGGCTGCAAGGATATCTCCTTCAACGGTCAGACATTCTGGGCACACCGTTGGGACAAAGGCTACCGGGCGCTTACGGAAAAGACCCCGGAGCCGGATGATGAGCTTTTTGGCAGTGAATATTATTACTTCCAGATCGACTGGGAGCCAACGGAGATCATCTGGCGCGTTGGGCCGTCAAAAGATAAGCTTCATGTGGTCGGTTACGAAAACTCAACCATCACCTCAATCCCGAACAACCAGATGCTGCTCATCATCACCCAGGAATTCCATAATACAAAATGGTGGGTTGGGTCGCCTTATTCGCAGGACAATATCCCCTTCCCCAAAAATGATATTCCCGGGGAGATCTATGAAGTTACTATTGAATGATCCTTTTTGTTCAGCGGGCTTCAGCCCGCTGTATGGGATGAAATTTTTTTATTCATTGTGCCGGACTTTAGTCCGGGGCCCCGGGTGATTACCACCAGATTATGCCAATGAGATTCGCCATATGGGGCTCACTGATCAGGTACAGGGCGATATCGGGTTTTTCATTCTGAACGGCATCATCAAAAACACCATAGGTAAAGGTGTCATAGAGAATGGTTGACTTCCGGAAATTCTGCGTGATGAAGGGCATCATGCCGTTGAAATAGGAATCACGTACAACCATGATGGTGGGCAATGACGGGTTGTCGACAGTGCGCTCATATTCAAACTCGGCGGGATAGGGAAAAACAGGCCTTGGCTTGTACCCCCTGGGTTTATCTTCCCTGGAACGGTCAACTTTCAGTTTTGGATTCAGGATAACATCCTGCACGTAATCGGTTACGTGGAGGTTCTGCGCCATATTGCCAAAAGTGAACGGCTTTGTTTCAATGGTAAAATCGGTGCTGTCAAGCGCCTTCAGGCCGGGGAAATCCTTGCTGATACGCTCAATGATGGCCCGGTACCCATAAAAGGCCCCAAGGTCATTCCAGTGATTGTCGGTTTTGAAATAGATCGTTCCGTGTTTCTTTGCTCCGATGACGGCACTTTTCATATCAACGAGCCCCACAAGCGTATCCTTGCGCACGAGATCCAGGATCTTGTCTGTGAGTGTCTTTTCCGACAACCTGGAATATTTCCGCGGAAGGTACTCCGGGTAGACCTCGTCCTTGATGGGCGGCACGGCAAGGTAAAAACGGATGCCCTTTTCATGATAATAGACAGCGCGCTTGTGTACTTCATCTGCGATCTTCTGAATGTCGTTGTCGGAAAGCATGAAAGCGCCCCGGTAAATGGATCCTTCCGTAACGTAGAACATCCATCCGTCCTTTCCCAGTTCCACCAGTTTCGGGTCAGGTGAGCGATGAAAGAACTTCATGTTGATGACCCCTGCATAAAAATCCATGAGTTTGAGGCGGAAAGGGAAGCGGTCGTCATAAAACCGTGTATAGGCCGGCGGATATTTGTCGAGGTTGCTGATAACGGGGATGGGTTTCCTTGCCAGGTTCCTTTTTTCCATCACCAGCACCTTCTCGGGAACCGAGAAATGAAAGAGATCGTTTAGCATCACAAAGGAGATCATGATAAAAAACATGATCATGAGAATGACTGAAAAGATATACCGGGTCCGCTTCATATCAGAATTTAAAATAGATGAAGGGATTATTCGTGCCAGCCACCATAAACACGGTGGCAACTGCCAGGATGAACATCACCACAAGGATCGAAACGGTTTCATATACCCCGGCAACAAGGATGCCGACAGGCTTCAGGGAGTTGTCCGCTGCTTTTCCGGCCATTTCCACCAGGATCGAAAAGAATCTGGTTGTGCCCAGAACAGCGATCAGCATTGTAAGGATGAACCCTGTATTGAAATAATCAAGTATCAGTTTCCAGTCGGCGGCTTTGCCCCCCGAACCGAAAAGCAGGCCGATATACTGATTGGCATCATGAATCGTTGCTGTCCGGAAAAAGACCCAGGAGATCATCAGGAAAAACAATGTGTAAAGATGACCTATTGGTTTGTAGGTTTTTCTCAGCATGCGACCCAGCCAGAGTTGTTCGTTGATGAGCAGAAAGCCGTGGATCAGCCCCCAGATGATGAAATTCCATGCCGCCCCGTGCCAGAACCCGCATACCAGGAATGTAACCGAGGTTGCGATCATATAAATGACGTGGTCTACCCGGAGGTTTAGGTAACGTTCCTTCTTCAGCTTCCGTGAGGTGGAATAGGCCAGCGGAAGGAAAAGGTAATCACGGAGCCAGCTTGAGAGGGATATATGCCAGCGCTGCCAGAATTCCTTGATGGATCTCGAAATATAGGGGAAGTTGAAATTCTCCATAAGTTCAAAGCCGAACATTTTTCCGACACCCAGCGCCATGTCAGTATACCCTGAAAAGTCGTAATAGATCTGAAGGCTGTAACAGATGAGGCCCAGCCAGGCCAGGGGCGTGCTCAGGGTTGATACAGGGTTGCTGAACATATCCTCCGCCACAAGTGACAGGGAATTGGCAATGAGCACCTTTTTCCCAAGACCGATGGCAAAGCGCCTTATCCCGGAGGCAAACTGTGTGGCATCGGGCTTCCGGCCGTAGAGCTGGGGTGCAAAATTCCTGTAACGGTCAATCGGACCTGCAAGTACCGTGGGGAAAAAGGAGATGTACAGCGCAAGGTCGCAATAGTTCCGTTGCGCCGGCGTCTCTCTCCGGTGAACAGTTATGAGATATGAGATGGCTTTAAAGGAGTAGAAGGAGATCCCGAGCGGCAGTATGATCGCCTTCATCACTATCGGTTTGATACCGAACAACCCCGTAAGGATATCAATGTTATCTTTGAAGAATCCGGTATATTTGAAAATCAGCAGGGGCAAGAGGTTCAGGATGATGCCAGTGATCAGCCATCTTTTCCGGGCGGGAGCTCCGCTGCATTTATCTATTGCCAGGCCAACAAGCCAGTTTAGCAGGGTGGAGGCGATCAGAACCGAAATATAGGACACTCCTCCCCATGCGTAAAAGATAAAACTGGCAAGAAGTAATATAGTATTCTTAATCTTCTCATTGGTAATATATGCCATGAAAAGCGTAACCGGCAGGAAGAGATAGAGAAACAAGAGGGAGTTAACGAACATACAGATCGGATATATCGCTTTCAGCCGTAAATTTACTTATTTTTGAATTTCATCTTTAAAAACAATTCCATTATGAAGATCATTGTTCTCGGTGCAGGCCTGGTCGGATCCCCTATGGCCATGGACCTGGCCAGTGACAAACAGTTTGAAGTAACGGTGGCCGACCTCAGCAAAGAGGCCCTGCAAAAGCTCTCCCAAAAGGCCCGGATCACGACGGTACAGAAGGACCTTTCCGATCCCGAAAACGTGAAGAAGCTAGTGAAAGGTTATGACATGGTGGTCAATGCTGTTCCCGGATTTATGGGATACCAAACCTTCAAAGCCATCATTGAAGCCGGGAAGAATGTTATTGACATAGCCTTTTTCATTGAAGACCCCCTTCCCCTGGATAAACTGGCGCGAAAGAATAACGTCACCGCCATCATGGACTGCGGTGTGGCCCCTGGCATGTGCAACATCCTTATCGGTTATGCAGACCACCTCCTGGATGAGACCGAAAATGTGGTCTACTATGTGGGTGGTCTACCGGAGATCCGCGAATGGCCTTATGAATATAAAGCCGTCTTTTCTCCCGTGGATGTGATCGAAGAGTATACCCGCCCGGCCCGTTATGTTGAGAACGGACAATCTGTTGTTCGTCCAGCCCTGTCGGATCCCGAACTGATGAACTTCGAAGGGGTGGGCACCCTGGAGGCTTTTAACACCGACGGACTGCGTTCGCTGATCCACACCGTGAAGGCCCCCAACATGAAAGAGAAGACACTCCGCTACCCGGGGCATATTGAAAAGATGGCCGTGCTCCGCGAAACGGGCTTCTTCAGCCAGGAACCGGTTATGGTGAACGGAACGAAGATGCGCCCCATCGACTTCACAGCAAAGCTTCTCTTCCCAAAATGGAAACTCAAAGAGGGCGAGGTGGATATCACCGTTATGAAGGTGATCGTGGAGGGCAAAAAGAAGGGACAGCGCCTTCGCTATACCTGGGACTTGCTCGACCGGCTGGATCCGAAAACAGGCGTCCATTCCATGGCCCGCACCACGGGCTATACCGCCACAGTAGCCGCAAGGATGGTTGCAGAAGGGAAATACACCCATAAAGGCGTCACCGTTCCCGAGTACATCGGCAAGCAGCCGGAGTGCGTGAAATACATGCTCAGCGGGCTAAAGAAGCGGGGAGTGGTTTATCGGGAAACGAAGGAGATATTGGGATATTGAGATATTGGGATATTGGGAGATTGAGGTGTTTTTTGGAAATTAGATCAATTAGAAATTTTCAATTCTTAAGAAGTCTAAACGTTGAATTACGCAAAATCTTAACTCAATATCCCAATATCTCAATATCTCAATATCTAAAAATCGTCCGAATCATTCTTCTTCCCTTTCTTCGGTGCAACATACTTGTCGCAGTCGAAACTTACCTTCAGGGGTTTTGAAGGTGCCTGGAAATCCCTTTTAGAGATGCCCAGTTCGGGATCGGCATAGACCCGTTTCATGTAATAGGCCCAGATCGGCAGGGCCATATTTGCACCTTGTCCGAGATCCAGTGAGCGGAAATGCGCTGCACGGTCCTCACAGCCAGTCCATACCCCTGAAACAAGGTCGGGGGTGATCCCCATGAACCACCCGTCGGACTGGTTCTGTGTGGTACCGGTCTTGCCGGCCACGGGGTTGTCGATGCCGTATTTGGTGCGCAGGCGGGTTCCGGTGCCGCTTTCAACAACACCCTTCATAAGCATGATCATAAGGTAGGCCGTCTCTTCGCTGATGGCCTCCTGCTGCTTCGGAACGAAGGATTCAAGCACGTTGCCGTTCTTGTCCTCGATGCGGGTGATGAAAATGGGTTCAACATAAACGCCCTTGTTTGCAAAGACGCTCATGGCGCCAACCATCTCATAAAGGGTCAGGTCAGCCGAGCCGAGAGCGATGGAATAGACAGCCGGGATATCGCTGGTGACGCCCATTTTACGGGCAATGCGGATAACGTCCTGGGGAGAATACTTTTTCATCAGCTGACCGGAGATCCAGTTGTTGGAGTTGGCCAGCGCCCACTTCAGGGTTACCTCTTCGCCCAGGCGGTCCTTACTTGAGTTCTCAGGGGCCCATATGTCCCCGTTGGGCAGTTCCACCACGGGCTGGACATTCGGATAGGTGGTGCAGGGTGATTCTCCCTCCTGCATGGCCAGTGTGTAAAGAAAAGGCTTAAAGGTGGAACCTACCTGCCGTTTGGCGAACTTCACATGGTCGTACTGGAAATAGCGGTAATCGATGCCCCCTACATAGGCCCGCACATAACCGTTGTGCGGATCCATCGACATAAGGCCGGACTGCAGAAAGAACTTATAGTAGCGGATGGAATCCATGGGTGTCATGATGGTGTCGAAATCGCCTTTCCAGGAGAAGACACGCATCTTGACTTTGGTGTTGAATGATTTTAAAATATCGGCATCCGCAGTGTTCTGTGCTTTCAGGTGAAAATAACGGTCGGAACGCCGCATCCCGGAGAGCATCAGGTTCTCGATCTCTTTTTTCTGGTTCTTTTCGAAGATAAAAGGTGCATCCGGAACGCCTTTCCAGTGGCGGAAAAACATTGGCTGTAATACGTTCCCGAGGTAATCCTTCATGGCGTCTTCCGCGTAGCCCTGCATCTTCGCGTTGATGGTGGTATAGATCTTCAGCCCGTCCTTGTATAGGTTGTAATTGGTCCCGTCATCTTTCTGGTGTTTGGTGCACCAATCGTTCAGGAAGCCCCGGAGGTACTCACGGAAATAGGTTGCCAGCCCGGCGGTGTGATCCTGTATTCTGAACTCCTTCATGTCGAGCGGCAGCGCCTTGATGGAGTCGAACTCAGCATCAGTTAGGTAGTCATATTTTTTCATCTGCTCGAGCACGGTGTTTCTACGTTCCAGTGCACGGCCGGGATTCCTCACCGGGCTGAACCATGTAGGCGCCTTCAACATCCCGATCAGCATAGCAGCCTCTTCTGCCTTAAGTTCCCCAGGGGTTTTGTTGAAATAGGTCTTGGCGGCGGATTTGATCCCGAACGACTGGCTTCCGAAGTCAACGGTATTCAGGTACATGGCAAGGATCTCATCCTTTGAGTAGTTCCTTTCCAGTTTTATGGCCGTCACCCATTCCTTGAATTTGATGATCACGGTCTCGAAGGCATTGCGGTCTTTTTTACGTGGGAAGAGGTTTTTGGCCAGCTGCTGCGAAATGGTGCTGCCGCCTCCTTTGGATGTATGGGTAATCACGCCGAAAGCAACCCTCAGCACCGCCTTGATATCAACGCCTGAATGATCTTCAAAGCGGGCGTCTTCAGTGGCGATCAGGGCATTGATGACATTGGGCGAAAGCTCCTGGTAGTGGATGTTCGATCGGTTCTCGATGAAGTATTTTCCCAGAACTTTGCTGTCGGAAGAGATGATCTCCGTGGCCAGGTTGCTTTTGGGATTTTCAAGCTCCTCGAAGCTTGGCATCTTACCGAAGATCCCCATAGAGATGGCAAAGAAGAGCAGGAACAGGAAACCAAACAATGAAAGGATGGTGACCCACAGCCGCTTGATGTACAGCCGTTCCTTCTGTGGAGGCACGTTCTTGCTTTTACCCGGCATAGCTTTATTTCGTATTTTTTTCAATCCGGATCCCGATGTCGTGGATCCCCTTCAGTGTCTTCACCCGCATCGCCTGCTCGATCTCGAAATGGTACACGCCGGCTTTGTGAAACCGCACATTCTCCTGGAAAAAGAAGCGGCTGAACTTCAGGTTGCCTATCCCGGTCCCAAGCCATTTACCGTCGACGGACGCCAGCTGGCATTCCAGTGTGTCGCCGGCAATGATTCCGTCGGGCGTGGTGGTATGCACAAAGAGATAAAGATTGCTGTAGGGGTAATCACCGGCATTGCGGACATTAAGGAAGAAATTATACCCGTCAAGCGTATCCTTTACCGGCACATCAAACTTCACCCTTTCACTGTTGTTCCAAACGCCGTTCGGGATGGATTTATTTTCTTCAAAGAAACGTTTCTTGTCGCAGGAAATGAGCAGCAGGACCAGCAGCGGCAGAAAGAGGAAAGGAAGTAAACGTCTTGCGTAAGACATGCCTTGGTGGTTAATGCGAACCGGGTTTAAAGATTATCGAACCGGGTCAGGTCATCCTGGCCAACGGTGTTATCAAAGTCAGATTTTTGTTCCTGAATAAAGGAGAAGTCTTCCAGTTTTTCGGGCAGTTTTCCTTTTTTGTTGTCATCGATGATCTCTTTCACCTTATCCAGCGGGATGGCCATGTAACTGGAGGGGTCGTTGGCATAGGAGTACCACATCAGTTTCTGGAAGATGTCGGTTTTCTGGTGCAGGGCTTCGCCCTTTTTAGTCTTGAGGATGAGGTCGGTGCTGGGGAATTCCTTCATGGCATCCACGTACGTCTCGTACTCATAGTTCAGGCAGCACTTCAGTTTTCCGCACTGGCCGGCAAGTTTCTGCGGGTTGAGGGAGAGCTGCTGCACCCGGGCGGAATGGGTAGTCACTGAACGGAAGTCGTTCATCCAGGTGGCGCAGCAAAGCTCGCGTCCGCATGAGCCGATCCCGCCGAGACGGCTGGCTTCCTGGCGAGCGCCGATCTGCCGCATCTCGATCCTGACCTTAAACTCTTCCGCCATGATCTTGATCAGTTCGCGAAAGTCCACACGGTCATCTGCCGTGTAATAAAAAATAGCTTTTGTGTTGTCGCCCTGGTACTCCACATCGTTGATCTTCATCTGGAGATTCAGGCTTGCGGCCAGGGTGCGGGCGCGGAACATGGTGTGGTCTTCGGTTTCCACGGCGATGACCCATTTCTCGATATCTGTAAGGCGGGCCTTGCGGTAAACCTTTTTCAGTTCGTCCATTGGATTCACCTTCTTCTTGCGCATCTGGAAACGAACCACCTCGCCCAGCATGCTCACCATTCCGATATCATGGCCGGGACTCGCTTCAACAGCAACGATGTCACCCACCTCCAGTTCGATGTCGGACGGGATGCGGTAGAAATCCTTGCGGCTGTTCTTAAAGCGGATCTCGGCAACGTCGAACACTTTGAAATGGTCGGGAACAGGGATGTTCTCCATCCAGTCATAGGTGTCGAACTTGCTGCATCGATGCTGGAACACCCCGTCATTTTTATGATAGAGGTTCGGCGTCTGGCAGCAGCCACGGCTCAGGAACGGGTTAGGTTCCGGAATATAGGTATTTTGGATATCTGTGCTTTCTTCTTCCATGAAATCATGAACGGAGGGCAAAGTTACAAAAAATTAACAAACGGACTACCGGCGGATCTTTTTACGGGCCTCCTGGAAGAGGTGAACCGACTGCAGGGAAACATCCAGAAAGAGAGTCTGTGGGTGGGCATTGCGTTCAATGTGGTAGAGCGCCTTGTTGAAAAGTTCATTGAAGGCATCCAGGTTGTCGGGGGTGATGTACACCGAAATGTTTTTGATGAATTTCAGCTCTTCGCCCTCCGACTGGATAAGCTGGTCGTGGTCGAATCCGGCCGAGCCGCATGACTGCAGGATCATGAGCGCATAGTTGAGCAGGTTCTTCTGATTCTCGCGCCCGATCTTTCCGAGGTCGGCGGCCATGCCCACCAGCTTTACAACCTCATTCCGGTGACAGGAGAGCATCCAGTTGCGGAAGGTGTTGAAGTTGAACTGGTCCTCTTCGATCTTCTGCACCCGGTGAACGGCCTGTTTCAGGTTCCCGCCCGACTGCCGGGCAATGATGCCCGCTTCACGCTCGTTGCAGCCGAATTTCGTCACCAGGTATGTCTGCAGGTCCTCCAGGCTGATCTTCGGGATCTTCACCTGCAGGGTACGGGAACGGATAGTGGAGATGATCTGTTCGATATCTTCAGATATCAGGATGAAGAGCGTCTTGTCGGGCGGCTCCTCGAGTATCTTCAGGATCTTCGGTGCGGCGGCATGAAACAGCCGTTCCACCATCCAGATGATCATCACCTTGTACTCCGACTCATAGCTTTTATAACTCAGGGTATGGATTATCTCGTTGCAGTCCTCGGCATTGATGATCCCCTGTTTATTCTCACTCCCGATCTGCTCGTGCCATTCGTGGAGGTTCACATGATAGTCGTTCTTCAGCAGGAAGTCGCGCCACTCCTCGATGAAGAGGATGCTCTTCGGCTTGGCTTTGACCTTCTTGGTTGTGGAGACCGGGTAGACAAAATGCAGGTCGGGGTGAGCAAGCTTCTCATATTTCACGCAGGAAGGGCAAACCCCGCATGAATCCGCCAGCATTTCAGGGTCCTCCGGGATCTGACGGTTCTGGCAATTGATGAACTGCGCATAGGCGATCGCCAGTGCCAGCTTCTCATTGCCCTCCGGCCCGAAGAACAGTTGCGCATGACTCACCCGCTGGTCCCTGATCGTCTGGATCAGTTTCCGCTTGATAGCGGTTTGTCCGGTAATGGAACTGAATTTCATCTGGGATGCAAAGGTAAAAGAAATCGTGACGCGGAAGACGTAACCCGTGACGCGTAACGCGTGACGGGTAAAACAGTAACCGGATTTACGATTGGACGATTGAGGGATTAGTTCATTTACGATTAGACGATTGAGGGATTTAGAGATTGAATTTCGCTATTTCGCTATTTCGCCATTTCGCCATTTCGCTGGCACCCGGCTGATAAATTTGCCCCGCCTTGTTAGCTTCCAATATAATATTAGTACATTCGTAATTGAATCCGGACATTAAAGGAAAATGAATGAATTGATCAATACCCGGACCTGAGATCCCAAACAATTTTAAATCAAACTCCATTGAAAGGGGTATACATTATACTGATCATATCAATCCTTTTCCTGACAATTTATTTTGTCATCAAAAGCGTTGATTTTAGAAAATTCCTGACAGGAGCATTTTTTGTAAGTGCGGGGATTCAATTTTATCTTGCCTATGCAAAAGTATCTGTGCCCGTTTTAGGAACAGACATTATGCAGACGGCTGATTTGGGTTATGCAAGAGGTGTTCTGCATCTGGTGCTGTGCCTGGTTTGTTTCTATTTCGGCTTCGTCAGAAAACCAAGGCAACAGACAAAGAGAAACCAGTGAATGGTTGATTTATTAATAGGGATGAATTCTGCAAAATGAACAAATCAATACGAAATATAATCATTGTACTAACTTGCTTTTTGGCGTATTACCTTGCATTTGAGTACTTCGAAAAAATAATGCTCATTGCCGACAGAATCGTTAATTACAGGCTTATAAGCTATACTCTTACCTATTTCATTATTGGTATTCCGATATTTTTCGGGACGTATATTATTAATAACAATTATGACATATTTAACAGTTTAGGTCTTTCAAAAAATATTTTGCGGGGGCTGATAACTGCATTCCTGTTTGCGATTCCAATGTTTATCGGAGGACTAATCTTTAATAAATTCAATACGAAAATAAGCATCCCACACCTGATTGCGGGTACAATTCTGGCAGGTTTTTTTGAAGAGCTCTATTTCAGGGGGTTCCTTTTCGGCCAGATATTCAGGAACACCACTTTTGGATTTCTTCCATCAATTATTCTGGGAGCAATTGTTTTTGCTGCTGCACACTTATACCAGAGTCAGGACATTTTGACAATGACCGGAATTTTTATCACTACATTTATGGGCGCAGTATTTTTTGCGTGGCTTTTTGTTGAATGGGATTATAATTTATGGGTTCCTCTATTTCTGCATACCCTGATGAACTTATCCTGGAGCGTCTTCATTGTAAGCGACAACGCCCTGGGGAATATAACGGCTAACATATTCAGGGGATTGACAATTGCAATCGCAATTATTCTGACAATTTATTACAAAAGAAGACGGGGTGAGAAATTATCAGTTAACAGAAATACTTTGTTGATGAAAGTGTAAATCGCTCAATATTGCTGAATATCGATGCTTCAAAAAGTTGATAAAAAACTGACAGATCAACATTGTTAGGTTGGCATTAAGACATGGTTTATACGTTAAAACAGAAAAAATGAAAATTCAAACAAGGAACCATTTATTCAACTACATAACTTTAATTCTTGTTTTAGTAACTGTCTAAATTTTAATTTTTGATTCTGTTAAGCATCAGCTTTATCATCGCTAATTGTATCATAGCCTGACTGGTTTCAGTTTGAAATTCAA
>Ga0118677_10007653_pt1 | contig 17744 bp, 15 predicted proteins | sample AliMusrvi5mmetaG_FD_86154 | JGI IMG/M metagenome (GOLD analysis project Ga0118677, IMG submission 86154) | reverse complement strand
AGACAGAAGACAGAAGACAGAAGTCAGAAGACAGAAGACAGAAGTCAGAAGACAGAAGACAGAAGTCAGAAGACAGAAGACAGAAGACAGAAGATGGAAAAAGACTCCTGACTCCTGACTCCTGACTCCTGACTTCAGACATCAGACTCCAGACTTCAGACTTCAGACTTCAGACTTCAGACTTTTTTATAATCTTACTTTTTTTAATTCAATCTTAGTAACAGGGTAATGACCAACAGAGTCCAATCTTATTTATCTTATCCTGAAATTTGTTCAGGATGGCCTGTTTTCATAAGATAGATAAGATTTAGGTTGTAAGGGTTGATCTTTGTTATTAAGATTTGATAAAATAATCTTTTCCACGCAGGCGGGAAGATTCTTTCAAAAAAAGGTAGAGGCAGGATAGCTATTGAAAAGTTAAATAATAATATTCACAAATTCACAAATAATATTCACATGAAAGTATTGGTATTATATGATTATCCGCCTTCACCGGGGGGCCTTGCAACTCAGGGCGATTTGCTCTACAAGGGACTTCTTGAAATGGGTGTCGATGCCCACGCTGTTCACTACGAATCAGCCCAGGAAAAAGAATGGTATTATAATTGGTTTAAACCTGATGTGGTTGTGGGAGTGGGGTATTGGGGGTATACACCTCAACTGATACTTCATCCTCAGCGTCATGGAGTACAACCTGTTCCATGGCTGGTAGCCGATGGTTTTATAGCAAATTACCAGGAGGTTTTGAATGCTCTGCCCCTGATACTGGTTACCTCCAATTGGGTAAAAGAGATGTATGTCCGCGATGGCATTAGTGGTGATAAAATCGAAGTGTTGCCCGTTGGCTGTGACACTGATTCATTCATGCCTTACAGTAAGAATGATCCGAAAATTCAGGCTGTGCGTGAAGCCCTTGGCATCACTCCTGATCAGTTAATGATTCTTACCGTTGGTGGGGACGCTGCATCTAAAGGTGCTCAGGAAGTTATGCAGGCACTTGCAATCATAAATAAGGTTGCACCCAACTGGAAATACGTGTGCAAAGTCTGGCCTCAACCCCGGACAAAGGCTCAGAACCTGATTGATCTTGAAATGGCGAACCAACTCGGCATAGAAAAGAATGTTCTGTACACAACCAATACAATCTCCAGGGCATTTATGCCTTACCTGGTCGGCGCTTGTGATATTTATGCCGCTCCATCACGGCTCGAAGGTTTTGGAATGCCACAAGTCGAAGCAGGAGCATGCGGGAAACCTGTTATCAGCATTAAGGCCATGGGCATGCTCGATACACTGATTCATGGCGAAACAGCCTTTCTTGCTGAAATAGCCCAGCGAATTGTGGTTAATGAAGTAATGGTTGGCGGAGAATCAGGTTTTGAGGAGAAACACAAGGTCGTATTTCAGGAGCCGCGAACAGTTGATTACCGCGCCAATATACAGGACATTGCCAAATACCTGTTGGAACTGATGACTAATCCTGCTCTGCGCGAAAAAATGGGCAAGGCTGGCAGGGAACGTGTGGTTGAGAATTTTGACTATCGTGTGGTAGCAAAACGATTTGTACAAATCATGCACGACCGGTTGGGAATAAATTAAAAAGACAATCAATCCTTCCAATTTTGAAAAACTAATCAAATGCAAACAAACTCCATGCAAATAGCAAGCGAACTCGAAATAGCACTGGCAAAGAATGCAGCGCTCGAAGTATTGCTTCATAATGCACACGGACCCTTTCATGGACTACCGCGTACAGCGGGTTGGGGCTATCCCGAGCCTTATACCAGGGACCTGATGTTTTCAATCTTTGGAATTGCGGTTTCAGGCAATCAAAAGCTTATGATGAGCATCCGCAGAGTATTGGAAACACTGGCAAAGAATCAGACCGAACATGGACACATTCCTTCTTTGGTTCACGACCCGGATGATCGGGGTGCCAGTGATACCACTCCTCTCTTTTTGCTGGGGGTGGGAATCTTCAGAAGGGTAACCGGTGAAGCTGGCTTTCTCCATGATGCCGTTGAAAAATCGCTGGTTTGGATGGAATACCAATGCCCTTCAGACAGATATCTTGTTGCCCAGCAACCAACCAGCGATTGGCGCGACGAACAGTGGGTAATCGGGTATGGTTTGTTTGTGAACACTTTGGTTTATAGCTATCTCAAGTTGCTTGGATTGCACGAAAGAGCTGAAAAAGTGTATGATGAAATGAGCCAGTTCACAATTACAGCAGGAAATTCACATCGTCATGTCCACGAAGGTCTGGTGGTAAAACATAAACCATACTTTGCATTCTGGTCCTATAAAATTTATAGCAGCGAACGGTTCGACCTTCTTGGGAATAGTCTTGCCATTCTATCCGGGCTGGCTTCTCCCTCAAGAGCAGAGGAAATGATCTCATGGATCGAGGAGGAGTGTGCAGAAATGAGAAACAGAGGTGAATTGGCCGTTAACCTGCCACCCAATTTTTTCCCTTTTATCAAACCCGAAGATCCTGACTGGCTGCCAAGATATAAGATCTATAATAATCCCGGAGACTACCATAACGGTGGAATCTGGCCGTTTATATGCAGTTTTTATGTTGCTGCCCTCGTGGCTGCAAAGAGGTACACGCTTGCGCGTGAAAAGCTGGTCGCTCTTACCCTTTGTATAAAGATCTCAGATTCAGGGAATGTGGCCTTTGGTTTTAACGAATGGTTAAAAGCCCAGAATGGACAAACCATGGGACAGGATTGGCAAACCTGGAGTGCAGCGCTTTACCTCTATGCGGTCAAATGTGTCGAGCTAAAAAGTACTCCATTTTTTGATGAGATGCGCAGACCTGTTGATGAGCCCGAAATCGTTCATCATCAATTTTATTAATCTTTCAAAAACCAGTTCCTTAAAAATCAGGCACATCCTGAAAACTAATATTAAAATTCATGCATCCCATAAGTCTAAAATCCCTACCATCTTCCCTTACTGATGGATTCCCTAATGTGGGCTTTGAAGAATTCATTGATTTTCAATGCACTTACTACTTCTTCCTTGGATAGTATCTCTTGAAAATTGATGAATTCGGACTTTTCGGAAGGAATACGAGAATATTCTCCTGCAAATCCTGGTAAAAATCCCGACACCAACAGACCAGAACCTGGTATAAACGACCCTCAAAAAAACGATCAAAGCATTCTTGATGTATAATTACCAATTTTTTAAAACTAATAGTCACGACTAGATATTCCAAAAAAACTCAGAACAAAATTGAGGAGGTCATGTCTGAATTAAAACATAGAGAATTAAAATCAGGTAAAGGCGGTAAAGGGGGAGTTGTGAAAAGTCGTAATCAGGCAATCGCCATCGGCATAAGTGAAGCACGCGAGGCGGGATTAAAAGTTCCTAAGGAAGAAAGTTGATCGAAAAGTAATAAATCTTCGTCTTGCACTGAAGAGTCACACATCTGTACCACTTCAGAATTATTTTCCCATATAAGGCGCTGCCTCACAAAAGCATATTTATAACATTTTTCTGCCATCCGACCAGGGTTTGGATAGGGTTGGGGAGGGTATTCCTTGGGTATCCCTTGGGTATCCCTTGTCTATATCTGTACTATGATTGATCTATAACTGTACAAAAATTCGTATCTTTGTATAGATAGAGATCAATCAAAGTTTAATCATTGAAAAGGGATACCCAAGAAATACCCAAGGAATACCCTCTATAGTATTAACTTAACACGAATGAAACATGGCAAAAATGAAACGGAACATCGGTGATCTGGTCTCAGGACGGATCGGAAACGTAGTATTTTACACGCGGAATGGAGTTAACTATGTGCGTGCAGCTCCTGATCGTAAAAAGGATTCCTGGTCACCGCAGCAGTTATTGCACCGCCAGCGGTTTAGCAAGGCCAGCTACCTGTGGAGCCAATTGAAAAAAACAAAAGTAGCTCCCATCTGGAATTTGGCAGCTGTGAAAATGAACGGTTACGCTTGCTTTATAAAAGCCAACATGCCAGCCTATGCCCTGGATGGCAGCATTATTGACCCTAAAATGATAAAGATATCGACGGGTAAACTGCACCTGCCTATGGATCTGGGAGCCTCACGTGAGGCAGCAGGAAGCTCTGCGATTACGGTAAGCTGGAAAAATGACCCCAATATGAAGGGCAAACGACTGGTTGATGAATTAATGGCCGTAAGCGCCACCGACGGACATTACTCTGCATTGACCTCTACCGGTCTGCTGAGAAGCGCCCAAAACGGCACATTTACCCTGCCTGTGAAGCCAGCCAATTCTACGCATATTTACCTGTTCTTTGCCTCGCAGGATGGATTGGACTATACGGAGAGCGTTTGCTTCGAGATTTAGGGGCTTGAGGCTTGGTGCATAGGGTCCCGCGGTTTTTAACCGCGGATGATCTGGACATGTGTGAATAATGTAATTTTTTTCAGAAATCATGTAACATTTAACTAAATTTATCCTTATACATTTATACGCTTAAATATATTCCGTATATTTTCATTAAATTGTATGCGGCATACTTTTTGCATTTTCAAAGAATCAATTTATCTATTACAAAACTCTATGAAACGAAATATGAAATTTTTTATCCTGTTTATTGGATTGGTAACTTTATCAGTCCTTCAAACAAAACAGGCGGAGGCGCAAGGAGGCAACGTCAGCTTCCAGACTTTCTACGATGAATTAAGTCCTTACGGCGAATGGGTTGACTACTCCAATTTAGGCTATGTCTGGCTTCCAAATGTGGGTCCCGACTTTGTTCCTTATTCAACGCAGGGCCAGTGGATTTATACCAATTATGGCTGGACCTGGGCATCGAATTACGATTGGGGATGGGCACCCTTCCATTACGGTCGCTGGGATTTTGATAATAATTTAGGCTGGTTCTGGTTGCCTGGCAATGAATGGGGGCCTGCATGGGTCACATGGAGAAGCTCTAATGGATATTATGGATGGCAACCAATGGAACCTGGCATTTCGCTTGGGTTAAGTTTTGGCAGAGAATATAATCCAAACCATGATCATTGGATATTTGTACGGGACCGTGATTTTGATCAACCTGAGGCCTTTCGTTATCAGGTCGATAACAATGAACACGAGCGGATTATCAGAAATTCGTCGGTAATTGAGAACATATCTGTTGATCGTTCAAGACAAACCACATATGTTACCGGTCCGGCAAGAGAAGATGTACAACAGGCCACGGGCAGAAGAATAAATTCGGTAGTTGTTCGTGAAAATGACAAACCAGGTCAGGCACTGAATAATCGCCAGATGAGGTTATATCGTCCTCAGGTGAGTAAAAATTCTACGGACGAACAGAAACCAGCGCCAGCCAAAGTAACGAACCTGAATGAGGTGAGACGCCGTACTGTAAGTAATCAGACAAGTCAACCTGCAAATCAGAATCCGGTGAATAACAGAACACAGCAACAACCGAACAATGTAAGTCCGCAAAATAGCGACAATCAAAGGGTGAAAGCTACACAGCCACAGAATATAAACGCACCGGACAACAACCAGCGTCAACAACAGGGGGATAAGATCTACCGGGGAAATACAAATGCGATTCAACAGCAGCCACAGGCACAGCCACAAAGACAAGAGCAGCAAGCACAGCCACAGGCGCAACCTCAGCCTCAGCAACAACAGAGACCACAACAACAGCCTCAAACTCAACAGCCGCAACCTCAGAAAGCAGTCCCGGCGAATGTCAGCAAGAGGGTAGTGCGTCGCAATATTGCAAAACAGGCGAAGATTAACAAGGTTCAGGCTAAGGAACCCAAACCGGATGCAGGCAAGAAATAGCATGTTATTGGACTTCAATTGATAACTATTTAACTCGTCTGTCTTAAGGCAGGCATAAAACAAATAAAATGACCGATACAACATTGTTAAAGGAAAAATGGAACGAAGACAAAGCAAAACTGGAGAATGCCATCTCTGACTTGAAAAAAAGAAGAAAGGAATCAAAAAAAGAAAGCAAAGCAGCTTGCCAGGTAGTAAAATCAAAGTTTAAGGCTGACTTGAAACAGGCTGAAAAATCGTTAAAGGAATTTAAGAAGAGTCATAAGAAAGAAAAGACTGGTTTATAAACTTCGCTAATCATGCAATCAGACTCAAACTTAACAGCGATGAACGATTCAAAATGGTCAGGAATAAAAAGGGGGATTAAAAGGATGTTTTTTGTAATTCTTACCCTATTTCTGCTTGGTTCAGGTATTTTCGTTTATGTCAGGTATTTCTATACCTATAGTGATGGTTACAGGGCGGGATTGTTGCAGAAATTTTCGCATAAGGGTAATCTTATAAAAACCTACGAAGGCGAAATGATTCTCAGCAGTGTGACCGGTAATTTGAACGTGGCTATTGCTTCGGAGAAGTTTTATTTTTCGGTAACGGATAAGAAACTTGCAGATCAACTGGATACCATACAGGGACAAATGGTGATCGTTCATTACCTGCAAAAAAACGGCACTTTATTCTGGCATGGTGAATCACCCTATTTGGTCGATGGAGTGAAGCGAAAGCCATAAATGGTCACACGAGAAGAAAAGACGAGGCTGAGCAATTCGTTTTGAAGATTTTTATCTTGAGTGTACTCCGAAAGCGCTCTAACCAACATTAAACGCGAAGACACGAAGACATGAAGTAATACAACATGTTGAACATCTTTGTTTTATAAATATTAATTTGCGTCTTTGTGCCTTCGCGTTTAAATTGACTTTTCGGTGAAGACACAATCTTTGTATGGTATAATACAATGAATTTGTTTTTAATGTGACACGTTTGTGGTTATTGTACAGGTTCTTTTCATCTGTTTATATTTTTAACCACTTAGACACATAGTACACATAGCTTAAATGTTACTTTAATTATTTCTATGAGCCCTATGAGTCTATGTGGTAATTTTCATTTAATTTCCGATATTTACAGGTAATAATAAAAATGCTCATGAATCCTGAAAAATTGAAATCGAGTGTATCTTTAAAAGATAAGACATCAAAATCGCAAAATGCTGTTTTTCCGATAGTTGGTATTGGCGCTTCGGCTGGCGGGCTCGAGGCATTTGAACAATTTCTGGGTAATGTGCCTGAAAACAGTGGAATGGCCTATGTTGTAATCCAGCATCTGGATCCTACACAGAAAGGAATGTTGCCCGAATTGCTGCAGAGAATTTCGAAAATGACTGTCTTCCAGGTGAAAGACCATATGACGATTAAGCCAAATTGTGTGTTTGTCATTCCACCTAATAAGACCATGTCCATTTTAAGGGGTGTCCTTTACCTGTTTGATCCATTGGAGGTGAGAGGATTACGGCTTCCCATTGATTCCTTCTTTTGTTCGCTTGCCGCTGATCTTCAGGACCTTGCGGTAGGAGTCGTTCTATCGGGTATGGGATCGGATGGCAGTTTAGGGCTTCGGGCCATTAAAGGAAATAACGGTATTGTGATGGTTCAGGAACCTGCCACAGCAAAATACGATAGTATGCCACGCCATGCGATCGAATCCGTACAGGTTGATATTCAAGCTCCGGCCACTGAATTGCCTGGAAAGTTGATAGATTTCCTTCATCATATTCCGATCGTCAGAATAAATATGGACGTGGAGGTTAAGGATCAAAGTTCGCTTGAGAAAATTATTATTATTTTAAGGTCACAGACAGGCAACGATTTTTCTTTGTATAAAAAGAATACGGTTTATCGTCGTATCGAAAGACGCATGAGCGTTCACAAAATTGATAAAATAACATCCTATGTTCGCTTATTGCAGGAAAACCCCAAAGAAGTAGATATACTGTTCAAGGAACTGTTAATTGGTGTAACCAATTTCTTTCGGGATGCACCAGTTTGGGAAAAGTTGGAAGAGACAATAATCCCGGCGCTTATTTCAAGCCATCAGGAAAATGCAACCTTACGGGCATGGGTGCCGGGTTGTTCGACTGGTGAAGAAGCCTATTCGCTTGCTATTGTGTTTAAGGAAGCGATGGATAGAATCAGACCGCATACGGATATTTCGCTACAGATATTTGCCACCGATCTGGATAATGAAGCAGTAGAAACAGCCCGGAAAGGACTGTTTCCGTCAAACATTATTGCCAATGTATCAGCAAAACGACTAAACCGCTTTTTCAGTACTACTGATGACGGCTTTCGTCTCAATACTGAAATAAGGGAAATGGTTGTTTTTGCCAAGCATAATATTATCCTTCATCCGCCCTTTACCAAACTCGATATCCTGACCTGCCGTAATCTGTTGATATATATGGATGCCGAGCTTCAGAAAAAATTACTTGGATTGTTTTATTACAGCATTAATCCTAATGGATATTTGGTGCTTGGAAGTGCTGAAACACTTGGAACCCAGAGTCACTTTTTTTCAACGATTGATTCAAAACTTAAAATATTCAAGCGATCGGATACCAGTGATACACCTGAACTGAATGATTTTCCTTCTTCATTTACACTGTCTCATCAACCAAATATTGAAAAAACAATCCCTTTACCATCGGCCCAGAATATTCAAAGCGCTGCCGATCAGCTTTTGCTACAGAGTTTTTCGCCTCCGGGAGTTCTGGTTAACGAAAAGGGTGATATCATATACATCAGCGGCAAGACGGGTAAATACCTGGAACCAGCGGTAGGTAAGGCTAACATGAATATCTTTGCCATGTTACGCGACGGGTTGCGCAACGAATTTCCTGCTGCTTTCCGCCAGGCAGTTATGAAGAAAGAACGAGTGGTTATGCACGATTTGAAAGTAGGCACCAACGGAGGTACACAAATATTGAATATGAGTATTCAATGGATTGATCATCCGGAGCCATTGAAGGGCATGATTATGATTATTTTTTCGGATTTGCCTATGATTGTTGGATTCAAAGGAATTAAAACAAAAGGAGGAAATGTAATTGTAAATACCAAGCAATCGGAGCTGGAACAAGAGTTACAGGATATGCGTGAAGAGATGCAGAATACGCTTGAAGAAATGCAGACCTCGCAGGAAGAACTGAAATCGACTAACGAGGAACTGCAATCGACCAATGAAGAACTCCAATCAACCAATGAAGAGCTTACAACTTCGAAAGAGGAAATGCAGAGCCTGAATGAAGAACTACAAACAGTTAATGCTGAATTGCAGTCGAAAGTTGATGAGTTTACCAGGGTAAACAATGATATGAAAAACCTGCTCAACAGTACCGATATTGCTACTCTTTTTCTGGACAAGGATTTAAATATCAGACGCTATACCAATCAGGCTACCAAAATATTTAAACTAATCAGGAGCGACATCGGCAGACCATTTACCGACCAGGTTTCCAGTCTTATTTACCCCGAATTGGCAGCCGATGCCCATGAGGTATTAAGGACTCTTGTGTTTTTGGAAAAGCAAATTCCAACTGCTGACGGACGATGGTTTTCGACCCGAATAATGCCCTACCGTACTTTTGACGATCGTATAGATGGCCTTGTAATCACATTTATCAATACCTCTGATCTGAAGCATATGGAGGTTGAACTTAAGGAAAAAAATCAGGTGCAACAATTACTGCTTAGTTCATCGTCGGATGTAATTATTAAATTGTCAGTCAACGCAGAAATACTGGAGTTTAATGCTCAGGCGGAAAGATTTTTCGGTAAGAAAAGAAAAGAAGTAATTAACCAGAACTATTTTCAGTTGTTTATTCCTGAATCAAACAGGGAAGAAGCAGAAAAAGAAGTGAACAGACTTATGAATGCGATGAAGGACGGCAAATTTAAAATGAAGGTAATATGTGCCGCCAATAAGTTATCCGATGTTGAATGGTCGGTTGGCATACTGCCTGACAGCCTTAACAGGCCAGCAGGGATGATTATTATAACAACTAATAAACTAAGGTAATGAACAGCGAAATTGATTTTACAGATCCACAAATGTTGCGTAAGGTAGCTGAACAAAAGCTAAAAGATAAACAAAAAACAGGATCAGAACCGGGAGTTGACGTTGAAATGAAAAAACTTCTTCACGAACTGCAGGTGCATCAGATAGAATTGGAAATGCAGAACGATGAGTTGCGTCAGTCCTATGATACAGCTGAAACGGCGCTGAAAAAATATACCATGTTATATGACTTTGCTCCCATGGGTTATTTCACACTCGATCACGACGGACGTATCTGTGAACTGAACTTCACTGGCGCCGACTTATTGGGTGACAGGCGTTTTAGCCTGATTAACAGCAACTTTAAATTGTTTGTTTCGGAAGAATCAAAGGCAGTATTCAATAAATTCTTTAAAGATGTTTATACTACTGATGCGAAGGAATCGTGTGAAGTGATGCTTGGTTACGACAATAATGCATTGCGCCTGGTTTATATCGAAGGTGTAGTAACGGGTGACAATAAGGAATGTCTTTTATCGGCAGTTGATATTTCGAACTTTAGAAAATAGAACAGGTTTTTATACGAATAACAAAAAACTGCAAACAGGAAGAAAGTGGTTAGGGATTTTAAAATGAATTTGTCAATAAGTTGGAAGTAAACCTAAATTAAACCTGCATGAAGCTTTTCCTGAAAAATATGGTCGGTGATCGCTGCAAGTTGAAAGTGAAAGCTGAACTTGAAAAACTGGGAGTGAATTATGCTGCAATAGAATTAGGGCAGGTTGAAATTCTGGAAAGGCTATCAAATGAAAAGCGACAATTGCTTGATGCAGGACTTAAAAAATCGGGACTTGCACTTCTGGAGGATAAGAAGCTCATTCTTATTGAGCGAATCCGAAATATTATTATTGAATTAATTCATTATTCGGATAAACCGCCAAAGATAAATTTCTCTGAATACTTAAGTGAAAAACTAAATTACGATTATACTTATATAGCAAACATTTTTTCGGAGATTCAGGGTATTACAATTGAGCATTACTTAATTAAGCACAAAATTGAACGTATAAAGGAATTATTGATTTACGACGAACTTAATGTTACAGAAATAGCCGATAAGATGCATTACAGCAGTGTCGCGCATCTTTCAAACCAATTTAAGAAATATACAGGATTAACGCCATCCCATTACAAACATCTTAAGTATAAAGGGAGAAAGACACTCGATGCCTTGTAAATGAGTTTCTATTATGAAACTTTTATTAGAGTACTATCAGGTTGTCCAAACTGTGAAAAGATAATGCATAAGCCTGCATAGATAAGTTGAAATAAATGAGTGAATTTAACGGTTAGTGACTTATATTATTATCATTACTTCGTACTTTTAATAAGACTGGATTTAATTCCTGTTATAACAGATTTGGCGCTGTAATTAATCAGAAACCGTTCGGGGTCTCTTTTATAATCTATATTTCCAACTCTCACTGGTTCACCCGGAAGTGGATTCGAATCCAATAACATTTTATTCACAATCAATGATTCAAAGCATTCTTTAATACCGGTTGTATTATCCGTCCGTTTATTTTTAACAGCGACATTCAATCCATGATAAAGTAAAGTCATTTTACCGGTTGCTTTCGTGTTATTTGCCACCAGATTGAAATTCATTGTGTCGATTCTTCCCGAAGTAACATATATAAAAGCATTTTTCTCCAGCATTGGATTCAACTCAGCGGCATCCATGCCGGAAAGTGATCCATTGAGTGATAATGTATTCTGATTATCGAATAGTCTTGCTTTTAATAAGACGTTTACTTTGCCTTTTCCCATTAACAAGGCTTCTGCCCGTAACTCAATAAAAGCTTCTTCTGTTTTGTAAACATTATCATTAGCTATTTTATAGATTTTTGCTTTGATTTCATTAAAACTGATGACCCCCGGCTCATTTGCCTTGGCTACCTGTTCGGTATAGGTAACTGTTCCCCGTTTCAGACCAATCGAATCAATATGGATCGTACCTGGAAAGCTGTAAATTAATTCCTGGAACGAGCTTGATTTTTTGTGTTCTATCTCTATTCGGGTATCCCTAAAAACATTCATATCCATGTTTCCGATTTCTATGAAAGAGCTGATTAAGTTACCATGTTTGATATAATCAGCAGCAGAGAAATTGTAATAATGAATATTGCCGATCCTGGCTTCTATTCGGTCTGTCGCAAATTTATGGCGCCCCGTAAAATCAAAATCTTTGTAGTCAGGATGAATAAAAACACTATCGATTGCCAGCTTTTTTGATACTGAGGAATAGTTGATGCCAATGACAACATTTGAGTACATGCTGTCAGCTGATACTGAAACAAACTTCACGGCATCAAAATCAAATTGCTTAATCAATCTAAGTGAAAGAGTGTCCTTTTTAGCTGCCTCAATATCATATAACTTTAAAATGCCATCTTGCACTGTATAGGCTTGAGCAGATGAAGTGTTTTTAATCTCCAGGTTGATTTTATCCAGAAACATGCTATCAATACGAATGTTTAAGGGCGATAATCCGGGAGTTTTGGACTTCTCATGAAACGGAAGCTTTCCTTCAATATTAATGTTTGAAATATTCACCTCGCTGATATAGATTTCCTTTTTAAACATGACTTTCGGTAAGTTGATTCCTTTTATTTTTAGGGATGCTATTTCTCCTTTAAAATTCGGATGACCGTCTTGTTTTAACTTTGAGGAAATTGTAATAGTTTCCAATTCCAATCCTGATTTGAATATCGAAACATGAACCTTGTCCACATTTATACAGTAATCATTGCTATATTCATTCAATTCTGTCCTGATTTTGTTCCTAATCAAGGGTTCAGCAACGGCCACAATTAAAAGAATGATGAGAAGCACGAAAGCAACTATTCCAAGCAGGATTTTTGAAAGTATTTTTATTTTCATTTTTGAGAAGTAATTCATATCCACTATAAAGATGGGGATACCTGATGTCAAATGCGTTACACAATTAAATGAAAAGTTTACATCATTCACACCTTATTCCATGATATCCATAGGGTTTAAAATGTGTGAATGATGTAATTCTTTTCAAAAGTTGTGTAACACTCATCCATTTACCTGCGATTAACTTAGTTCTCTCAAAATTTAATACTAATTATTGAATCTGGCTATTTGTTGGATGGATGATTCTTGTCCATTATTTATTGATTTGCCTGGTATTCTTTGTTTGAAAATAATAAGTTCCATGAATATAAATCTTAAAGTCATATAAAATGAAAGTAAAAAGCGATAATTTGAATCTTCCTGACAGCAAGGGAGACCGTATTGATCAGGATGACAAAAACGGATATCCTGAATATCCTGCCAGCGATGATATTTACCAACAATTTGAGGAAGAAAAAGACATTGACCCTGAAGAAATTGATGCAATAAAGGCAAAAAATGAATCGGGAGAATTTAAATCCATGAATGAAAAAGATTATCATAATGATGTGTCGGGCAGCGACTTAGATATTCCCGACTCAGAAATGGACAATATCCTTGAAAATGCAGGCGATGGAGATGAAGAGAATGACTATTATAGTCTGGGAGGAGACGATCATAATGATCTGGAGGAGGATCAGGGAGAATGATGGCTTCTGGAATTGATATGCTTTTAGAAATAAAGATGATTTTGGAAACTGTCTGATACTTCCCGGGAAATGTGATAATGTTGTAACTAATTTCCAAAATTGTGTAACATGTTAAGATTCATTGTCCATTACCTTTAATCCATAAATTTATATAAAAATCACAAAATGAAAAAAGCTATTTTTATTGTATTATTAATGATTTTCACGATGGTTTCAACGTCCACGTTTGCCAATAAAGCTGAATCTAAATCTATTGCTCCGGTTGCAACAGAGAATAAATTATCAGCTGAAGATGTAAGTCGTATGAATAAACGTGTTGAAGAAATTCGTAGTATGGACAAGTCAGAAATGACTGGATCTGAAAAACGGGAGTTAAGAAAAGAAAGTAAAGGGATAAAAGAAAATGTTCGCAGGAGTGGTGAAGTCATTTATATCAGTGGTGGCACTTTATTGATCATCATTTTGATCATCATCCTTATCTAATTTATCAAATACCGGTATTGCCGGTTCGGGTTACTTTATATAGCAAAATGGGAGTTCAGGATAATTTATCCTGAATACTCTCTTTTAATATGTGCAATACAGGTCGTGTTGCACATATTTATTTCAATAGGATTCATGTTTTGGTGGCCGAATGAGAAAGGAACTTATTTGTAGATGATACAAAAATAAGAAATGCAAAAAATTAGCTTAGATATAAGTAAACAGAAGATATTTCATCACATCCAAAGTTCAGGATTATGGATATTTACCTGCCTGTTCATTATCTGGCCTTTCAGCAAAGCTACTTCACAGGAATATTTCCAGCAGGAAGTCAATTATACAATTCAGGTCACCTTAAATGATAAGCTTCATGAATTAAATGCATACGAGACGGTTAATTACATCAACAATTCTCCCGATACCCTTCATTATCTTTATTTTCATCTATGGGCGAATGGCTATTCGAATAATCACACCGAATTGGCACGTCAGTTATTTGATCTGAAGGGAAAAGCAAAATTGTTTAAGGATCCGGCATTATGTGGATTTATTGATTCATTGGATTTCAGGGTCAACGATCAAAAGATTAAATGGAATTTATTACCCAATCAGCCAGATGTTTGCAGGCTTATACTGAATAAAGGCTTGAAGCACGGCGACAGCATTAAAATTACTACTCCATTTCATGTTAAAATCCCCAAAGGTGTGACATCCAGGTTAGGTCATATCGGAGAATCCTACCAGATTTCTCAATGGTATCCCAAACCGGCAGTTTACGACAGAACAGGATGGCACCAGATGTCGTATGAAGATCAGGGTGAGTTCTATTCAGAATTTGGGAAATATGATGTGAGTATAACCCTTCCTTCAAATTATATTGTTGGTGCAACAGGAAATTTGCAAAATGACGAAGAAGCCAATAAGCTCAACAAAATGGCGGCTGACACTGCCTGGATATCAGCCATAGCTTCTGAGTCAGCTGATTTTCCTCCTTCATCGGGACAGGTAAAAACTCTACGTTATACTGAAGAAAAGATTCACGATTTTGCATGGTTTGCCGATAAGCGTTTTCATGTAATGAAAGGAAAAGTAAAACTTCCTGAGTCGGGTAGGGAAGTGACTACCTGGGTCATGTTTACCAATCAGGAGGCTAAGATATGGAAGAATGCAAACTCTTATATAAATAATGCGATCAGCCATTTCTCAAAATGGAATGGAGACTATCCGTATCAGAGTTTCACTGCCGTACAAAGTGCCCTGAGTGCAGGCGATGGAATGGAATATCCCGGCATTACAGTCATTGGACTGGCAAAGGATAGTTATTCGCTGGATGAAGTAATTGCACACGAAGTAGGTCATAGCTGGTTTTACAGTGCTCTTGGAACAAATGAGCGGCGATATCCTTATCTGGATGAAGGAATGACCAGTTCCATCGAAGTGCGTTATATGAGTCTTAAATACCCTCAAAAAAAGCTTTGGGAGGTCTATGTTAAAAACATCAAGCTGGCCAGATTCTTTCATGTTGACCAAATGCCGGTTAAACTTATGCACGAAATGGAATGGCTTGCACAGGCACGCGCCAATCTCGAACAACCTGTTAATTTGCCTGCACCGGATTATACTACCTTGAATTACAGCCTGATGATTTACAATAAGACAGGAAGGGGATTTAACTACCTGCGGGCTTATCTTGGTGATTCGATGTATGATTCGGCAATCCATGATTATTATCTCCAATGGAAATTCAAGCATCCGCAACCAGATGACCTTCGAAAAATATTTGAGGACCATACAGGCAAAGACCTAAGTTGGTTCTTTAGTGATTTCATCGGCACAACCAAAAGAATGGACTATAAAGTGATCCGATTTACAAATCATCAACTGCTGGTCAGGAATAATGGCGAGTTGGCATCACCTTTGGTTATCGCAGGGATGAGGGGCGATTCGATATGTTTTGAGAAATGGGTCGATGGTTTTGAAGGAGAGAAAAACATCGAAATGCCGGACGGGAATTATACGGAGTTTAAAATCGACCCCAGGCACGTCACCCCCGAATTATTCAGGCTGAATAATAACATCAGGACATCGGGAATCTTTCCAAAGGCTGATCCGATCAGGACTCAGATGTATTTTTCATTGGAAGATCCTGAAAAACGCTACCTGATGTATTTCCCTGCACTGAACTGGACCAGGGAGAATGGTTTAATGGTGGGAATGGCCTTTCATAACGGGTTCCTTGTTCCTAAACCCTTTGAATATTTCGTTATGCCATTCCTGACATTTAATCATTCAGGACTAGCAGGATATGGAAAAGTATCCTATAACATTACACCCTGGAATCAGTTGATCCGTATAGCAACATTTTCTCTGGAAGGAACACAATTTGGTGCCCCCGGCAATCAAAACTATCACACTGTGAAAGCCGGATCAGATCTTTACTTCAGGGACCGGGAGATGAATCGATCCCTCAAGCAAAAGGCATACGTTTACTATATAGGGGCATCCAACCTTTACCAGATTGAAGCTCTGGAGAAAGCCAGGATGAGTTCATTTTTGCAATTTGGATACCAGTTGGAAAAGTTTAGTGCGATAAATCCATTTAAAGTATTGGTCGCTACTGAAACCGGTCAGTCGTATCTGAAAACATCAGTCGAATTCAATTATAAATTAAGCTATTACGGAAAGAAAAATGGACTGGATGTAAGGTTATTTGCAGGCAGCATGCTGAAAGACAATCAGAATGTTCCCTGGTACGCTTTCTCTCCCAGCGGCAGAAGCGGATCAGAGCAATATTTATACCAGGGTACGTACCCTGATCGTTTCAGTACATTCCCAACAACCTTCTGGTCAAGACAGATGACCTTTTCTGAGGGTGGTCTGGTGTCGCCCGTTAACAATACACTTGGCTACAGCCGATGGCTTATTTCGCTATCCTTAACCAGCAGTCTTCCGGCGAAGATTCAACGGATACCTGTCAGGCCTTTTGTTAACATCCTTTTGAATGACCACACTGGCGGACCAGGTCAGCAATCTCCAATCTATTATGAAGCAGGCCTGAAAGCGGGATTATGGAACTTTTTTGAGATTTATGTTCCCATGGTTGTTTCAGGAAACATTGAATCGGCCACAGGATCATTCAGGGACCGGATACGTCTTGTTTTTAATCTAAATTCATTTAATTCGGTTAACATGAATTCGGGTATAGGTTTCCAAATCAAATGATCACAGAATCACTGAATGATCATTTGTATAATCCTTTGAGTTCATTAGCGATTTGCTTTACTGAACCGAAAGAGAATATTTACTAAATATCCTGTCAATTTTTTTCGCCAGATCAAAGTCCAGTTGAGTGATACCTTTTGCTTCATGATTCGTTAAAGATATACTCACCTGATTGTAGGAATTGCTCCAATCGGGATGATGATTTATCTTCTCTGCTTCGAGAGCAATAGCAGTCATAAAGGAGAAAGCCTCAACAAAAGATTTAAACTTAAAATCTTTATTAATGGTATTCTTGACAAGAGTCCAGTCAGTTAAATTAACAGCCAGATATTCTTTTACTTCAGATACTTGTAATGCATTCATAGCTATGATTTTATATAAATTCAGAATAAACAATCATCAATTATAATCTATTGTTGTAATGAATACATTCAACACCAGACAATATTAAATTGTTTATAATAAATGCATTAGACTAACAGTAAGTATGAATATTTCTAAAATTATATTGGGGAATTTTATCGAATGGGACCAGTTAGATGA
>Ga0118677_10007652_pt1 | contig 17746 bp, 9 predicted proteins | sample AliMusrvi5mmetaG_FD_86154 | JGI IMG/M metagenome (GOLD analysis project Ga0118677, IMG submission 86154) | reverse complement strand
ATTGTGAACCATGAATCTGCGGCTAATGCAAAACTTTATAATTTATGCCGTGACAAAGATGCACTTTATCGTGACACAGAAACATACAAGAATCAAAACCATAGTGTTTTCAATAATACTTGTTTTCGTGTAGTATTGACTAAAATTACGTCTGGAAAACCCTCAAATAATCTACACTACATAAACAACAATTTGGAAAGCACACAAGATTATCAGAACACAAGTTGGGCAATTCATCAGAAAATAAATCCCACAGATTCTTGGGAATTGCCATATAAAAGTGAACTAGTTGTGCCAATTATTCCGTTGGAGAGCCTACCAGATAAAAAATATCAGCTAATTGGTTTTATATGTGTTGATTCTGATGAAACTGAGGTTTTTCATGAAAGATATGACAGTGCCTTAATCCAAGGCGTTGCAGATGGAATTTATGACCTAATTTTAAAAGTTTGTTTTAACTAGAAATAATACAGATGGAAAATGTCAAAGAAACAAAAATCAACCCAATTGAGATTGTTGACAAAAATAGTCTGCCTTTTGTAATCGAAAGGATAAATCAACAGACATTAACTCTGAACCCTAGGATTCAAGGTGTTGGTAAACAACAAAGAGAAAGGTTCAAACAAGTTTCAAGAGTTTGTGAAATTGTTGTTTTAAGTGAAGAGAAAATAAAGAGATTTGAGAGTATAGAGGTTACTTATCCAGACAACAGGGAGAACAGGATTGTGTCTTTCTTTGACAAAATAATTACTACTGCAAACAAGCGGTATAAAAAATTGCCGAAATAGTAGGTTATTCATGGGTTGTAGCCCGATCCAACTTTTGTTTAGCTTCACAGATAATCGCCCGCAATCGGCAACTCATCATACCGCTATTGTTAGAAGCCATTCTGTAACAACTGTGAATACATCAAGTAACAGAAATTTGAAAACAGACATAAAACGGAAATCTAAACGATATGACAACTGACATCAACAATTTCATCTGTATTTTTAGACAGAAAAATGGACAAGTTAAAATCAAACACAACAACATTAACGTGGGCAACATTTACATGTTCCTTCGCGACTTAGGATTTCGTAAGTCAAAGCTGGACAACAGACGAATTTATTATCGCAGAAACAACACCGAATTGGAAACCGTTCATCCAAGAGAAATTAAACAAGCTTTCCTTGACTTCTTAAAACGTGCTGACTATACGGATCTTCCTGATGACATTAACCATAACGACATCTTAGAATGGTATTATTCAAAAATGCCAATCAAAGAGAGTGGGCTAAACGACCATTATTTGGAGGACAATCTCACGGAACAAGAAATTCACTCTCTTCGGTTGCAGACAAATCACGATTACAAACACAAGTTTGACATCAACCAACTGATTGCAAAGTTTGATGAATTGCATTTTTCAAAAACTGTTGACAGCATCAATTCATATAGTAGCAACAATCCACCGCTCTACTACAAAAGTGTTGGCGACAGAAAATATCTTGTGTTTAATCATTGGAATTGTAACAGTAAATTCAAAGACGGTTTTGACGGTTGGATAGCAACCTATAAAAACGAGAAACAGATTGGGAAGAAAAAGCCAAATGACTTGCAAGAGGTATGTTTAGGTTTTCTTTTGGACAGAGACTTTCCATTGATAGAACAATATCTAATTTCAGAGTTGCCAGCATGACACGAGAGAGAAGAACAATTGCTAGCAAGGGGTTTGCGATAATGGGGATTCCGTGCTTTGCGGACACATTTTTGCAAGGTGGAAGTTCGGTTCTCAGGAAGAAGTTTAGTGCTAAAACTCCCCGCCATCTCAAACCCCTGAAACGTTAGCCAACATATTAAAAAAACGCACGACAATGACAACTCAGGACGTAATTGAACTACTCAAGAAACGTGAGACTGAATATTCTAAGACTGAATATTTTTCTCAATTACCAGGCATTTATGCTTTTTTCTTTATAGGAAATACTTTTCCGGTGATCGGAAGTTCTGTTTCTAAACATCAGATTATTTACATTGGCAAAACTGAAAGCAGCCAGGCAAGTAGGGATGAAAAGACTCATTTCGCCTCAGGAAAAACCGGAAGCTCCACTATTCGAAGATCGCTTGGTTCTTTACTTAAGGTTGCATTGTCATTGAACCCAATTCCCAGGAACGACAAGGACTTTGATGCAGGGAGGAAATCATTTTTTAAGTTTGATGATCCATCTGAAGAGAAACTTACAAGATGGATGAAAGATAACTTGGGGCTTTCATTTTATGAGTTTGATAAATCTCCAGAGGAAATAGATAAGCTGGAAACCGAATTAATTAGAGAAGCGAAGCCATTGTTAAATATTGACTCGAAAAACCCGGATAATCCATTTTCCAATATTATCAAAGCATCCCGCAAAGCATGTGCTGATGAGGCAAATCAAACAATCGTAACAAAAGATACCACTCTAAACCAAATCAATAACCAAATTTCAACCTTCAAACCCAAACTTATGAACTCAGGACAAACAGTGCACAAATATGAAGACATTTTTAAAAATGCGATGCCTCTGATTGAAAAGGCCATTGATGAATCTACCTCAAGAAGAATCAGTATCCAGTTATCTCGGGATGATTTTAAAAAAGTCGGGAACCGACAATCCTATTCCTTCAACTTGGAGTTTTCCAATGGGGTTGTTGCGAATGGTATTGGAGGATCGGCTGTTGCCAGGGATTTGGCAAGGGTATTGGAACAAAGTACCAGCATTATCCAAAAGTTGAAAGGTAAGCACATGAAGTTTAACTTGGATAAAGGCTTTACTTTATGGATATCTCAATAAGAGTGGAGACATGCAATTTTAGAAACATAAGGGAAAACCTTACAAAAAAAATGTGGGTATATTGAATGAATATAATTTACGGATAAACATATGGTAACATGGCAAAAATAGGCTGGATTGATTTTTCGAGTGATGACAGAAACCGGGTAGGTTCGGTATTGGACCTGCTTCGTCCGGAAGGCATGGTGGATGAATTAGGTATGGGGACCATCCGTGATGCATTAGCCAATCAATTGTTTCCGGGTATCAGTACAATCCAAACCCGGGCAAAATATTTTTTCATTATTCCTTATATCTTATATGATTATCAAAGGTTAAAGCCGGCCCAAAGAAAAAACAGAACACCTTCAAAATACTTAGAACAAAGAGAATATGAAGTTATGTGGGATTTGGGTGACTATTACAGAGCATTGGCTAAAGACATGAAAACGAGAGAGAGCTTTGGAGTAATCGGAATAACAAAAGAAAGAAGGGGCAAGGATTTTATTGTAAGACGACCATCAGCCATTTACTGGAATGGTTTATACACCTACCAGTTTATTGACACAAAAGGATTGGGCGCAGAGAGTTTTTTAAGACAATCAGTCACTCAAACATTGGAAACACTTCTTTCCACAGTGCAGCAAGGTGATGATACCGCAGGTGATGATCCTGATGCAGAGTACGAAAATGTGTTTAATATTAAATTGTCACCCAAACCAAATTGGAATGAAAACCTGACCCTTGATTTGCAAAAAGAAGAAGCTGAGTTTTTTCAGGACCGGATTATTTCCATTGCCAAAAACAAATTAGTTGCAGAACTTTTGGTAAATGAACAGTTATGGAAAATTTTAAAACAGGCCGATAACTTTATGCAGTTTGTCAAAGCTGCTATTTCATTGCCCATTACAGATACGCTGAAAACTATGTTGGTTTTAGCTCACGATTTTTCGGAATTGATGTATGGGGCACATTTAGCCTATAATTGTCAGCTCCACCAAAAGGTATTTAGTAGCGATTATTTCGATGAAGATTGGTCAGCCTGGCTCAATAATATACAGGACAATATGCTTGATTATGAAAATTTCATTCCTGATGTATTGTTTGGTTATGCAACCACAACAAGAGGGACAACTGCACAATTTGTAAAAGATTGGTGGAACCAGACTCAAAACAATTTCCCTGATATAAAAAAGCGAGATGCCCTCATTGAACAGCAGGAAGCAATAGTGAAGGGCGGTAAAGCCAGATTGAGATGGGACAAAACAGATGATGTAAAGGAAAATAGCTGGCTTGGATTACGGCATTTCGATTACCGTTTTTATCAGGCTCGAACCATTTTAAAGGACATTATAACAGGAATAACAAATTAATATGCTCCACCCAAAACAGAATAGAATAGATTATGGAGAACAACTCATCCCACCGGATGGTTATGAGCTGGCATATGCAATTGGTACAACCTACTCCTTAGATTTGGAAGCATTGATGATATTACCTGTGGCATTGTTCTATGCACAGAAATTGGATGGCAACTCCGATGAATTAAGGTACGACATGCTGGATGCAATAACAAAGGCAGCTGATAAAATTACAGTGTTCTATCAGAACGGACAGTTGAAAGTTCCGGAGAAATACCATCACCTTATGGCATATTGGGAAAATGGTATTCAGCCTGTAAACATGCCCAACCATGTCAGTTCGTTTCACCCAAAGGTTTGGGTAATCAAATACGATTGCAAAGAAGAACCCTCAATATACCGGGTTCTGGTCACAAGCCGCAACTTAACTTTTGCTCGTGATTGGGATTTGGCATTCTCAACCGATGGTTCAGTAACAGACAAAGAGCAACCAAAGAATAAACCATTAGCTCATTTTCTACAATACCTAAACTCAACCGGAAAGAAAAAAATACCGGCATCTTTCATTTCAGACTTACAACGAGTAAAGTTTGATCTGCCCGATAAGTTTGATGCTTTTAGATTTGCACCCATCGGCATAAACAATCCGGAAACAACAAAGCCATATGTAAACAGTATTACAGCTGCGAAGGCAGTTTGGGACGAAATGTTGATTGTATCTCCATTCGTGGATAAAACTACGTTAGATAGTATTTATAAGTCCACAAATAAAAAGCCATTTCTGTTAAGCCGTAAAGAAGAATTAGATTCAATCGATGAAAAGACTTTGAGTTTGTTTGATTGCTGGCAATTCTCCACTTTTTTTCAAAAGGCGGAGTTTTATCAGGAATTAGAAGATGATGGTTCCGTGCCAGTTGCTCAAAACCTACATGCTAAGTTATTTGTGGCCATGCTCAATAAAGTACCCTATTGGTATTTAGGTTCTGCCAATTGCAGCAACCCGGCACAGGGTCGTAATGTTGAATTCATGGTGGAACTAAAGGGGGGTAATTGGGCAGGGCTAAAAACCAAAGATATATTTAAGACACTTACTGATCCTGATAAGTCAGAAGGCATTTCATTATTCACTCCTTATGAATTTGGGGCAAGAGTTTCTGTCGAAGAGCAAAAAAATATTGATTTAGCTATAAGAAAAATCAAATATGACTTAACCCAATTACCTATTAACGGATCTGCAACATTGATTGATGGAGGTATGGCTTACAAACTTTCTATAGATATCGATGCTAACAGATTAACATTACCGAATGGATTTGAGGTTAAAGTTAAACCATTACCTGAACAACAAAGAGCAACTGTCCCTATTAAAGCCGGGATTGTGAATAAAATTAATAATTTCAGCGGCTATGCCGAAACCGCATTGAGCATATTCCTGGTATTTGAAATAGCAAAAGAGGGCATTATTTACAGCCAGTTCCTATTACCAATGGAAATTGAATTGCCTAATAGCAGGCTGAACAAAATTTTTTCTTCTATCATCAACAGCAGAGAGAAGTTTCTAAAATACCTTACATTTCTTTTAACAGGAGATGAAACCGACCTAATAGGTAATGCAAAAGACCTAAAGAACAATGCATCCGTCAATGGGAATAGTACTTGGGCATTCACAGGAACACCCGTGTATGAGAAATTACTTATCGCATCCAGCAGGTTTCCTGAAAAGTTAAAATCCATTGATACTTTAATTCAACGTCTAAAAGCAGAATCAAGCAATATGGAAGAACCAATCATAACCTTAGAATTTGAGGGCTTCTGGAATATATTTCAAACCTTCATTAAAGACAAGAATCAGCAATGAAGGCGAAAATCCAAGAAACATTAGCAGGGCTTAAAGACTTTCAGGCAAAAACAGTGGACTATGTTTTTGAGCAGTTATATGTGAAAGGTAGAAGCAAAATGTTGATTGCAGATGAAGTGGGTTTAGGTAAAACCATCGTAGCAAAAGGAATCATTGCAAAAGCGTTTGATCAGTTTACATCTACTTCAGCAAAAAAAGTTTTTAATGTCATTTATATCTGTTCAAATCAGGCATTGGCAAGACAAAACCTAAAAAAACTTAACTTTTCTGGCGATAACCTTGCCATTGACTATTCGGAAGACGATGACCGATTAACAGGTTTAGCGTATATTTCAGCAAAGGAAGAACAGCAATTTCCTTTCAGAATAAAAGCATTTACTCCGGCTACTTCCTTCGATGATAAAACGCACGCAGGCAAAGCGGATGAACGAATTTTGATATACCGTTTATTGTATTTATATAACGATTTCAAACCTTATAGAAATAGTTTAAAGTGGATTCTTAAAGGTAACAAAAGAATAAAGGATGAGAATTGGGAAGCACGTATTCAGTATGCAGAGGATTTTGATAATGGGAAAGACATTTACTGGCTAAAGAAAATTCGACCAAAGGTTTACAGTGAATTTAAAAAGGCATTGAACCAAATAGTAACTCCATCGGAATTGCCAAAATCATTCAATGCAGCTGGTTTAAATTACCCAGTTAAATTTTGGACTCTTTTAAAAATTCTTTGTCAGTTAGGCATCCGTAAAAACACCTATTACAATTACAATTTTAGTAAGGAGTTGATTAGCTCAGTACGATTTCTTTTGTCAAGAGTCTGTATTGAGTTTTTGCAAGCAGATATATTTATCCTGGATGAATTTCAACGGTACAAGAAACTAATTGAAAATACAGGGATAAATGATGAAGACGACAAAGAAGAGATAAGTCCGGCAATACAATTGGCAAGGGACATATTTTCATTTGAGGATTCAAAAATCTTAATGCTTTCTGCTACACCATTTAAGCCATACACAAATGATTTTGATGAGTTGAATGGAGAGGTGCATTACAATGAATTTATCACAGTGTTACAGTTTTTGATGGCTGAAAAAACAGATGAATTTTGGGAACAATACGAACATGACCGCAAAGCATTATTCGGGTTCCTTAGACATCCTGATTTATTAGAAACAAAATTACCTGAGGCATTAGGGCTTAAAAATAAATTGGAAGCACTTTACCGAACCAGTATAGTTAGAACTGAAAAATTATTGGTTTCTAATGACAGGGATGCGTTAATAAAGCATATGAACAAACCCATTTCAATCCAGCCGCAGGATATTCAAGACTTTGTGGTCTTAGACCAAATCACTCAATTGTTGAATAAAGACCATAAAGCTTCACTGCCTGTTCCCTTGGAGTATGTCAAATCCTGTCCCTTTGCATTATCATTTTTAGACAACTACCAGCACAAAGAGAAAATAAGGAATTTGATTTTGGATGATGCCAAACTTTTTCAATTAGTTAAAAAGACAAAACATGGCTGGGTAAGCCTTAATGATATAAATGAGTACAAACCATTAATTCCTCCAAGAGCCAAGTCGCTGCCTAATGCAAAACTTCGTTTACTTCTAGATGAAACAGTACATAATAACGGCTGGAAATATTTGTGGATACCACCTTCCATTCCATACTACGAATCGGATGGAGCTTACAAAGACAGTTGGGGTTATTCCAAAACTTTGATTTTTTCTTCATGGAAATTAGTTCCCCGGATGGTGGCCTCTTTAGTTTCCTATGAATCAGAAAGATTATCTATTGGAAATCCTAAATCAATTTCAGAAAGAGAGAAAAGAGAAAAGGAAAATTTTAAACCATACTATTTCCGGAAGCGAAGGTCACCAAGACCCCAATTCACATTTAAAGTTTTAAAAGAGGATCAGGAACCTCAACAAATGAACAACTTCGCCCTATCCTATCCTTGTTTGTTCCTGGCTGACTTGTACGATCCAGCTCAAAATGTAATTGAGAAAAAATCTCTTCAACAAATTAAAGTTCAAATTAAGAGTCAGCTTATTATCATCTTCAATGATCTCAATCTTAATCAATATGTGACAGGTGATGGCGATTGGCAAAAATGGTATTGGTTAGCCCCACTTATATTTGACAAAGCAAATCCAGGGAATCAAATTATATCTGAATGGATAGCAAAAGGCATTCCTCCTTCAGAATTGTCAATAGATGCCGAAAATTTCAACCCTGATAAGGAAGAAAGTATTGGCAGAAAAACCCACTTTGAACATGCCAGGGCCGCTTTTAAAAATTCAAAACCTGTAGCAGCAGGAAAATTGAATCAGAGCCAACTTGAAATTATTTGCGAGCATTTAGCTGAACTTGCGATTGGTTCACCAGCCATTTGCTATTTGAGAAGCCAAAAGAGGCACAAGGTCTTGTCAAAAGATTTAGTAGATGCTGCCTTTAACGTATCCTCAGCTTTTCTAACTATGTTTAATAAACCGGAAAGTATTGCAGTTGTGAGGTTACACACCAATGAAGGTGATTATTGGGAAAGGGTATTATCTTACATGATAGATGGCAATATTCAGGCAATGCTGGATGAATTTGTTTATCTTTTAATTAATGGAGAGAACATTCAATCTCCAATGGAGTTGAGTGATTTTATTTCAGACATTTTATCAGTGAGAACTGCTACCTCGGACATTGAAGATTACCCTGCATTTATTGACAATCTTAAAAAGGAAAAAGGAAAAAGGAAATCAATTCGTTCGCATTATGCTGTTGATTTTGGGACTCAAAAAATCAATACCGCAAAGGGTGCAGGAAGACAAATAAATATCCGCCAGGCGTTTAATTCACCGTTTAGGCCCTTTGTATTGGCCAGCACTTCAATTGGCCAGGAGGGATTAGATTTTCACTTGTATTGTAAAAAAATATTTCACTGGAATCTGCCATCCAACCCTATTGATTTTGAACAACGGGAAGGTCGAATACATCGTTACCAAGGGCTTGTAATCCGGCTTAATCTGGCAAGTAAATACAGGGATGAAATTAGATACAACGATACATCTAATAATACATGGAATGATTTGTTCAAGTATGCAGCGAAAGAAAAGGAGCAGGCTAAGTTTTCCTGCGATTTGGTGCCCTTCTGGCATACTGAAACGCTGAGTGATATAAAGATTGAACGATTTGTTCCTCTGTATCCATTTAGTCGAGACATATTGAAGTTTAATAATCTAATTAAGATTCTCACTTTTTACAGATTGACATTTGGACAACCACGACAAGAAGAACTGGTTGATGCGATGCATGAGTATGGTTTTAGTGATGATGTAATTAAAAAATTAGATGACTTGATTATCAATCTAAGCCCGATAAGGTTTTTATAATATGGGTTATGAATTAAATTAAGATCATGAAAATCCTATTCTCCTCCCTCTTCGATGAATCAACATACCCACTCAACCTCTTTATGAATGATGGGGTTGCTGCAGGTTGTCGTCATATGGGGCCATTCGGGCTGCTCTCGTATCTTGAGTTGCATTTGGGATTATCCAGACCAACAGGTAACAATGTGCTGCGTGTGTTCCACTACCGGAAGGCGCTTAAGAAAATTGTCTTGGGTGCATTTTTTGAAAAGTCCTTTTCGGCCAATGAACTTGATGTTGCGGAAGAACTTCTTTCATGGCGAGATAAGCTAATGTTGGCTGGGTGGGATTTTAACATGGAGAAGAAGATGCCAACACGGCTGGAAACGATTGCCAAAGCGGAAATGCTTGCAGGGGTTGCTGATACATTTTCAGATAGGTTTAGGTTGGTACTTGCTGCATTGAAGACAAGAGCGAAGTTACCTCTGGAAGAATTTATCTATTTTGAACCTTTGGAATTGCTTCCGCCACATCTCTCTGAGTTGATCAGCTTGCTTGAACAGCAAGGCGTTGTTTGCAGCCGTTACCTGCCTCCCGAATTAGAGTATGCAAATTCGGACCTCGATTCATTGCGTTCATTTATATTTCTAGAAAATAAGGTGGGTACTGTTAAATCTGAGGCAAAAGGAGATGGTTCATTGCAACTGATCTTGATGCCGGATCGTTTGCAGGCGGGAGATTTGATGGCCGGTCTAATCCGGAATAATGATTGCGGTGATATTGTGATTATCAGCGAAAACAATGAGGTTCAGCCTTTCCTGGTGCTTCGGAATGATGGATTTTCAACATCCGCCATCGTCGTGAACGATCCTGTACCGGAAGGAGTCTGCCTGCTGCAATTACTTCCGGTCTTTCTTTGGAAGCCCTGGCAGCCGAGGAGACTATTTGAATTCTTTCAATGTCCAACCCCTCTGTTGCCTCCACATCTTTCGCGACTCCTTGCACAGGCCATGTCTGTCAAACCAGGTATTGGTTCTGAACAATGGGAAAAGGCGTTGTCGGAGTATAAGGAATCAACACCAGATGAGGAGAGATATAATCGGATCAAAGGACGCCTTGATTTTCTATTGGGGTACGAAAAATACGACACCAATACGGGAGCTCCTGTTCCAGCCATAAGGGAACTGTTTGAATTCGCTTCCGGGATATTACAGGGCAGATTTTCGATGGTGAGCAATGAAGAAGAGAAGAGATTGCTTACACTCATCCTGAACTCATGTAGAAACGTGATCGAAATTCTTTCATTATTTGAGGAAAATGATGTCATTAGTGAACTTGAATTGCAACGAATCATAGAAAAGTCTGTCACAAGCGACGTTTGTTGCATAGCAAAAAGGGCTGGGGATAGTTTGCCAGTGATTGGCTCACCGGGTAACCTTGCCGGATTTGCAGACACTGTGATCTGGTATGATTTTGCATCGGGTGGTACTATGGGTGCTATTTCCGATCCCTTCTTCCCCGAAGAACGTGACTGGCTTGCAATGAAAGGAGTCATCCCTGAACCATTAAATCTGATTTCACAAAGAAACAGTTGGCTCAGAAAGCAATTCATCCGCTTTGTTAGAAAGCAACTGATTTGTATTGTACCAGAAAACTTTAGTGGGGAGACTGCCCAACCGCATCCTTTCCGGTCTTTTATCGATGCCCATTTCAAATCAGTGTATAAGTTGATTACCCGTGTTTCTGGGCCAGAACCAATCAAACTGGCTGAGAACCTGGAGGCTACGACGACCTATTTGGCTTCCTCACAATTTCCTTCTCCTGCAGCCTATTGGCACATCTCAAACAAGGAGCAATTAGCAACCGGCGATATTACTTTCTCTTACTCTGGGCTATCTACCCTGGTTGAATCCCCATTCATATGGGTACTCAGGTACAGAGCATTCATCAAAGATGAGGCCATTTTGCAGTTGGCCGATGATTCCCGGTTCATGGGAAATGTATCACATCGGGTTTTTCAGTATGCTATCACCCGGCCCAATATTGATATCACTCAACTGGACAGACCCGCTCTGGAAAAATTATATTCTGAAGCGGTGGCCCACATACTCAAAACAGAAGGAATGTTGCTTCTGGAGAAGGGAAAGGAGGACCGGGTTGAATCGATTTATCATACCATAAGGGAGAAATTCATGGTACTGGTACAACACCTTGCTGAGAACAAGTGGATTGTGGAAGGTTGTGAAGCCGAGAAGAAGTCCTCCCGGCCAAGCATGAAACTGCTAGGGTATGCCGACATTCTGCTCTCCAGAAAGAAAAAAGGATTAAAGGAATATGCTATTATCGACTTAAAATGGAAAAGCGGAAAATACTATTCCGGGCTGATGAACGATAATAAAGACCTCCAACTAGCCTTCTATTCATCTCTTTTTAACGATTCAGGAGGATTTTCCCCAACTGCCTATTTTATAATCAGTACCGGGAGATTATACACCCGTGACCAACAGGCCTTTAAACACGGCATCCGGGTAGGTTCAGATGAATGGGTCTCCGCTTATTCAGATCAGCTTGTAAAATTGTATCGAACCGTGGAATATCGCATGGGAGAACTTAAGGAGGGTAAAATTGAAATGGGAGAGGGAATTCCAGTGGATGAGTTAGGAATATTTTCATTGGATCCCGAACAGTATCTACTTCCATCAGGGGATGCAGTTAAGACTCCTTCAAGGTTTAATGATTATTCCACTTTTACAAAAATCGAATAGCCATGAAGAATATACGTCTTGTAAGCGCAGGGGCCGGCAGCGGGAAAACCTACCGCTTGACCAATGAGCTTTTCGATTACCTAGATCCGGAGGGGAAATTTAAATACACTCCATCTGAAATCATCGCGACAACTTTTACACGCATGGCGGCTGGAGAACTCCGTGACCGGGTACGCCGGAAGATTCTTGAAACAGGGCATCACGAGATCGTTGACCTGCTCGACCAGGCCTTGATTGGTACAATAAACAGCGTTGGGGGCCAGTTACTTTCACAATTCTCCTTTGAGGGTGGATTGTCTCCAGTACTGAAAGTTATTGAGGACCAGGAGAAGCAGGCGCTGTTCAACCTTTCGTTGACAGAGGTAATATCGGGCGAGGCAGCCGGCGAATTGGATCATCTTTCTGCCAGGTTTTCTACCGAAGGAGATCATATCCGATCAGAGATCGCAAACTTAGTTGACAAGGCGAGGTCCAACGATATGGACGGAAACAAACTTGCAACCGCCAAACAGCATTCCATTGCAACAATGCTGGAAAAATTACCGAAACAAGGAAATTACATGGCAGATGCTACAATATTCAATACTAGAGAGTTTGTCACTCTTGAACGGGCGGTAGCGGAGGGTAAAGATTCAACCGGCAAAACTGCTGGCGCACTGGAAGAACTGAAGAATTTTATCTATAACATTGAACATTATCCCAGCTCTGTATCATGGTACGAATGGGCTAAAATTTGTAAGCTTGCGCCCGGGGTGAAATCGTATTCGTTTTTTGAACCATTTATTAATGCAGCACAAGAACATCTCTCTTTTCACGAATTTCATGATGATCTTAGACGTTATATCTCTTTTGTTTTTGACAAGGCTATTGCTGCCCTTGATCTTTTCCAGGATTATAAGCGACGGCGGGGTGTAATTGACTTTGCAGATCAGGAGGCTGAGGTTCTGCGGTTGCTTGACCAGGAAGATGTGAAGCAGCGTTTCCGCAGGAAATACAAGGTGTTGCTGGTAGATGAATTTCAGGATACTAGCCCAATCCAACTCGCGCTTTTTCTGAAGATATCAGGTTTAGTGCAGCATGTGGTATGGGTCGGAGATCCTAAGCAAGCAATCTATGGTTTCAGAGGAACCGATAGCACCCTGATCAATGCAGTCGTAAGGCGACTTGGAACACCAAATGAAAGGGATTTCCTCACCGAATCAAGGCGATCAAGGCCAGACCTGGTCAATTTTGTGAACGACATTTTTTATGAGGCCTTCAAAAACAAACCTGAATATCCCAGGAAGGAGCAGATCGTACTGAAGCCTGTGAGGAAAGCACTTGAAGATGCCGGTCTTGATTCAGCCCTTCAGGTTTGGGGATTCTCTGGTGAAGAAAATTCGAGAAAATTTACAAATCCAGTATATAATGATCTGCTTGCTGGAGGCGTGGCTGCCTGGCTCCGGGAGGATATCTTGATTGAGGATCCTCAATCGGGGGAGATCAGAAATGTAATGCCAGGAGACGTTGCCATTTTGTGTTTTTCAAATCAAGCATGTCTTGATATAGCTAATGGCCTTCGCAAGCATGGCATTGATGCAACCGTAGCAGACTCAGGACTTCAAAAAACAGCAGAAGCAAGGCTGGTGCTTTCCTGTCTGAAATATATCCACAATTCCTTCGATTCACTTGCTAAGGCTGAAATTGCATATTTGACAGATCAGAGTCATGACATAGGTGCCCTGATTGATGAACGTCTTGAATACCTAAAGAAAAAGAAAAATGATTCCACGGGAGATATACCAGGGGACTGGTTAGAGAAAAATATTCACATAAAGTGCCTAACGAAAATTAGGGATAAAACAACAGGGCTCCCACTGACTCTGGTGGTGCGTATATTGTATGCCGAACTGGATTTGCTCTCACTTGTTTCAGTTTGGGGAGACCAGCAACAGCGATGGAGTAATCTACAAGAAATCCTGAATTGCACGGAACTTTTCTCGGAATCCGCGAATACACTAGGGACATCCGGTTCCATTCCCTCGTTCATTGCGTGGTTTAACAGCCTTGCAGAAAGCGGGGAGGATCAAAAAGCACTGGTTGTGAACGAACATTCTGTGAATGTCCTAACCTATCACCGTGCCAAGGGATTAGAGTGGCCTGCAGTCGTGTTGCACCAACTGAACAAGGACAAAGAGGCTGATGTATTCGGTATTCATGTTATCGGAGAGGCGACCATGGATCTGGATGCTCCACTAGCAAGGCGTTCTGTCAGATACTGGCCATGGCCTTATTTGATCACCCAGTACGGAGTGCCATCAGGTTTCGCGACATTTACTAATCTTTACAACAGCCTACCGGAAAAAGCAGAAGCAGAAAGCCAAAGTTATGAAGAGGCTCTCCGCTTACTTTATGTCGGCATGACCCGGGCCAGGGATTACCTGATCGTGCCATATAAAGATTACCATAAGATGCCATGGCTTGAAAAAGCCATACCTGGTGGGCTTCCAGATATTTGTGGTGACGAGCCTGAGCAGAACGATATCGTCCTCAATACACGACACAAGAATTACCGTTCAAAATTCCGGTTTCGTAGGTTCATGTCGTCGGAAACAATGCCCGGAATAATTATTGATGCGGCCGCCCCAGTGATCTATACGCCACAGAAGAGTACAAAACCGATACAGGACTATTTTGTCACACCATCATCGGAAGAAGAGATCTCGGGTGCAACGATTTATGAGTATATAACATTGTACCCACACATGCAAGTTGAAAGGAGCCTTCAGGTGGATGATGCGGCCTTTGGAACTTGTATCCACGCTATTTTGTGTGCCCATGATTCGAAGATGAAGGATTATGAACAATTAAAATTAGTTGAACGTTTGCTCGAAAATTATGGCTTCACAGGCATTATCTCTCCTGCTAACCTCCTTGATTCTATTAGTATATTCAATAAATGGGTGATGAGTAAATATATGACTCCTCAGAATCACAAAGAATATCCAATTATGGTGGAGAGAGGCAACCAAATGTTATCTGGCATTGCTGACTTGGTGATCGAAACTCCTAATGAAATACTGCTTGTCGACTATAAAACCTTCCCAGGTCATCCTGATTCTGGGAAAAACCGGGAAATATGTGAATGGAGGGCCCGCATTTACAGTGGACAAATGAATTTGTATCAAGAGATGCTGGAACGAATTTGGCCAGGTAGAAAAGTTGAGACAATGATATGGTTTATCATTGCGGGATCGCTGGTTAACCTAGGAAGGTGTTAGGATAAAAGAAATTGCAGGCAAATTGTTGGTTTATTACAAATATGAGTAAATGACATATACCTTTCCTTTTGCCCTTGAAGCCCCGATGAATAATTGGAACAGGTTCTTTGGGTCGGTCAAAGATGAACAAACCAGGAATACTGCATCCCATTCCAACCCTTTTGCACGTAGTGCAGTAGTATAACGAATTTTTTCTGAAGGTTTGTCCAAGTTGTCATTCGAAAGTACTTCAAATACGGATTCCGCTTTGAGGATTTCTTTGAGTGGTGCCCCATCCTTTAGAAGATCTGCGGTGAAGAGTATCACCATGTTTTCAGACGAAATATGGCTAAGAGTCTTTTCCTGATTAATATATTGCTTGAGCATGGAGGGAATTTCCGTTGTTGTTTTCCAGGAAATAAACTTCACATCGTTCCCATAAACATTTTGAGCGTCCGCCTGCCCACGGCCAGCATCCTGTATAAAATCTGTGATGCCATGACCAGTATTCATGCGGAGACTAGTGAACTGAATATAATAGGCAGAAGCTTCCTTGAGCGTGTCCCTAGTACGAATATAAATCTCCAATGTAGCAAACTTGGGAAATGCTTGGTTGTCGTCGTATAATATGTAATAATTTCCTTTTTGAAGAGGGTTGTTTACTTTAAGGAGTGATTTGATAACCTGGTCAATACCCTTGTCGAACAAGTCTTGGGCCTCATCAGCAACGATAAAATCATATCTGGGCAGTTTCTTTGCTTTATGAAGTCTCCCAAGACATTCACGGACTATTAGAATGATTTCCCCTTTGGAAACATTGTCATATGTAGGCATAAGTGACGAATCACCTGTTAGTGTCGCAAGTTCTTCCACAAAATGAAAGTAGGGTAGTACACGAATCTGATCAGGCGAATTTTCTAATAATGCATTCCGCAATTTGTTCTGCATCCTGGCCGCCAGAAACTCGTTCCAGCACAGATAAAGTCCTCTTTTTTCGTTCGACTTACACAACTTTACGATTAGATCGAAGGCATACGTCGATTTTCCACTTCCTGGAGGGCCCTGGACCATGATACGCTGGTTCTCGCTTAGTCCATGCAGAATATGCAACCCCTCCTCAAGCCTTCGCTCAGATTCCCCCAAATTAAGCCTCGATTGTGAAAGATAACGTTTAGGATCGAATTCAGGTTTAAGCAACTCAGTTAGTTTTACCATCCGTACCTCATCCAGGGTTTCCCAGATGATGTGAAATGCAAAGTTCCGTTCATCTTGTTTTTGATTGAAACTGGCAATCTGTCCCTGCAATGAATTAATGATCATTGGAAGCAGTTTTTCGTCAAGTCCTCGATGCCAGAGGTCTTCAAATTCCACCCCATCGTAAGAGAAAACACATTCAGGAAAACAAACAAATGAGCCTACAAATATGTTATTCAATCCAGTATCCCACAGGAAATTCTGAATCGCATGGGCGTTTTCATCCGCCTGATTAAAGGGACTCTTCACCGGTTCTCGATGATCATCGCCTTGAAGACGATAAAATCCATGATCACCTTCTTCCATTGCACCATAGCCGATGATTCCGCCTTTGACTTCCACGATCATTATTCCAAACCTTGTTATTATGATGAAATCACATTCACCGGACATTTGGATCCGGTGATAGCGGGATGAAATGCGTAAACTATGAATAATATAAATTGGTTCATCCTCCATGAAACCATAAGCTACAAAATGTCTGTCAGCCTCACGTTCACCATCATTGGTGATTTGCCATGGATTATATAAGCGGTGGATCATTTGACGAAGTTAGTAAAAGTTTTTTGAGCACATTACGACCATAAAAAAAAGCGTTCAGGCTTTAGCCTGAACGCCGAAATCTCAGATTTGACCGAAGGTCAGAACTTGATTTTGCCTTCAACATCAGAGATGCTGGCATCGAATGATGACTTGAGAAAATCAATGACTTTCTTGATGCCAGGGGTGAAACTGGTGGTGAAGACATTACCGTCTGAGTCATTCAGCCGCATGGAGCAGTTGAAATCATTGGATGCCGTCTGGAACCTTTCCAGTTCGCTGCGGGTCTGGACCAGCTTCGCCCTTTTTTCGATGACCAGCTGGAGGTTTTCGACCTTGAGGATCTTCTCCATCAGGGTCATTTCCTTGACCGGTTCAGGAGCAGGAACAACAGGTTTTTCAGGTTCGACCTTCAAGAGCGGTTTCTGCTCTTCGGTTTTTTTCTCTTCAGGGTTGAGAACCGTTTTTGCAGCTGCAAGAACTGCGTTTTCTTCCTTGGATGCTCCGCCGTTGGTCGGCTTCAGTACTGGTGCTGTAATCTTTGTCATTGTGTTTCGCTGCTG
>Ga0118677_10007651_pt1 | contig 17746 bp, 9 predicted proteins | sample AliMusrvi5mmetaG_FD_86154 | JGI IMG/M metagenome (GOLD analysis project Ga0118677, IMG submission 86154) | reverse complement strand
TACACTTGCTGCATGGTGGTTCTCTCCTTCTTGGTTGGTACCCAGGAGACATCTTACCAGATGCCCCCGGAGAGAGCCACCGGTCTCTATTTCAACTTTCAACTACGCGCGGGACACCCTCACCAACTGCGATATTGGATACATAAGGTCTAATTGTATTGCTTCATCAGGCGTTTTTTTAAAGCACTCGATGCATGTAGCCAAAACATCTATTATAATTCTAGCAGCTTTGTCTTTACTACTACCGTTGTCGCCTCTTCCTTGTTTATACTGTTTCGTTAATGCAGTTTCCTCAAAAGGCAATTTATGAAAGAAAGGGGCTATTCGTGAAGCTAAAAAGACGTTAAACTCTTCTTTAGACTGTAAACAATCCTTTACGAATGGCCAACCTCTGGTATCCTTACACTGTGCCAGTAATCCAGCAGCATCTAGGTGGGTCTGAACAGTTATGTGCTTAAGTAAAGTATTGCATACAGGTATTATAGTGTCTTTGTTTTCATCTAATATATATAGTGCTTGGCAAATATGTATATACTCATCGCCATCCCTCAAAATAATGTCATTATCTTTCCCTTCTATACATTTTTTAAAGGCTGGAATTGCTGCTTTCTCATTTCGTTTCATTAAAACTTCAGTAGCAGCATATCTTACAGCATAGCTATTATTCTGTAACGCCACGATGAGTTCTTTATTAGAGTTGATATCAATACCAGCCCCTCTTAATGGTCGCGATACAAATTGCTCTTGCAATTTCACAGGATCACCACATACTACTATCACCTCATTCGTTTCAGCATTTAAAATGCTTGTTAAACACATACCTATCATCAGGACGATTGTTAATTTCAGCATACTACCTACTTATTCTATCGTTATTGATATTTACCACTAACGGTTATCAATCACAGTAATCCGTGTATGCACGCACAATTGTGTCCATGGGTAACCCTTTTCATCCCTTTGGGCACAAGTAAGCGATATTATTGCAACAGGACGGACGCGGGCTACCCACGTAACGCTTACACTCCTTTTCATGTATCCCGCAAAACCATGCTTGCCGGCTACGAATGTTGGCTCGCGCAGTTGGACAGGGGCAACCGCCTACCCTGATTTTACGCTTCCGCATTTGCGCGTTGGCGGTAGTGCAATTCCGGCACTGCCCGCAGGCGTTCGGCGGCGGATTCCGGGGTGATGTCGCGTTGTGGGTTTCCGAGCATTTCGAAGCCCACCATGAATTTCTTCACCGTGGCCGAGCGCAGCAGCGGGGGGTAGAAGTGCGCGTGCAGATGCCAGGCTTCGTGCACATTCCCGTCGGTGGGGGCTTGATGCCAGCCCATCGAATAGGGAAACGAGGTTTCAAACAAGTTATCATAGCGCGCGGTGACCCGGCGCAGGATATCCGCCAGCGCGCCGCGCTCCTCGGCGGACAGCGCGGGCAAGGCCGGGTGATGCCGGCGCGGCAGCACCAGCGTCTCGAACGGCCAGACCGCCCAGAACGGCACCAGCGCTACAAAGTGCTCATTGGCGCAGACGATCCGCTCGCCTTCGCGCAGTTCCAGCGCCAGATAGTCGCACAGCAAGCAGCGTCCATGCTGGTCCTGATAGGCCTGCTGGCCGCGCAATTCTTTCGCCGGCTCCTCCGGCAGGTGCTCGGTGGCCCAGATTTGCCCGTGCGGATGGGGATTGCTGCACCCCATCATCGCCCCTTTATTCTCGAAAATCTGCACGTAGCCGATCTCCGGCTTGGCCGCCAACTCACCAAATTGTTCGCACCAGAGGTCGATTACCGGCAGAATTTCCTCCGCCGTCATCTCCGCCAGCGAAAGATCGTGGCGTGGTGAGAAGCAGATCACCCGGCACAGGCCGCGTTCCGAACGCGCCAGCAGCAGCGACTCGCGTTGATATTCGCCGGCCGGTATTGCAGGCAGCAGGGCGGCAAAGTCGTTGTCAAACACGAACGTGGCCGTATACGGGGGATTGCAATGCCCTCCCTGGGCGCGCGCGTTGCCCGGGCACAGGTAGCATTCAGGATCATAGGCCGGTCGCGTCGCCTGCGGCGTTTTTTCGATCTGCCCTTTCCAGGGCCGTTTGGCACGATGGGGTGATACCAACAACCACTCACCAGTGAGCAGATTCAATCGTCGGTGCGGGTGATCGGGCATGTGAAATGTCTGCATGTCTGTCCTTTCGGAAACCGGAACGCCGGCAACAGATAATTTCGCCGAACCAGCGGGGGCTCCCTTCCCGATTTCGGGGTTCGGGTTTCAGGGGCCGGAATGATTACATATTTAAAAATCCGCAGCGTGGAAATGTAGGGATTATTGGGGATTGATGCGACGGTTCATGGGAACAGATGCGGCGGGAGATATCGAGATGGCACATGCAAATCAAGGGATGGGTGGGTCGTCAGCATCGGCGGCGCATTCCGCCAAAGCGCAGGAAAATACGAAATCGGGCGGCAAAGGGGTCAGCAAGAAAAAACGACCGGGTTGAGGCGATGATCATGATGACCTGACCGGTCTATTATCGGGTGCGTGGCTGCTGGACGCGCCTTGCTGCGGCTGTGGCGCTACTACGAGCCTAATCGGCGTTGACGTAGGGGCGTGGGAAAGCGGCGCGGCGGCGCCGCACCAAATTACCGAATATATTGATGAATGCTGGATGCTGTTAGGTCTCCCGGCCACAGGAAGCAAGCTGCAACTCACCTCGCTTTTCGCCGTCTTCCGTTTAGCGACTTCTAATCCCTGGTAATCTGTAATATAATGCGCTGTGTTGGACTAGATCGTTCGGCGCAGACCACAAGGAGAACACATCGATGAAATTTACTCTGACAGCGGGCGTCGTCGTCACCGCGATGCTGGCTATCTCGATGGCCTGGGCGCAGGAGACGGCACCGCGCCACGATGTCCTTTCGGATCAGCGCGCACAGGTCAAAGCTGAGTCGCAGCAGAAGCAACACGGCTATACGCACGCGATGCGTGCCAAATCATATTATCGCGAGAAGATGGCAACATACCATCAAGCGAAGATCAAACAAGCCAAAGATGCGCAGAGCAAAAAAAGTGCGTTATTGCGCACTCATTCAGGGCAGACGCAAGCGAAGTCGCTGACATCACCGCACCGCCTCCTCGTGGCGAGGAGAAAGAAAGCGGACCGGTTGCGGAAGGCCAAGCTCGAACAGCACGGGTTAGCCACCACGCCGACGAAATCAAAGAAGTAACTCGACCACCTTCGCGGCTGACGGTTCCGATGCGTTGGATCCGTCAGTTCCTTCCCCATATCTCCCACCTGATTGGCTGCAAAAATATGGTAAGTGTTCGGGTATCGCTGGCGCGCGAAAACGCTCACGCGCCAGGAGAACCTGCGGAGTGCTCGCGAGGGCGCTCGCGCGCCAGCGATACCTACTTACAACAATACTTTCTTTCTGCACCAGTACCGAAGCAGGCGTTTTTCAGGCGGTAAAGCTTGCCGGTCACCGGTAAAGGGCGTAGTATGTAACAAAATCGCTCTTGCTCGGAGGGCTTGTTGCAAATGATACCATCCACGCTGCCGGATTGGCACATCCTGTGCAAACGCAATGATCTGACCTCGTATAAAATCTCCGTGCTCAACTGCCTGGAATACCGCCTGGCGAAAGATCGCTATAGCGCGACGCAATACGACCACTTTCTCAGTACGGCCTATTCCGTGGTCGAGCGGTTGGTCGAGCGCTGGATTTTAACCCAGCAAACGTATCACAAACGGCAGCATAAGCGCGTCTATTATCTCTCGATGGAATATCTGCTCGGACGCTCGCTGAGCAACGCCTTACTTAACCTCGGATTGACGGAAACCTGCGCGCAGGCGCTGGACAGCCTGGGATTAGATCTCGCAACAATCGAGCAGGAAGAAGCGGACGCAGGCCTGGGCAATGGCGGTTTGGGACGGTTGGCGGCCTGTTTTCTCGATTCGATGGCTACCCTCGGCATTCCCGCGCACGGTTACGGCATCCGCTACGATTTCGGCCTTTTCAAACAGCGCATCGAGCAAGGCGCCCAGGTCGAGACGCCGGATAAATGGCTGGCGCTACCCAACCCATGGGAGATCGCGCGCCCGGAGTTCGCCTTCACCGTACGCTATGGCGGGTGGGTTGAACGGTGCAGCGACGCCGCCGGCAACATCCAGGTTACTTGGCTGGGTGGCGAAGAGGTGAAAGCTGCGCCATACGATATGCCGGTTCCCGGCTACGATACGTTGACCGTCAATACCCTGCGGCTGTGGACCGCGCACACCACGGATGACTTTCGCTTCGACTCCTTCAATAGCGGCGACTATATGGCGGCCAGCCAGGAAAAGATCCAGACGGAAAATATCACCAAAGTCCTCTATCCCAACGATCAATTCTTCACCGGCAAAGAGCTGCGGCTGAAACAGGAATACTTTCTGGTCTCCGCCTCGCTGCAGGATATTCTCCGGCGCTTTGGCGAGGATGATGTCGATTGGGCCACCTTCCCGAAACTGGTCGCGATCCAGTTAAACGATACCCATCCGTCGTTGGCTATCGCCGAATTGATGCGCCTGCTGGTGGATGAGAAAGGATTGACGTGGGATGCCGCCTGGGAGATTACCACGCACACTTTCGGCTATACCAATCACACCATGCTGCCCGAGGCATTAGAGGAATGGCCGGTGTCGCTGCTGGAAGCACTGTTGCCGCGCCACCTGGAGATCATTTACCTGATCAATTTCCAGTTTCTCAAGGCGGTGGCGCATCGCTATCCGGGTGATGTCGAACGCCAGCGACGCATGTCGCTGATTGCGGAGGATGGGGTGAAGCGCGTGCGCATGGCCTTCCTCGCCGTGGTGGGCAGTCACGCGGTCAACGGCGTCGCCGCGCTGCATACCCGGTTGCTGCAGGAAACGATCTTCCGCGACTTCTACGAGTTCTGGCCGGATAAATTTTCCAATAAGACCAACGGCATCACTCCACGGCGCTGGCTGCGGAAGGCCAATCCCGAGTTGTCGGCACTCATCACCGAGGCGATCGGCGAGGGATGGGTGCGCGATTTGCGGCAACTGCGCCAGTTAGAGCAGGTGGCTGACAACGCCGATTTCCAGCAGCGTTGGCGCGCGGTGAAGCAGCGTTGCAAGCAACCGCTCATTCACCGCGTAGAGCACGAACTCGGCCTGCGACTCGATCCCACCTCGCTGTTCGATATCCAGGTGAAGCGGATTCACGAATACAAGCGACAATTATTGTTCGCGCTCTACATCGTGCACAGCTATTTGCGCCTGAAAGACAATCCGGCGCTAGAGATGTTACCGCGCACGTTCCTCTTCGGCGGGAAAGCAGCGCCGGGCTATATTCAGGCGAAATTGATCATTCGGCTGATCAACGGCATCGCCGAAGTGGTGAATCAGGATCCGGCCGTCAATCAATACCTGCGCGTCGCCTTTCTGCCGAATTACGGGGTCTCGCTGGCGGAACAGCTCATCCCGGCCGCCAATCTCTCGGAACAGATTTCGCTGGCCGGCATGGAAGCTTCCGGCACCAGCAACATGAAGTTCGCGCTCAACGGAGCGCTCACCATCGGCACACTGGACGGCGCGAACGTGGAAATCAAAGAAGAAGTCGGCGAGGAAAATATCTTCATTTTCGGGATGAACGCCGATGAAGTGCGCGCGCTGAAACAGGACGGCTATCATCCGGGAGAATATATCGCGCGCTCCCCCGAGTTGCAGCGCATGCTGCAGTTGCTGGACTGCGATTTCTTTAGCCCCGGTGAAGCCGGCTTATTCCGCCCGCTCTTCGATGAACTGACGAACCGCGACACCTTCTGCCTGCTCGCGGATTTTGCCGCCTATGTGGAGTGCCAGGAGCGCGTCTCGATCGCCTACCGCGATCAGACCGCCTGGACGCGCATGTCTATCCTCAACGTCGCCCGCAGCGGCAAATTCTCCAGCGACCGCACCATCGCCGAATACGCCCGCGATATCTGGCAGGTCGAAGGGATCGAAATTCAGGGAGAAACGGTGTTGGTGTCGACGGGGAAGGGGTAGAATGGGAGATGTGGGAAAGACGGGGATGCAGGATTCAGGATGCGGGATACAGGAGCCTGGTCCAGGGCGAGGGTATGGCGGATAGAGGAATTATTTATGCCCCCCACGTTTTCCCAGGACTGGTGTCCTGGGTTAGGGTCAGCCGCCCCTCCGGGACTTTAACTGCAGCGGGAATCCCATACAATGCATCCTGTATCCCCTATCCCGCATCCTGTATCTCTCTAAAAGCTGATTTCGGATTTGACTACTTTTCCGAGGATTTTCACCTGCCGGGCGGAATGGATGGTGGGTTGGTAGTGGGAATTGGCGGGATAGAGTAACACCTGGTCGTCCAATACGCGGACGCGCTTGATGGTCGCTTCGTCCTCATTGACCAGCACCACGGCGATCTCACCGGGCTCGACTTCCGGCTGGATATGCACCAGCACGCGAGCGCCGTCCAATATGTGGGCTTCGATCATCGAATCGCCGATGACGCGCAGGAAGAAATAACTGCCGTCGCGCACGTCTTCCGCCGGCACGTCTTCCCAACCGATCACATTGTCCTGTGCCAGCAATGGGCGTCCGGCGCGAATATCGCCCAGCACCGGGATTCTGACCAGCGGGCCGACCGGATACGCGCCGGCGGGCAGCGGAGCGGTGGGATGGGGATCATCGGTGCGCCCGAGCAGATAATCGGTGCTGACATCATAGATTTCCGCCAGCCGACGCAGATTCGTCGACGGGGGATCGTTCAATCCGGATTCATACCGCGCCAGCACCGACGCGGTGACGCCCAGCAGTCTCGCCGCCTCCGCCTGCTTCATCCCCACCCGGGACCGCGCCTGTCGCAATCGTTCGCTCACCGAAATCATTTCGTGCCTTTTTATCGATTCACAGGATTACGGGATGTCGGCCTTGCCCCGACCCTCCCCCGCCATGGCAGGGAAGGGAGAAGATGATCGGTCGAATTGGACAGATCAGTCGGATGAGTCAACATTACCCCCCTCCCCCTGACGCAGCAGGGGAGAGGGGGGGGCCGACTCCAGATTAACCCGGTGAATCCATCAGGGAAGATTCGTCTCGCCCATCAGATAGCGGTCGCATTCGCGGGCGGCGCCGCGGCCTTCGTTGATGGCCCACACTACCAGACTCTGCCCGCGCCGCATGTCACCGGCGGCGAAGATGCCGGGCTGACTGGTGAGATAGGCGCCTTCCGCGGCGTGGACGTTTGTGCGCGCATCTCGCGTCACGTCGAGTTGCGTGAGCAGCGTATCTTCCGGGCCGAGGAAACCCATCGCCAGCAGCACCAGTTGCGCCGGCCACACACGCTCGGTGCCGGGGATTTCCACCGGGCTCACTCGCCCGCCGTCACGTTTCCATTCCACCGCGACGGTATGGATTTCCTGCACCTGCCCGTGCGCATCGCCGACAAAACGCTTCGTCTGTATGCAATACACGCGCGGGTCTGCGCCGGTCCGGTTGGCGGCTTCTTCCTGACCGTAATCGACCCGATAGGTGCGCGGCCATTCCGGCCACGGGTTGTTGGACAGGCGCTCATCGCCCGGGCGCGGCAGAATCTCGAACTGCGTCACACTACGGCAGCCGTGCCGCAACGAGGTGCCGGTGCAGTCGGTGCCGGTATCGCCGCCACCGATGACGATGACATGCTTGTCCCGGGCGGAGATGTAGTTGCCGTCCTGATGGCGCGAATCGAGCAGGCTGCGGGTGTTGGCGGTGAGGAATTCCATCGCGAAATGGATGCCGCCTAATTGCCGTCCTTCGACCGCCAGATCGCGCGGCCTGGACGCGCCGCCGCAGAGCACGACGGCGTCGAATTCCGCGCGCAGTTTCTCCACCGGATAATCGACGCCCACTTCGGTATTGGTCATGAAGACCACGCCTTCGGCGGCCAGCAGATCGAGGCGTCGCTGCACCCGTTGCTTGTCGAGTTTCATATTCGGGATGCCATACATGAGCAACCCGCCGGGACGGTCGGCGCGCTCGAACACGGTGACCCAATGCCCGGCTTTGTTCAATTGCGCGGCGCAGGCCAGACCCGCCGGGCCGGAGCCCACCACCGCAACCTTCTTCCCGGTGCGGATAGCCGGCGGCTGCGGGGCAATCCAGCCCTGCGCGAAGGCATGATCGACGATGGCGCATTCGAGCTGTTTGATGGTCACCGCGGGCTTTTTCATCCCCAGCACGCAGGCGCCTTCGCAGGGAGCCGGACACACGCGCCCGGTAAATTCAGGGAAGTTGTTGGTCTGCTGCAAGCGCTCGACCGCCTGCCGCCAGCACCCGCGATATACCAGATCGTTCCATTCCGGGATCAAATTATTGATCGGGCAGCCCGATGCCGCGCCGTTGAGGATCAATCCGGTATGACAGAACGGGATGCCGCAATCCATGCAGCGCGCGCCTTGAATCCGCAACTCTTCGACGGAGAGGTGCTGATGAAATTCTTCCCAGTCTTCCAGGCGCTCCGCCTCCGGACGATCGTCCGCCAGTTGGCGCGCATATTCTAAAAAGCCGCTCGGCTTGCCCATAATCGCTCCTAAATTCGTAACCGTCTACTCCTGGGCGGGCGAGACGCCCGCGCTCCCAGGGGAATCAATTTCCTCCGACGCGGGACATATCCCGTTTGTTCGCTTCGAAGGCGGCCATGACGGCTTCGTCGCCGGTCAGGCCACTTTGCTGCATGCGCGCCAAGGTGCTCTGCACGCGGGCGTAATCATTGGGCAGCACTTTGACGAATTTCAACCGCATCGTCTCCCAGTGCGCGAGTATCTCCCGGGCGACCTGGCTATCGGTGTATTGCGCGTGACGCCGGATCATCGCGTAGACTCCGGCGATCTCGTCGGTCTCGGTGAGCGGCAGCAACTCGGCTTGTTGCCGGTTGCAGCGCGCGGGAAAGTCGCCGGCGGTATCCAGCACGTAGGCCACCCCGCCGGACATGCCGGCGGCGAAGTTGCGCCCGACCGAACCGAGCACCACCACGCGACCGCCGGTCATGTATTCGCACCCGTGATCGCCGATGGCTTCCACCACCGCGTGCATGCCGCTGTTGCGCACGCAGAAGCGCTCACCGGCCATGCCGCGAATATAGGCTTCCCCGCTGGTAGCGCCGTAGAACGCCACATTGCCAATGAGCACGTTTTCTTCCGGGACGAAGGTGGCGTCCGCGGGCGGATAGACGATAATCTTCCCGCCGGACAGCCCTTTGCCGATATAATCGTTGACGTCGCCTTCCAGCGTGAGCGTCATACCCCTTGGGATGAAGGCGCCGAAACTCTGCCCGGCGGAGCCGGTGAATTTCAGGCGAATGGTATCGTCCGGCAAGCCCTCCGCGCCATATTTGCGCGTGATCTCACTGCCGACGATGGTGCCTACCACGCGATTGACATTGCGGATGGGCAGTTCCGCCGTTACCGGCTCACCGCGCTCCAGCGCCGGCGCGCACAACGCGAGCAGTTCACGCATATCCAGCGAGTTTTCGATGCCATGTTCCTGCGGCACCTGGCTATAGCGGCCGATTTCCGGTCCCACCGCGGGTTGCGCCAACAGCGGCGACAGGTCCAGCCCACGGGCTTTCCAATGCCGCACGGCGCTGTTCGCCTCCAGCACATCGGTGCGTCCGATCATCTCGGTGACGGTGCGGAAACCGAGTTGCGCCATCCATTCGCGCATCTGCTGCGCGATGAAGCGCATGAAATTCACCACGTGCGCCGGATCGCCGGTGAAGCACCCGCGCAGCGCCGGGTTTTGCGTGGCGACCCCGACTGGACAGGTGTCGAGGTGGCAGACGCGCATCATCACGCACCCGAGCACGATCAAGGGCGCGGTGGCGAAGCCAAATTCCTCCGCGCCCAACAGCGCGCCGATCACCACATCACGCCCGGTGAGCAACTTGCCGTCAGTTTCCAACACCACGCGGCTGCGCAGGTTGTTCAGCAGCAGCGTCTGGTGGGTCTCCGCGGTTCCCAGTTCCCACGGCAGCCCGGCGTGGCGGATGCTGCTGCGCGGCGAGGCGCCGGTGCCGCCATCATACCCGCTGACCAGGATCACATCCGCGTGCGCCTTCGCCACGCCGGCGGCGATGGTGCCGACACCCACTTCAGAGACCAGCTTCACGCTGATGCGTGCGTGCCGGTTGGCGTTCTTCAAGTCGTGGATCAACTCGGCGAGATCTTCGATGGAATAGATATCGTGATGCGGCGGCGGCGAGATCAAGCCGACGCCGGGGGTGGAGTGGCGCACGCGGGCAATCCACGGATAGACTTTGGGACCCGGCAGTTGACCGCCTTCGCCGGGCTTGGCGCCCTGCGCCATTTTAATCTGCAACTCGATAGCATTCACCAGATACTGGCTGGTGACGCCGAAGCGGCCGGACGCCACCTGCTTGATGGCGCTGCAGCGGGAATCGCCGTTAGCATCCGGCACGAAGCGCGCGGGGTCTTCGCCGCCTTCTCCGGTGTTGCTTTTACCGCCCAGCCGGTTCATCGCGATGGCCAGTGCTTCATGCGCTTCTTTGCTGATCGAACCGTAGGACATCGCGCCGGTCTTGAAGCGCTTCACGATGGCATCGACCGGTTCCACTTCGTCGAGCGGGACCGGGGTACGTTCGCGGAAGTTCAGCAGGCCACGCAAGGTGTAGAGACGGGTCGTCTGGTCATCGATCAAGTTGGAGTAGGCGCGGAAGAGGTCGTAATCGCCGGTACGGCAGGCTTGCTGCAGCATATGCACGGTCTGCGGATTGAACAGGTGCGCTTCGCCGTCCTTTCGCCACTGGTAATCGCCGCCGGAACGGAGCACCGCGTTGTTGACCTGATTCACCGGCGGGAAGGCGTCGCGATGCCGCAACTGCGTCTCGCGCGCGATCTCTTCCAGACCGATGCCCTGAATGCGCGAAGCGGTTCCGGTGAAATAGCGCTCGATGACCGCCGAATGCAACCCCACCGCCTCGAAGATCTGCGCGCCGCGATAGCTCAAGATGGTAGAGATGCCCATCTTGGACATCGTTTTGACCACTCCCTTGACCACTGCTTTCACATACTTGGCGATCGCTTTATCGATGGTGGTATTGATCAGCATTCCCTGCAGAATCATATCGTCCAGCGTTTCGAAGGCCAGGTAGGGGTTGATGGCGGCGACGCCGTATCCGAGCAGCAAGGCGAAATGATGCACTTCGCGCGGTTCGCCGGATTCGAGGACCAATCCGACGCGCATGCGGGTGCCTTCGCGAATGAGATGGTGCTGCAGGCCGGCCACCGCCAGCAAGGCGGGAATCGGCGCATGATCGCGATCCACGCCGCGATCGGAGAGGATCAGCAGGTTATACCCGTCCGCGATGGCCGCGTCCGCGCGGGCGAACAACGCGGTCATCGCCGCTTCCAGGCCGGCGCCACCGCTGTCGGGCGCGAAGAGGATCGGCAGCGTCTGCGCGGTGAATTCCGGATGATCGATTTGCCGCAACTTCTCCAACTCGTCATTGGTGAGGATCGGCGTATCGAGTTTGATCTGCCGGCAGCTTTCCGGCTCCGGGTGCAGCAGGTTGCGCTCCGGACCCAGCGCGGTTTCGTAGGAGGTGATGATCTCCTCGCGGATGCTGTCGATGGGCGGATTGGTCACCTGCGCGAACAACTGCTTGAAATAATTGTAGAGCAACTGCGGGCGATCGGACAACACCGCCAGCGGGGCGTCGTTTCCCATCGAGCCGACCGGCTCGATGCCATCGCGCGCCATCGGCTCCAGCAAGAAGCGCAACTCTTCATAGGTATAGCCGAACGCCTGCTGGCGCAGCAGCACCGTCTCGTGACCGGGGCGCTGTATGTGCGGCGGCTCCGGCAACGCACTCAATGACACGCAATGCGCGTCGAGCCATTCGCGGTAGGGATGTTCGGCGGCAATCTGCTTTTTGATCTCGTCATCCGCCACGATGCGGCCCGCGGCGGTATCGACCAGGAACATGCGACCGGGCAGCAAGCGGCCTTTCGAGAGAATCCGCGCGGCGGGGATCTCCAGCGCGCCGACTTCGGAGCCCATCACCACCAGGTCGTCTTTGGTCACCACATAGCGAGACGGGCGCAGGCCATTGCGGTCGAGCACCGCGCCGACTACCGTGCCGTCGGTGAACGCGATCGAGGCCGGGCCGTCCCACGGTTCCATCATGCAACTGTGGTATTCGTAGAACGCCTGCAACTCGTCCGACATCTTTTCATGCTTGGCCCACGGTTCGGGAATCATCATCATCGCCGCGTGCGGCAACGAACGTCCGGTGAGCGCGAGAAACTCCAGGCAGTTATCGAACATCGCCGAATCGCTGCCGTCGGTGTCGATCATCGGGAGGATTTTTTGCATATCCGCGCCGAACAGCTCTGACGCACACATGGCTTCCCGCGCGTGCATCCAGTTGACATTGCCTTGCAGGGTGTTGATTTCGCCGTTATGGATGACGTAGCGATAGGGATGCGCGCGCTCCCAACTCGGGAAGGTATTGGTGCTGAAACGGGAATGCACCAGCGCCAGCGCCGACTCGATGCGCGGGTCCGCCAGATCGGCGTAGAACTCATCCACCTGCTGCGGGGTGAGCATGCCTTTATAGACGATGGTGCGCGAGGAGAGGCTGGAAAAGTAGAAATATCGATCGCCCGGTTGAACGTTGGCATGGCGAATCTGCTGTTCCGCGCGCTTACGGATCACATACAGCTTGCGCTCGAAGGCCAGTTGATCGCGGCAATCCGCGTCGCGGGCGATGAAGACCTGACGGATATACGGCTCGACTTGCAGGGCCGTTGCTCCCAACGTGCTGCCGTCGGTCGGTACGGTGCGCCACCCCAGGCACTGCTGCCCTTCTTCCGCGATGATCGCTTCCAGGCGTTCCTCGCAATGGCGGCGCTGCGCCGGATCGGGCGGCAGAAAGACCATCCCCACCCCATAGCGCCCCGGCGCCGGCAAAGCGATGCCGGCTTCCGCGCACACGTCGCGCAGGAAGGCGTGCGGCAATTGCAGGAGGATGCCCGCGCCGTCGCCGGTATTCGGTTCGCTGCCGCGAGCGCCGCGATGATCGAGATTGACCAGCACCGTCAACGCCTGTCGCACGATGTCATGCGATGGCTTCCCATGGATATGGACGACAAACCCGACTCCGCACGCGTCGTGCTCGAAGCGCGGATCATATAAACCTTGCTGCCCCGGCAGCCCGATGGAACCCATTCAGCAACCCTTCCCATCCGCGCCGGCCTTCCAGCCCAACGCCAAGACAATTATATAAACGGTAATTCACCGCGATGTTGACTACAATCACTCGCGCAATCGACGCGTTCCCCCACCAAAACCGACGCCGATACCCCGCGCGGCAATCCCTTTTCGCCTCGCAGACTAGATTTTAACATTTTTTCTCGGGTTTGATGAGTCCCACGGCAAGGAAGCGAGAAAAATGCTCTTTTTCATGTTCGCATGAACATTGCTTCGTCAGCGCGGCTGGTTCCCCGGCGTGCGGATTTATTTCACCGCAGAGACGCGGAGGACGCTGAGATACGCAGAGATGAGTATTTAGCATCCAGTTCCTACTGGCGCGCGAGCGTCCTCGCGAGCACTCCGAGGGTGGCGATACGATCATCCGTCGTCTACTCAACCCCCGGAGTGCTCGCGAGGACGCTCGCGCGCCAGAGATACCTATACGGTTACCAATCTTCATCCGACCGAAAAATTCAGTCTATTGCCTATCTTCTTACCCATATTCACACCTTTTATCCCTCGTAGGGGGGTGAGCCGCTATCGGGGTATCTTAAAAGTAATACTACTGTCGATTGAGCGAATGGCAGGATATTGACCTTCAGTTCGAGAAAGATACCGGTCGGAAACGATGTCCGTTTTAAGCGGCTGCCTGAAAAGCGGCCAATAATGATCATTACTTGTTCAGTACTATAAAAAGGAGCATTTCCCATGACCCTGTTTATGCATACCCCATGGCACCTGGCACTGGTTGCCGTTGCCTGCTTGAGCTTGAGTGCGGTGGCGCTGGCCGAGGTGACCGTGCCGCACATCTTCAGCGACCATATGGTGCTGCAGCAGAAGAAGCCGATCCCGGTGTGGGGGACGGCGAATCCGGGTGAGAAGGTAACGGTGACGTTTGCCGGACAGACGAAAACGACCGTTGCCGATGCGAACGGCCACTGGCTGGTGCGCTTGAAGGCGCAGATTGCCCATGAAAAACAGACCGGGCAGACGCTGACGATTACCGGCAGCACCACGATCACCTTTCACGACGTGCTGCTGGGCGAAGTGTGGGTGTGTTCGGGGCAATCCAATATGCAGATGGCGGTGAGCGGAGCGAATAACGCCGCGCAGGAGTTCACCGCCGCGACCTATCCGCAGATCCGTTTCTTTACCGTGCCCAATATCACCACGGCGACGCCGCAACCGGATTGCGGTGGGAGTTGGACGGTGTGCACACCGGAGAGCGTGCCGGGCTTCTCCGCCGTCGGCTACTTCTTTGGCCGTCACCTCCACGAGACATTACATGTGCCCATCGGGTTAATCAACACTTCCTGGGGCGGCACGGTCGCCGAAGCGTGGACCAGTGCCGACGCTTTGAAAGCCCACTTGCCGGAGTTCACCGCCACCTTGAACACGCTGACCGCCCCGAGCGCATCCACGCAATCCGCCATGGCGATCTACCAGCAAAAGCTGGTGGAACGCGAGAAAGTTTGCCAGGTGATGTTCGCGCTGGAAGACGACCTGACCGCGGCGGGAAAACGCGCGGCGATCGGTCTCGATGACCAGCAGTGGAAAACGATCAAGTTCCCGGGCAACTGGAAGGAAAAGACGCTGCCGGATGTGGATGGGATTGTGTGGTTTCGGAAAACGATCGAACTGCCCGCTTCGTGGGCCGGGAAAGAGATCATTTTACGTCCGGGACCCATCGACGAAGTCGATAACACCTGGTTCAACGGCACGCTGGTCGGCGGCAAAGGCCGCAGCCGCACCAATGAGACCAGTTACTGGGATAAGCCGCGTGCATATCACGTGCCGGGCACGCTGGTGAAAGCCGGCGCCAATGTGGTGGCCATTCGCATCTTAAATCAAATGGGGGCGGCTGGATTGTGGGGCGCGCCGGCGGAGACGATGTTTGCGGAACTGGCGGACGGCACCGATACCACGCATATCTCGCTGGCGGGCAATTGGCGGTATGATATTGAATTGAAGCTGCCGATCTTACCGCCGAACCCCGCCACGCCCAACGTTCCGAGCGTGCTTTACAATGCGATGATCCACCCGTTGATCCCGTATGCCATCCAGGGGGCGATCTGGTATCAAGGGGAATCGAATGCCGATCGCGCGAAGCAATATCGCACGCTGTTGCCTACCATGATCACGGATTGGCGCACGCGCTGGCAGGAAGGCGATTTCCCGTTCCTCATCGTCTCGCTGGCCAACTTCATGGCGCGCAATGCGCAGCCGGAGGAGAGCGCCTGGGCGGAACTGCGCGAGGCACAAGCGATGACCACCACCACGCTGCCGAACGTCGGGCTGGGGGTGACCATCGACATCGGTGACGCGGTGGATATCCATCCAAAAAACAAACAGGACGTCGGCCTGCGCCTGGCCCTCGCCGCCCGCGCCCTCGCCTATAAGCAGCGGCTGGATTATTCCGGACCGGTTTTCCAGGCGATTACCATTGAGGGCGGCAAAGCGGTCCTGTCCTTCCAGCATACCGGCAAAGGACTGGTCTGCCAGGGCGACGCGCTCAAAGGCTTCGCCATTTGCGGCAGCGATCACCACTACGTGTGGGCGCAAGCCAAGATCGTCGGGAAACAGGTGGTCGTGTGGTCCGAACAGGTGCCCACCCCGGTCGCCGTGCGCTACGCCTGGGCGAACAATCCGGAGTGTACCCTTTACAACTCCGCCGGTTTGCCGGCGGTGCCGTTCCGGACGGATGTGAAGTAGTCGCGCGATTTCAGTCCCGGAGGGACGCATGAATATAGCCCAGGATGATAATCCTGGGGATGGGTGGATAATAGAATATCCCCCCTTTCCCCAGGACTGGCGTCCTGGGCTATTTTCATGCGTCCCTCCGGGACTTAACTGATATTAGCTGACCACCAAACCCAGGACTGAAGTCCTGGGCTATTATCAATCGTCCCTCCGGGACTATCCACCACTCCGCTGCGCTACGTGGTTCACTACCAACGAATGAGATGCCATCCGCTACTGCTTTACCCCGTGCGGGCTGGGGAGGACGTCGATCTCGCCGGGGGCGAGGGCGACGCCTTGCCAGAGGGTGATCAGGCCGCCGTCGCTGTTGTCGGCGTTGCCGACTTCCAGCAACAGCAGTTCGGGATTTTCCGAAGCGTTGAGCGGATCGGCCTGGTATTCCACCACGCTGGTGAAGTCGTTATCGCCTTCCTCGCCGGACGGATCGGTACGGAGGAGGCCGTGCAGCGTGCCCTGGGGCTTCATGCGGAAGGTGACGGGTTGGCCGTTTTCCGCGGGCGCTTCGATGTTGGCGGTGTATTCCAATTCGTTATAGGTGAAGTGGTTGGGATCCGCCGGTTGCTGGAAGAGCCAGAGATTGTTGCGCTCGACCATGTCGCGCCGGTTGCCGGGTTGAAACTGCTCGGTGGGCACTTCGAAATAGACGCGCAGATCCACTTCCTGCCCCACCACTTTCGCCATCAACCAGATTTGTTGCTTCACCTCGGACAAGTGGAACAGCCGCCAGACCGCCAGGCCACCCGCTTCGGTGATCGTGCGGATCGTTTGCACGGTGAAGCTGAGCGGTTGATCGCCGCGACCTTCCTTGATGGAATCCTCGCGCGTCTGCGCGTCGGAGAGGGTGACGACACTGCCGCAACCGAGCGAGCGCCAGAACGCCGCCGTCGAACCGTGCGTCGCCGGCGGTGCGACCGGTTCCCGTTGCACCGGCAGCGGCGCGGCGATGGGCGGATAGCTGGTGGGGCCGACGTCGGAGGTGATTACCGTCACGTCGCTGTAGCCGTCATCCACGATCACCGTCTCCGCCGGGCGGAAGATGGCACGAATGAGAGCCACGATGCACCAGATTAGCAGGACAAGTAAGAGGATCCCGAACAACCAAGCGACCAGAATGTCGAATAGTGTGCGTCGAACCACCACCGGGACGGGGGCGGCATACGCCGGCGGCCCGCCGTAGTATGCGGGCGGGGCGCCGTAATAATAGCTGCGTTGCGACATCATGGCGTTGAGCATGACGGCATCCGCGAACATGTCATACATCATCCAGGCGCCGGTGATCGGGTGGTAATAGCCGTACCCACCGTAGCCGCGATTGTAAATGACGGTGACGTTGCGCCCCCCGACCGCATAGCTGTTCGGCACCCACGATGGGCGTGAGGCCGGTTCACTGGAGAAGCGGTTGGTGTATTGCGTGCCGTATTGCGACTTAAAACTCGACACGGCGCTGGAGCGGTCACTGAAAGTGGTGCCGCGCATCTTCGCCGCCTGGTAGAGATTGCGGTCGGCCGCGCTCATGTTGCCGGACGGGGTGGTTGAACGCCCACTGTTGAGCGAAGGCGCGCTGCCGGTGCTCGGTTTGGTACCGGATCCCCAGCCGCTGCTCGAATTGCCGCCGCCAAAAGTGGAACCGCCGGTGGTGGATGGTCGACTGCTGTTGGAGGTGCCGCCGCCCCAGGAGGACGTATTCGGCGAACTGCTGCCGCCCCAGGATGAACCGCCACTACTGCGA
>Ga0118677_10007650_pt1 | contig 17749 bp, 13 predicted proteins | sample AliMusrvi5mmetaG_FD_86154 | JGI IMG/M metagenome (GOLD analysis project Ga0118677, IMG submission 86154) | reverse complement strand
CTACAAATCAGTTTTCGTAGCAGTGACCGGGTGAATGTTCAGGACTTGAATATTCACCCGGTCACTTAAACAACAACCCTACCCCTTCCAGTGTCCGGGAACCGCCTGAAAAGCTTCGGCTTACCCCACAAAAAAAGCCCTCCGAAGAGGGCTTTTAAAAAATTGAAAGCTATTGTAGTCAGTAATTACAAAGATACTTGACCCAATTGAGCAGCTAAATGAAGTGGACCACCACCTTGAACCAGATTTACATATGCAAAGTTGAATGCAAAATTGTCTGTATTCAGGTCAGCAAGAAGAGTTGATGGACCTTGGGTACCAACATTAATACTAAATGTAGTTGGGATGATATGAATATCAGCAAGCATTTGTACAAGATATGGTTTGAGGGTCATAATATCAGCAGAATGGATCTGAGCTTGAATTCCAGGATTTCCAGCACTGATAGTTTGAATAGCATGTACATAATTAGCCATAACAGATGGTTCATCAATAGTAATACTAACACTTCCTGAATAAATATCAGTCATATAAGAACTGAGGTTGAAGTGAGCCATCATACCGTTACCTGAAATAATAAGCGTATGCATCCAGTCAGTAGAGGATGTTAAACTTGCAAGATGAGCATTGTTTGTAATCCATAAATCTGAACCAGTACCGCCAAAGCCGATAGCTCCAACAAATGCACTGTGACCTAAATTAAGTCCGGTAATAATTGCAGCGTGATCCAGAATCAAGGTATTGATCACACCAGAAGTGGTGAATGAAGTCAACAATGGAAGAGCTGTTAGATTAACCGTGTTCATCATACCGCCTAAAGTCAACATTGTAAGATGAGCATCGCCGAGTGTTGAAACACCAGGAGCATGTGCGGTAAGGGTAGCCCAATGAGTAGCATCACCATATGCAGCGCCGGTAATATTAGCGGTAAGCAGAGTTAAAGAATAAGCGCCAAGATCAACATTTTCCAATACATTGCCTAAAGTAAGATATTTAAGGGCAGCAAGATTAGCACCATTAGGAATTGTAGCAGGCGCTGTAACACTCCACCAACGATACATAGGTAATGTAAGTGTTTGGGTCATAGGGGCATTCAAAGAAGCATTAGGATCACCTAACCAAACAGGAATCGTAACGGTAAGCGGGCCTTCAAGGTCAACAGAAGAGGTAGAATTGAATGCATCCAGTTTAACGTTAGCAGTAGGAGCAGCCCAAACGGTTAATGGACCACATGTAACTAATTGAGAAAGATCAACTGTAGTAGCCGTACCGGTTAAAGCAGAAGTACCAGTTGCAACGGTAACAACGCCTAAAGAAGAAGTTGCAGCAAGAGTAACAGTGGTTGCTACAGGAGCAACGATTGTCAAACCACCGGCATTGATGCCAATAGTACCAATTACAACGCTATTTGCAAAATCTGCGGTCAGAGTATTGATCTGAGCGCCTGTTGCAAGACCGAAATTAATCCATGTAGTATTGGTAGAATTGAACGCAGTTGTAGTTGTTGTAGGAACAGTTGGAGCTGCAGGACCACCTGGGGCGCCATTTCCAACAAAATGTGCCGGATCAACAGTAACAATCGGGAGGTTGATGTAACCGGTACCATTTGATGGCTGATCAACCAGGATCAGGTTGCCACCAACAGATGCTAACAAAAGAGCCTCATATTTACCTGGATAGTTCAGAGTTACTGTACCACCAACCGTTGCAAGAGCTAAATCAGCAATGTCAGCACCTTGTACGGTGTAGTCACCTCTAACTGAGGTCAGATTATTCATTACCAGATTATCACCTGCCTTATCAGCAATCCATACCCAGTGACCTGCGCCAGGGACAGTATTCAGAGTGACCGAAGTAACCACATTAAAAGGTGGAGGTAAAGGTACGCTGGTTGTAGTAATTGAATAAGAAGAAGCATTTACGCCAATTACTGCGCCGATATTACCTAAAATGGTGTTCAACCCGGTTAGGTTTGTAACATTGTTAGTATTGACAGAAACGTTACCGTTAATGATACCCATCTGGTTGATCTTGCCTAAGAAGAAAGTAACGTCAGCATCACTCTGAATAGTTACATCGCCATTATACATGGCAGCTGAATTCAGTAAAAGGGTAATTTCAGCCTGAGCCTGGCCTAATGCCAATTGTAAACCATGAATGGTTAATGAAGTAGCGGTATCACCAGGACCACCAATAATAGCAGCCTGAGTAGCCTGGATCTGGGCAATTGTAGCGCCATTTCCGGCATTGATCAGAACTGTTAAGGCTGCCTGAAGAGAAGCGATAGTTCCATTAATGCTACTTTGTGTTGCAGTGGCAGTTGAATTAACCAGATTTTCAAGAGCAAGCTGAGCAGCAGCGATGTTATTATTTAATGTTGTGCTTGTGCTTGTTACAAGGGCAAGAATTGCTGTCTGAGCGTCAGTAACCTGCTGGCTAACTCCGGCGATATTTCCGTTCACACCAACTAATCCTGCATTAAGGACAGCGGTAAGGGCTGCAATCTGAGCATCGGTATGTGCATTGGTTGCAGAGGTTCCGTCGGCAATAGAAGTCTGAATTGATGCCTGAACTGCTGCAAGCTGGCTGTTAATTAGAGCTGTCAAAGCTGTCTGAGCTGCTCCAACCTGAGCAGTAACATTTGCATTGGTAGCTGATAAACCGTCATTGATCAGAGTTGTCAGCGCTGTTTGGGCAGCGGCAATCTGTGCATTAACATTTGCATCGGTTGACATGCTGCTAGCAGTGATCTGATTAAGAATTGCAGTTTGTGCAGCGGCAATAGCAGCAGCATTTGCAGTTGTACCGGCGGCGATATCAGCGGCCAGGGTACTTTGCAAAGTAGCCAAAGTTGCATTCAAAGCAGCATCAGCAGCTGTTTTGGCTGTAACTACTCCGTTAAGGGTAGTTTGCAACGTTGCAAGTGCAGCAGTATTAGCTGTTCCGGTATTGGCAATAGTAGTAAGCTGACCTGAGATTTGAGTGATATTGCCCTGAATCGTAGACAATTGTCCTGCAAGAGTTGTAAACTGTGCAGCAATTGAGCTAGAGCTCGGCAATGCGGCAATAGCTGACTGAAGAGCAGCGATTGTTGCTGTCTGCTGAGCAATCGTGTTTTCCAGTGTAGTTACACCGGTAACCTGCGTTGAAAGCGCTGCAATCTGATCTTTCAATGCCTGAAAGTCGTTTGCATACTTATTACAGGATGTAATAATCAGGGCGACCATCATCACGCCCAAAAAGAGTTTTTTCATTTTTTGTTTTTTTTAATTAATAAATGGAAATAAAAGAAGCACTTTAATTTTAATTTGTACAAAGTTGAAATAAATACGAGAGGTAAAAAACCTCTTATCTCACGAATAGTGATATTCGGCTAAATAGAGGAATAATGTGTCGTTATAGAAGGATAACTGGTAAATAATTGACATTATTACACTATTTCGGGGAAGCTCCCTTTACGGGAAATTAGCGGTCTGATCTGCAGATTTAAAGTAGTTCATAATAAGCTAAGTATTAGTAAATAAGTATTATATATTAGGGTAATCTGTTATTTCTGTTTGAATTATCTTTTACTTGTTTCAAATTTGCCTGTTCAGCGGATATTCCGAATATCCTTCTGTATTGTTTGATTTTTCGACTTAAATGCCTAAACAGCTAGTAAAGCCTGAGTTTTAAATGGCCGAAGGTATTAATAATTATTTTAATTAACTATTTTCGATTATAAAGTATCGTATTTATTTCTTAATTCATATAAATGACTCCGTGATGCAACTTGTTTTATTCCGTTAAACGGAGGGATCAACTGACATTCTCTTGTTTTAAATTCGATCGATCCTAAATAATTCAGATTTAATATGGCTGATTGATTAATCTGAATGAACTTTGTTTTCCCCATCAAATCAAGAATATCCTTTGCCGTTGTCCCCGTCCTTAATTTTACTTCACCCATATCAGTCAGGATTGCTTTCCATACCGGCTTGTCATTGGTCTGCTCCTTGATGCACTGTAAAAGAACGATATTGTTTTTATCCATAAACCGCAGGCCGATCGGTGTGGGGAGAGAGATAATCTCGGTGATCCCTTGTGAAGCCGGTGCAAAATTCACTGGCTGATCGCTCTTTCGTTTCTGTTTATACCTGTCGATTACCTGTTTCAGATCTTCGGGTTTGACCGGCTTAAGCATGTAATCGAATGCTGATTCGCGTAATCCCTGGATCATATATTTATCGTATGCTGTATAAAAAACCACACTGAACATCACTTTTCTCAGTTTTCTCACTTCATCCAGAAGTTCGAATCCTGATTTCACCGGCATCTCTATATCCATAAATACCAACTCAAGGTTCTCTTTGAGTAACAGGGTCTTTGACTGATTGTATTTTGATGCACAACCCTGCAATTGTATTTCAGGGAAAAATCCCAAATGCTCTTTCAACGCAAATACGAACTCTTCGTCATCATCAATTATGGCTGTTTGAATTTTGTCAGATCCATTCATAAAGAGTCACCGATCGATTTTTGATGAAAAAGTTAAGCTTTGTATTGAATTGCTAATATTCCTTTACCGCTTCAAATGTATTTTACCCTACCCCGGAAATTAAATTATTTAAAAAAAATAGAAATTGTTTAAAATTTCACATCAGGGAATCGATCTGACGGAATGTAGAAATATTAATTAATGAGGCAGGTATTGTCCCGTATGGATCAAAAGATCGCTTATTCTCAATTTTCTGCCGATCCTGGATTCCTAAAGGACCAAAAGATGAAATTTTGTTTGGCAAAAAATAATTTTCATTTATTACGAACCCTTCGAAAGTCAAGGGGTCACTAGTTAGAAATTCTGCTATGGTTTATATTTTTTGCCTTTTTATGCGACTTCATGAAATATCATACGAATATTCGGCCGGAACGCGGATCCCGACGATTGTTCCCGGTCGGGATTGATTGGTTTCCTTTCGGGCAGAGATTTTAACTGTAATTTTATGAACATTTTTGGAATTCAGGTGTCTGATTGCCTGATAAAGAATTTTCAGACCTGTTCCGCTGCCCATTGAACGATTCGGGGATGAACTATATCCGATGCCATTGTCTTCAACAGATATTTCTATACCTCCATCATAGTTTTGAACCCTGATTGAAAGTATTTTTTCTCCAATAATAGGCATAAGTCCATGTTTGATTGCATTTTCTACCGGGATTTGAATAATCATCGCCGGAATTAGCTGATTAACATCTGCATTTTGTGCAATGTCAAAGGTGATTTTAATCGGTTCGGGTAATCTCAGGCTTTGCAACCCGATGTACCCTTTGACCACCTCCAGTTCTTCAGACAAAGGGATTGCCGTTTGCTCGATATTATCAACCGACTGTCGCAAAAGCATCAGCAGCGTTTTGATGTTTTTGCTGATTGTTTGCGGGTCGTGGGCCGGGCCGGATAAGGTACTCATTGCATTGAACATGAAATGGGGAGACAACCGGTTGCGGATAGTCTGCATTTTTAATGCGGCAATCGTACATTGCTGCTTTTCATAAGTTGCCCGACTCTTCTTTCTTAAGTCGATCAAGATAAAAGTTAATCCTGCTGTTATCAGCATTAAAATTGCTACAATGCTATAAATCAAAATCATATACTTATCTTATTTGTTCGGCATAAAAAAATTCACACGAATGCAAGGTAAAGGATATTCAGAAACTATTTTGATTAAATCCCTGCAGGATTTTTATTAATGTTGGAGATAGTTGGATGTTTGGATTTTGTATTTAAAATTCAATTTCCTTTGTACTTCAACGATTAAATCAAATAATATAGATTTGAATAACAATTAGTTGCCAGTTTTTCAGCAAATCCTAAATAAGGTAAAATAAGGTTTGAACATAATGGTTGCCCACTTTCTATTGAGGTTTTTTCTAATATTATCCCATAAAAAAGAGGCATTTTTTCTCAAAATGCCTCTTTAAAATAAGTTGGTTAAAGCTAATATTCCCAGAGATCCTGTTCGTAGTCGAAGATTGAGTTTTTAATCCTTTCAGATTCCTTAAAGGCGTATTCCCCGGTTGCATATTCCTCGATTGATCTGTTGTTATATACATTTTCCTCCTTGACAATATAACCGTCAAATTTACGGGTAATAAAGATATCATCGAAGCTTAAACCTCTCGCTTCATTAAATTCGTTCAGTGTTTCCTGTTTTGCCAGGATTGGTCTTATTTCGGGATAATAAACCCAGAAAAGCTGTTTGCGGACAAAAGTAGTGTCTTTTGGATCCTTTTTAAAAACCCGGATCGGGCATATGCCAAGAATGCGAACCTGAAGTGTGGACTTCTGCTTGTCGAAATACCATATCTCTTTGACCTCCAGTTGTTTGACGTCGCGTACGGGAATTTCTGATTGGATGGTGGAATCGCGGTCATTACCGGTATTCAGATCGGTAACTTTAATATGTCTGACAGAATCTCCAAACTCCTGTTTAACCTGATTATAACTGATCGGTTCTTTAAACTCATTATCAGGCACTGTTGCGTCGAATGCCGTAATTCGCTTGTCTTCAATGCCTTTTAGGAGAATGTTAACCAGGTTATTCCGGCCCTGAACATCACGGGTTGGATAATAAAAATGCTGGTTTGATTTTTCACGAAAGTCAATGATCCGCCAAACTGTTTTTGACCAGATGACGTCTGATTCCCTGATTACAGGTAGGGGAGCAGGTTTTCGGTCTGCAGTTGTCTTTTTAGGAAAGAGGCCATCGATGACCTGAGCTTTCAACAGATTTTGTGAGGTGGCTCCGATCAAAACCAAGGTAATGATTAAGACTAATTTTTTCATCGTTAATTAATTTTAAAACTTATCGCAGGCAAATTACGTATTGTGCCGTCATCCCCCTTAACTATAATGCTCTCAATATATAACCGGTTTCCCGGGTTTAACCCTTTCATCAGGTCACGTTGCTCCGGAGAGAAATGGTTTCCTTTGGTTGCTTTATCAACAATAAAGCCGGCCCTTGATGTAGAAACGACAAATGAAGTCACTGTAAAGTTCATTTCAAAATCAAAATCGGGAATTTTGGCCAGTACCCCTTGCTGAGCTTCCAACTCGTTACGGGAGATGGTCCCTTCTGTTTTATTCGCAACGAAGGCGACAGGATCGGGAACTTTCTTTACGCGAAATGGTGTTGAGCCAATCTCTTTTAGTGTTCCGTCGATCACCGCGCTGATGGTGATTACAGATTTTATGCCAACCTTCTCAGGTTTGACCAGGTAATTTCCTTCAGGTCCAGGCTCAATATTGCCGTTTGAAATGGAGACTTTGATATTCGTAGCCGAGATGCCGGGAACAGAAATTGAAACAGGATTTGCAAGCCCGGCATAAAAAACGTTCATTTTGGTGGGTGATACGGTCCAGGATGGTTTCGCTACTTCATATTCATGTTTAAAAGGATAACTCACAATAATACCGGAAGGGTTTTTATAATTAATCTGTCCCCGGTATTCTACCTTTCCCTCTTTACTGGCTGAAATCTTATATAATCCGGCATTTTCTCCCGGGACCATCGGCAAGGTAGTTCCACCAACAAGAATAATGGGATTAGCGGTAGTATCGACGGCTGAAAGAAAAACTTTGGCTTCGTAGGTATTGCCCTGAAGTACATAGTCGGAATTGGAAACTACCTGAGCCTGAAGTTTATTAAATTTAAAGGATGCTGCATCAATCTGAGCATAAAGGTGATTGATGACATCTGATTCTGCGAAGCGAACGTCACTCTGTATTTTAGACATGAGGGTAATTACGGCAATCAGGGGATATCCCTCAAATTTGCTCGATTCCCATGAGGGGGTTTGTCCCTGTGAAGGGGGAGGTGCCGAAGTGTCCAGGCTTTTATTAATTGAAGCAATTAATTCGGTATTGGTGGTATCCACCAAGGCAATAAGGGACTTTTTATATTTTTCAATTGCTTTTTTCAAGGCAAGGCCATGCTTTTTGTTAATCATTAATTCAACCGCATAATTGAGATCATCCTTTGAGATAATGTTATCGACATTGCCATCGGGTCCATCGGCCTTTTTCACAATTAACTCTTTTAAAGAGTGAATATAGCGATAGAGTGAGTCGGAACTTGCTTTCACTATCAGAACTTCATTATTCAGTTTTTCGGCTTTTTTAGGATTTTCCTTTGCTGCATTACTAAATTCATCGTAGACACGTTGGTTTTTGGCGATAGAACTCTCAATGGTCTGCATGAAATTATGATTTACCATCACAAATGCATCCAGAACTGTTTTATCGACATTGAGCGCCAGCATAGCCGTTAAAACCAGGTACATCAAACTGATCATTCTTTGTCTGGGTGCCTCCGGACAGTATTTAGTTCCCATGTTCGAATTAACCTTTTATGTTCATAGCTCCCAGCATATTACCATAAACATGGTTAAGTGCCTCCAGATTCTTATTGAGCTGTTCAGTTTGTTTCCGGTATTTTTGAGCCTCTTCGACTGCCTGGTTCACCAGTTCAGTCATTTTAGAATGACCTTCAAACGCTTCCTCCGATGATGCAGAGATTTTTTTGGCGTGTTGAAGGTGTAATTCGTATGATGAGTGTAAAGCCGAAAGGCTTGAGTTAACAAGGGATAGGCCAGTACTGTACGATTTAGTATGATCGTTAAGTGCAAGAAGATCCTTGTTTACAGATTCTGTGAAACTTTTATAGGATTGGGCAAGCTTGTCTCCGGTAGTAACCAATTGATCGTTGATTTTTTTCGAAGATTCATTGAAGGTGTTTGCCAGATTTTTGGACGAATTTCCCAGGATCTGCGAAGACTGATCGTAGGAATATACCAGATCATTGGTTGATTTCTCAATAGAATGAGATGCGCGGGAATTAATGTCCTTAAACACAGACATAGAATCTGACGCCTCTGTCATATTCTTAACGTATTCATTGGTAGCAAGGGTAGCTGTTGAAATATCTGCAATTCCGCTTGCCGTATTTGAAAGGTCCTGTAGTCCTTTTTTTACCTTGGCCAGTAATTCAGGTGAGATTTCTGCTTTCTCCAGGATACTTTCTACGGAATTTTGCTGAGGTGCTACAGCAAGAGGGTATTCGAATTCTTCCTCTGTATAAGCCTCTTTGAGTTGAGGATAAACCTTAGACCAATCCGGGATTTCGACTGAGGGTTCAAATGCGGAAAAGAAGAAAATCACTACTTCTGTTAGCATCCCTAACGGTAAGATGATGTTTGCGTACGGCCAGTGTTGCAATTTGAACAGCGCTCCAAGAAGAACTACTGAAGCCCCAATGCTGTATAAAAAATTCATGGAAGATTTCCATCTTCTTGAATGAGTAAATTCGAACACCGCCATGATTAAATATTTTTGTTATCTGATTTTTACTTTTTGCCTGATTGAAACTCATCTCCAAATGAGGAGCGGACACACCTAAACCCAAGATAAGATTTAGCTGTATCCTGGTATTCAAAGGTACGGGTACCAACCTGAATAAAATAGGCAATATCCTTCCACGATCCACCCCGTACGACTTTTCGCTTCATTGCTGGGGGGTCACCGGGGAGTGCGTTTTGTTCGAAGTTGGGATTCAGGTCATGCATATAATTGTAGGAAGATTCATCGTATGCTGTAATAGTCCATTCGGCTACGTTACCGGCCATATCATAAAGCCCGTAACCATTTGGATCATAGGTTGCAACCTTGACTGTTGTTTTTCCACCGTCATCGCTATAATTTCCCCGCATTGGTTTGAAATTAGCCAGGAAGCAACCATTTTTGGAGCGGGTATAATACCCTCCCCATGGGTACATGGAATTGCTTAAACCTCCTCTGGCTGCCAACTCCCATTCGGCTTCAGATGGTAAGCGGTAATCCTGGACACCGTATTCCCCTCTCCCGGAAAGGGCGGAATTCTTAAAGTTTGTTCGCCACATACAAAAGGCTTTGGCTTGTTTCCAGGTCACCCCAACTACAGGATAATCATCAAATCCCGGGTGTGAAAAATATTTGCTGGTCAACGGATCGTTATAGGCATAAGAAAAATCGCGGATCCATACCAGCGTATCGGGATAGATATTCACATTCTCCGTCATGATAAAGCTTGAGCGCCCCGCTATAGGAACTACTTTCCCGCTCAGGTCATTGACATTACCCTGATAATTTTGGGTTTTGTAATTGTAGGCATTTTGCATCCGTGCGGCCTGTTGAAGGTCAACCCAGGAATAACTGTAATTCAGTTTCCGTGTATCGAGCTCTTTTCTTCCCATAATGCGGTCATTTCCAGAGTAGAACATCGGTTCTAAAGCATCTTTATATTCCGTATTCCGCCAGTCCAGTTTTCTTTTCCAATCGAGAATTGGCGGATCAATGGGATTCCCTTTGCGGTCCTGGGTAATTTTAAACTCCTCAAACTTTTCAGAGAGAAGTTGACGAGCCATTGAATCACGAACCCAATAGACAAATTGCCTGTATTCATTGTTCGTAATTTCAGTATCGTCCATCCAGAAAGTGGATAAGTCGACAGTTCGGGTTGGAACGGCTGCATTTGCAACGTCCTGATCTCCAGCCCCCATGTTGAAACTTTGCCCTGGAATAAGGACCATGCCTAATGGGGAAGGTTCAAAATATTTCCCTCGTTTTAAAACGCCTGTTAATTCCCCGCTTCCACCACGATGACAACTGGTTAACAAGAGAATAAACGATATGCTACCTAAGATGACTAATCGCTTCATAGTTCGTCTAATATGTTGTAATCAACTATTTTTAGGTCAAAGTTACAAAAATCTCACACTTTTGTACTGATGATCGTGCTTTTTGTATAATAAAAATGAATAAGAAAGATAGAATTCATGAGAGCCACTGTTGTATCTCGACAAGGCTGAGATACTCATATCGTAGGAATATCCGAATTTTATCCCGTTCCATAACTCAGTTCCAGCCGTTATAATGACCGCATCACCAATACGATAGCCGATACCTGCCCATATTCGCTTATCATATTCAAAAGTCAAATTCAGATCCGCCTGCCAGCTTGCCGGATCTGTTTTAAAAAAAACCGACGGGAGCGCCTTCAACCTCTCATCAGCCATTTGAAAAGTGTAAGTGCCACTGATATAATAAGTTCTAAGCAATGTATACCTTCCTGTCTGATCAAATACAAAGGATGGCCTGTTCAGGTGTTTGCCGGAAATGGCCAATTCGTAATTTTCATCTTTGTAAAACAACCCCAATCCAACATCCACCATAACCCCACTTACTTTTCCCTGAGGAAGAGATGGATCTGAAAGGTTTACTAAATCAGCTCCATCAATGCCGGTCATGTCAAAATTAAGATTCTTATTCATCAATCCCAAAGAAATTCCGGAACCAAGTTTACCGTCGCCCAACTGAGTTCTCCACGAATAGTTCAGCCCTACGGAAACATTTTTCTCAAACCCGATCACATCATTTATGAGGGAAAGCCCAACTCCGTCGTCCTTACCAATCAAATGAAGCGATGCGTCTGCATTAAATACGGTTGTCACCGGGGCTCCGGGAAATCCAACCCACTGAAACCGGTTTAATATCGAAACATTAATCGGCCCTGAAGATCCTGCAAATCCAGGATTTACAGTTAATTGATTAAACCGGTTCTGACTGAACTGCGGGTCCTGCTGAGCATTTGCGGCAAAAATACTAATATTTACCAATATCCAAAATAATATTCCCTTATTCAATCGTTGCCTTTTGAGAGAAGTGATATTTTTATGATTATCATTCATTAGCACGATGGTCACTTTGGAATATTAGCATTAAGTAGTCCTTCCTATTTTTCTAACAAAGATAGAATTTTACTGATTATATTTTATTGAAATATTTCCACCATTTCTCGGAGATCTCATTTTTACAAGCCTTACGATAATCTTTTTTGGAGCATGGAATCCTGACAGGGAATATGGTACAATCCTGTGAGGGGACTTCCATCCACCATCTTTGAGAGATTGGGTGAAGCAAAAAGGAGACAGGATCCTCCAACCCATCTACGGTTACGTGATAATGCTCAAAATTGGTTGCTTCGTCAACCGGCTCTTCATCCAACCGCTTAGAGGCGCCATAGATAAAATACCAGCAAATCTGTGCGGCCATCATTGCTCCAACGCTTGTTAAATCTTTGGAGGGGGAGTAGCCAAAAAAACAAAACCAGGCAGGATTAGTGGAAATTCCTGAATACCATGCAATCTGACAGGCTTCTTCTCCGGTTAGTCCGTTTGGGGATAGCCGATATTGGCCGGGTGCTTCGGAGGCTTTCATCACACCGAAATCGAAACTGATCAGATCTGATTGGCGGATAAGTGGTTCGAGTTCTCTGAAATCGGTCCGGATTTCCCCCAGGGTAAGGATCTCCCCGTTTGTCCCTTCACCTAACAGATCATTGTTTTGTTCGCCAATAAAATAGGATTGCCCTGCTATCAAACTCACTGAAGTGCCAACTGGCAGCTTATTTATGAACAACTCATCTGCAGGACAGTTTTCAAATCCGGCATTGTCAATCCGGTCATCCACAATCAGCAGGTTTGCTTCCTGTTTTTTAAACCCTTTGATTAGCGGGACTGTCAATTCCTGACTCCCGCCTAGAATTAACAGCCGAATACCCAATTCGGACAGCTCTTCTGCCACCATCTTTGTTGCCGCATAGGTATCTTTTGGTCCGTTGCCGCATTTAAGGTTTCCAAGATCAACAATATGTAATTCTGAAGAGAAACTGGCAAGTGAGTAGAGCTGCTGCCTGATTTCATCCGGTGAAGCAGACTGATCCGAAGCTCGTGAACCTCTCCCTTCCGGAACGCCCAAAATTGCCAGATCCGGCGGATGATTTAAATCCCAAACACGCTTCTTCAGGGAATGCCCTAACTGATCGGAATTCCCGTCAAATGCTTTCACAACGGCTAAATCTTTTGCAGGTATAATCAGTTCGGTTAGCATGGTTTATCTCTGTTAAATGTTAATGCCCAATCAGAGGTGAATTCAATGTGTAAAATACAAAGTTCAAAAATCGGGGAAATTTTGCACTTCACATTTTGCATTTTGATTTTTACTTCGAACGTCTCTTGTTCGATTTGGGTTTGCTCCCTTCAGTTTCAATGATTAATCTGCAATCTTCAACGGTCAGTGAATCAATGTCTGTTCCTTTTTTGATTTTATAATTTCCTTTTTTAAAGGAGATATAAGGACCCCAGCGTCCTTCAAGGATCCGAATATCCGGATCATTACTGAAGGTTTTTAAAACCGATTTAATGGCATGGTCTCTTTTCTCTTCAATAAGTACGATTGCCCGTTCAATTGTTACGGTCATTGGATCGTCGATATCTTTTTTGAGCGAAACAAAAATGCCGTCATGCCGGATATAGGGGCCGAATCTGCCAATGCCTACAATCACTTTCTTATCTTCAAATTCCCCAAGATCACGGGGGAGATCAAACAATTTCATAGCCTCCTCCAACGAGATGGTTTCGATGCTTTGACCTTTTTGCAGACTTGCAAACTGCGGTTTTTCATCACTTCCCTCAATTGCTTCTCCGATTTGAACAAAAGGACCAAACCGGCCAATTTTTGCGGATACCGGTTTCTGCGTAACCGGATCCAAACCCAGAATCCTTTCACCCCTTGCCCGTTCCGAATTATTCAGGGCATCTTCGATCTTAAGATGAAAGGGACGATAAAACCCATCAATCATTTCATTCCAGACCAATTGACCTTCTGCGATTTCGTCAAATTGTTTTTCTACTGAAGCTGTGAAGTTAAAATCAACGATCGGTTCAAAATGTTTAACCAGAAAATCGTTGACTACCAAACCTATATCGGTCGGGAATAATTTAGCTTTTTCGGTACCTGTGATTTCAGTTTTTACTTCCTGTTTGATGGTTCCATCCTGCAGTGTGAGTGTCAGAAAAGAACGTTCACTCCCTTCGCGATCCTCTTTTACAACATATTCGCGCTGTTGAATCGTAGTGATTGTTGGTGCGTAGGTTGAAGGACGTCCGATACCCAGTTCCTCGAGTTTCCTGACCAGGCTTGCTTCGGTATATCTTGCAGCCTTTTGTGAAAACCGTTCAATGGCCTGAATGGCTTCAGGCTGCAATTTTTGATCGACAGACAGAGCAGGGAGCAATCCTTTTTCCTCTTCTGTAAGGCTTTCATCATCAGATGATTCCATATAAACGCTCAGGAAACCGTCGAACCGAAGGACTTCACCTGTTGCGACAAATAGTTCTGATGCCTTTGATACCGTGATATTTACAGTTGTTCTCTCTATTTCGGCATCAGCCATTTGAGAGGCCAATGTTCGCTTATAGATTAAACTATATAATCTTTGTTCCTGTGAGGTTCCGGCAATCTCTTCCTGATCGAAATAAGTCGGGCGAATTGCTTCATGCGCCTCTTGCGCTCCTTTCACTTTGGTTTTATAATGGCGGATTTTTACGTATTTGTCACCATATGAAGCAATAATTTTCTTCTTTGCTGCATTGATTGCCAGATCCGAAAGATTGGTAGAGTCAGTACGCATGTAAGTGATGTGCCCCGATTCGTAAAGCTTTTGAGCCACCGACATCGTTAATCCGACCGGAAAACCAAGTTTGCGGCTCGCTTCCTGCTGAAGTGTGGAGGTGGTAAATGGGGCCGCCGGTGATTTTTTTGCAGGTCGCGTAACAATATCTGCAACAGTGAATGCTGCACCTTTGCATTTTTCGAGAAACCCTTTAGCATCGTTAGCCGAATCAAAGCGGTTATTCAATTCAGCTTTAAGGAATGAATTTTTACCGGTATTCTCCGGTACCAAAAACAGGGCATTTACTCTGAAAAAGGGAACGCTTTGAAAACTGGTAATCTCCCGCTCGCGGTCTACGATGAGTCGCACAGCTACTGATTGAACTCTTCCGGCAGAGAGGGAGGGTTTTACCTTCTTCCAAAGAACAGGGGAGATTTCAAAACCAACGAGCCGGTCGAGCACCCGACGTGCCTGTTGAGCATCGACCAGATCCTTATTCAACCGCCGCGGATTCTCAATGGCATTTAAAATGGCTTCCCTGGTTATCTCATGAAATACAATCCGGTTTGTTTTGTCCGGATCCAGGTGTAAAACCTCCATTAAATGCCATGCAATAGCTTCTCCTTCGCGGTCCTCATCCGATGCGATCCATATCTTTTTAGCTGATTTGGCAAATTTTTTAAGTTCAGCGACAACTTTTTTCTTGTCATCCGAAATGATATAGTTGGGTTGATATTGATTATTAATATCAACGCCAAAATCTTTTTTTTCCAGATCACGGATATGGCCAAAACTGGATTTGACCAGAAAATCCTTACCCAGAATTTTCTCTATTGTTTTAGCCTTGGCGGGTGATTCGACGATTACCAGATTCTCTTCCATTATTTTGCAGGATGATTTAGGAGCTTCTAAATTTTTTGCAAAGTAAAGAAAATCAATTGTTAAAAATCGGAGTAATCAGTCGGGGAGAGTAATATTTTTGTAACCCTTGAGACAGTATGCTGATATTCAGGGAGTGATGATAATATTTTCCAATCGGGATGATTAACGAAAGCCTTCCAGTGAGCATCATGAGAGGCAATATCCGCGAAAGTGGTCATATACATCAGGTTAGGCATAAAGGTACCCGAAATCACCTCGGCATAGAAAACCGCATTGAAATCGAGTCTTTTAAAGAGGCTGATTTCTCCACCCTGGTTGAACATCTTTAATTTCTGAGCGAATAAATAATCGGTAGGTCCTTCGTAACTTCTTAACTCATAAATCCTTTCAATAGGCTTTGTGGCAAATTTAGGAATTTGAAATCTGGGTGCATTGGCAAAGGCCTTAAGAAGAATAGTCTCTTTTCTTTTAAAGGGAACCTGGTCAAAGGGGGCTTCTATGAAATCGGCTCCTGAAGTTTGATAAATTTTATCTTGAACCAGAACCTTTTGTATTTTATCAAGTTGCCCGAGTGAGGAGAGGGGTATCCATACGATGATTTGTTTCCCCGAAGTTGTATCGGAAGCAATTGGTTTAAAGACCCCGACCGTTTTGATCCCTGCCCGATGCAAGGCGGGAACATAGGTTAATTTTAAAAAGTTGTCAATGCTCTGTTCCTGGGCTTTCCCCGACAGATGGTAAACCTGGATCTGATAAAAATCATGCCCCTTTGCTGATAAAAAATGCACCAAAGTGAAAAGCAGAATCACGGTGAGAGTTGTTTTCATTTTAATCGATTCTTAAGGTTTGGTTTTGATGGGTACTATAATATCATTCAATTCTATTGATAAAAGGCAAATTATTAATTCTTTTCAGAATCCTTAACCATATTTTAATTTGGCTGCAATGCGAAAAAGCACATTTCGGTTACCTGAGATCTCAATTATTCCTCTGATATTGGAAATAATAACTTTTCCATTATTAAAACTAATTAACCTTTTCCATTTGGTTTTATATTCAAAGATGGAAATACCATTATCCCTTTTAATTACCTGATATTCTCGTTGCTCTAACAATGCTTCAATCTTTAAAAGCACCATATTTGTCTTTTCCTGACTGTTAATGGTTAGTATGCCATCCATATTTATGAATGACAGAGTAACACCGAGAATCAAAGGGGTAAAGATTAAGCTTATCCATGTTTTAGCAAATAATTCATCGGATGGAATATTAAAAAATAAAGTAAAAATTAAATAAGCGAAACCATTTAACAGCAATAACAAAGTCAATGAAATAATTACCATTTCAGGTATCGATATTGCGTTTAATCTCTTTGTAATATCCATGGCATTTGTTTTCTCCGATAATGGTAACTAAGGAATTGGAGTCACTCCTTTTTTAAGGAGGATATTTCCATATTTTGCTGTTTCTCCGGTCATCACAACAGCGAAGGCATTTTTGGCCCGATCGTAAAATGCAAACCGTTCTATCCGCTCGATCGCAGCTACGGAAGGATTTGCTTGATGGATGCTTTTAAGGTATCCTTCTTCAACTGTCGGATCAAGGGTATCTCCCGGCACAGCTGCCATCATGGCCAAGGGGTGTGGCACATAAGCGTCGAGTTCGAAAAGTGGCAGGATGGCTGCAAGTAAATCTGCGATCTTCAGCCCGTCAGCTCGCAACACCCGGGAATTAAATGTTTCGCCCGGGAAATGGGCATCAGCCAGAATGATTTCGTCGCCATGACCCATTCTTGCCAAAACGGCAAGCAGATCGGGGCTTATCAGGGGGGAAATTCCTTTAAGCATTTGCAGAGATTGTTTGTTTAGTTCAAAGATAGGGATTTATTGATTACACCAATAAAAGTTTGTGTTTAATCCTATGTGAGAACCTGTGATCTAACGATGTTATTCCTTGAAAAATTCAAAAACTGTTTAAAATTATATTTAAATCTTTTTTGCCCATAGGACATCAATGTCAATAGAAAACAAATCAAAGAAAAATCATTGCCCGTTAGGACATTAACAGATAAACGGTTTCCCTATGAGAAATTTGGTTTAAGAATTATAATCTGCTATGGATATTTAGCTCCTACGAAGAAATTAAACAGGTTCTTAAAAAACCCAGCTTGAAAAGCATAGAAAAATGTGCTGATATATAAAGAGATATTCAATTCCAAAACATTTACAATCTGAGATTTTTCAGTGGAACTTACTTCGTTTTAAAGCCTGAGTGACGCCAATTATTACAGATCAATGAGTCCCTAATTTTTCAGATTTACATGTTGAGCCAGCAGGTAACTC
>Ga0118677_10007649_pt1 | contig 17749 bp, 14 predicted proteins | sample AliMusrvi5mmetaG_FD_86154 | JGI IMG/M metagenome (GOLD analysis project Ga0118677, IMG submission 86154) | reverse complement strand
CCTCCCAACCCTAGGGAATAACTTGAAAACAAGTGGTTTTAGGGTAAAGTGACGGTTCTGAATGGTCCCGGGAGGCCAGAAGCGGGTCGGCTTTGCCGGGCGGATTGGATGGGGGAGAAATATGAAAAAAATTGGCGTGGGTTTATTGGGATTTGGCACCATCGGCGCGGGGGTGGTCGAAGGATTGCAGAAAAATGGCGGTTTATTGTCCGATCGGCTCGGATTGGAACTCGAAATCAGGCGGATCGCCGACCTGGACTTGGTGCGGGACCGCGGGGTGACCGTCGACCGCTCTATCCTGACCCAGGACGCGCGGGCCGTGGTGGATGACCCCGCCTGTGAGGTGATCATCGAATTGATCGGGGGAACCACCCTGGCGCGGGAGCTGATTCTCCGGTCCATCGAACTGGGTAAACCGGTGGTGACCGCCAATAAGGCGTTATTGGCTGAGCACGGTGCGGAAATCTTCCGGCTGGCCCGGGCCAAAGGGGTGGATATTTATTTCGAGGCCAGTGTGGGCGGCGGAATTCCCATCATCCGCGCCTTGCGCGAGGGCTTGATCGCGAACCGGATCGACAGCCTGTATGCCATTTTGAACGGGACCTGCAACTACATCCTGACTCGGATGGAGAGCGAGGCGCAAAAATTTGACCGCGTTTTGAAGGACGCCCAGGCGGCCGGCTATGCCGAGGCGGATCCCGGCCTGGATATTGACGGGCACGATACGGCACACAAGGCCCTGATCCTGGCGTCCCTGGCCTATGGCTGCCAGATTCCCATGGATAAGGTGCATGTCGAGGGGATCCGGGGGTTGGCCGAGGTCGATATGGAAAACGCGCTGGCTTTGGGCTACCGAATCAAACTGCTGGCCGTGATCCATCGCCAGAACGAAGAGATCGAAGTGCGGGTGCATCCGACGCTGGTGCCGCTGAAGCATCTGCTGGCCTCGGTTTCCGGGGTCTTCAATGCGGTGCTGGTGAACGGCGACGTGGTGGGGCCCACCTTGTATTACGGGAGGGGCGCGGGCCGATTGCCGACCGCCAGCGCGGTTATCGGCGACCTGGCCGATGTGGCGCGGAACCTGGTGCTCAAGACACCGGGCCGGGTGCCGCCGCTGGCGGAATACGCCCCCGATATCCGGTTCCGGCCGGTGGGCGATATTGAGTCGCGGTATTATCTCCGGATTTCCGTGCTGGATCGGCCCGGGGTTTTGGGGCAGATCGCCTCGATTTTGGGGCGGTATCAGATCAGCATCGCCTCGGTGATCCAGAAAGAGGCGCATGTTGGACGGCATGTGGGGGTGGTAATCGTCACCCATCGCGCCCGGGAACAGGATTTTGACGCGGCGTTGACCGAGATCGATGCGATGCCGGCGGTTGCCTCGCGCACGGTCCGGTATCGGATTGAGGATTTCGAAGGACAGTGATTCACCACAAATGAGTGCGTTTCGGTTGATACGGAGAAGTCGCCATGAAAGTGATTAAATTTGGGGGAACCTCCCTGGCGGATGCCAAGCAGTTGAGCAAGGTTCTCTCGATTGTGCAGGCGGATCCCACGCGACGGATTGTCGTGGTTTCGGCGCCGGGCAAACGCTTCAAAGACGACACGAAAGTCACCGATCTCCTGATTGCCCTGGCCGAAGCGGCTCTGGCAGGCGCGCCGACCGAAGGTCCGCTCCAAGCCGTTCTGGCCCGCTTCGCCTCGATCCGGACCGATGCCGGATTACCGGCGGAATTGATGACCGAGATCGAAGCCGACTTACGGGCCCGCGTGGCGGCGGACCGGACGCATCGGGGCCGTTTCATGGACAGCCTCAAGGCGGCGGGCGAGGATTATTCCGCGCGGATGACGGCGGCCTTTTTCCGGCGCAACGGGGTGGCGGCGGAATATGTCAATCCCGGCGCGGCGGGCCTGCTTTTGAGCGATGATTTCGGGAATGCGATGGTGCTGGAGGAATCCTACGCCCGCCTGGCGTCGTTACGGGACCGACCGGACATCGTGGTTTTTCCGGGATTTTTCGGAATCACCCGCCAGGGGCATGTGGCGACCTTTCCCCGGGGCGGATCGGACATCACCGGGGCGATCCTGGCGGCGGCGGTGAAGGCGGACGTCTACGAAAACTTCACCGATGTGGATTCGGTGTTTGCCATGGATCCGCGCATCGTGCCGGGCGCGCCGGCGATCGGCCTGATCACCTACCGCGAGATGCGCGAACTGGCCTATGCCGGGTTTGGCGTGTTCCACGACGAGGCGATTGTGCCGGCGGTCCGGGCCCGGATCCCGATCAACATCCGCAACACCAACCGGCCGGAGGCGCCGGGAACGATGATCGTGCCGGAGCGGCCGTATGATTCCGGCGAGGTGGCGGGTATCGCCAGCGCGGACGGATTCTGCGCGATCTACATCGACAAATATTTGATGAACCGCGAGGTTGGGTTTGGCCGCCGACTTCTCCAGATTCTCGAGGAGGAAGGCGTTTCTTTCGAACACACGCCTTCGGGGATCGACAGCCTGTCGGTGATTGTGCGCGACCGGGAATTGACCGCGGAGCGGGAGAAGCGGATCACCGAACGGATTCAGACGGAATTAAAGCCCGATGCGATCCTGGTCGAGCACGGGTTGGCGCTGATCATGATTGTGGGCGAGGGGATGCACTACACCGTGGGGATGGCTTCGCGGGCGACGGCCGCCCTTTCGCAAGCGGGTGTGAACATTGAAATGATGAACCAGGGCTCCTCAGAGATCAGCATGATGTTCGGGGTCAAGGCGGCCGACCGGGTGCGCGCGGCCGAGGCGCTCTACCGGACTTTCTTTATCCCCAAATCGGCGACCTGACGACGTTCCAGAGAGGCTTATATGAAAAATAATACCAACCGGACGGTCCGGATCTATGACACCACCCTGCGCGACGGAGCCCAGGGCGAGGGCATTTCCTTTTCCGGCCCGGGCAAGATCAAGCTGGCCCTGCGCCTGGACCAGTTCGGCATCGATTACATCGAGGGCGGGTATGCGGGCTCGAATCAGAAGGACATGACCTTTTTCCACGAGATCCGCAAATATCCGTTGAAGCACGCGCGCGTGGCGGCGTTCGGCAGCACGCGCCGGGCGGAGATCAATGTGGCGGACGATCTGAACGTCGCCAAGCTGATCGAGGCCGGGACCCCGGTGACCACCATCGTCGGCAAATCCTCGCGCCTGCACGTGGAGGAAGTGTTGCGGACCACGCCCGAGGAAAACCTGGCGATGATCGCCGACACCATCCGCTACTTGAAGCGCCAGCACAAGGAAGTGTTTTTCGATGCCGAGCATTTCTTCGACGGTTACAAACTCGATGCGGCCTATGCCCTGCTGACCCTGCGGACGGCGGCTGATGCGGGCGCGGACGGCGTGGTATTGTGCGATACCAATGGCGGCTGCCTGCCGCACGAAATTTTCCAGATCACCTCCGCGGCGGTGCAGGCGGTATCGATCTCCATCGGCATTCACACCCACAACGATGGCGGACTGGCCGTGGCCAATTCTCTCGAAGCCGTGCGCGCGGGCGCCACGCAGGTGCAGGGGACGATGAACGGCTACGGCGAGCGCTGCGGCAATGCCAATCTGTGCACGATCATTCCCTCGCTCCAACTCAAGATGGATTGCCCCGTGGTGGCCCCGGCCTCCCTGCGCCAGCTCCGACCGCTCGCGTTGTTTGTCGATGACCTGGTCAATCTGCGTCCCGACGGCAAATCGCCGTTTGTGGGCGAGAGCGCTTTCAGTCACAAGGCGGGGTTGCATGCGAACGCGGTGCAGAAGAATCCGGTGACCATGGAGCATTTGGAACCGGAGTTGGTGGGGAACAAGCGGCGGATCCTGGTGAGCGAAGAGGCCGGAACCAGCAGTGTGCTGATGAAGGCGGCCGAGCTGGGATTGACCGTGGACAAATCCTCCCCGCAGGTGCGCGAGGTGCTCGAGCAATTGAAGAGCCTGGAACACCGCGGCTACGCTTTCGAGGCGGCCGACGCGTCCTTCCGCATCCTGGTCCAGAAGGTGCTCAAACGGCACAAACCCTTTTTTGAGTTGGACGGATTCCGGGTGATCATCGAGAAGCGCGGTTCGGATCAACCCTGTGTCACTGAAGCCACGGTCAAACTACGGGTGGGCGGCGAAGTGGCGCACACAGTGGCCGAGGGCGATGGGCCGGTGAATGCGCTCGATCTGGCGTTGCGCCGGGCATTGATCCGGTTTTATCCCGAGATCGCCAAGGTGATCCTGACCGATTTCCGCGTCCGGATCCTGGATCCGGAGGAAGCGACCGCGGCCAAGACCCGGGTGTTGATCGAATCCGGGGATGGCGATGAAAGCTGGGGGACGGTGGGAGTTTCGGAGAACATCATTGAGGCTTCCTGGCAGGCGCTGGTGGACAGCGTGGAGTACAAGCTGTTTCGGGAGGAAGACCGGCGGGCGCTCCGCAAGGACCGCGGCGCCGGCAAAACGGGAAATGGGAAGGGCGGGAAAAAGGCATGAGCGGTTTGGAAAAACAATATGACGCCGCCGCGGCGGAGGCGAAGTGGTATCGTTGGTGGATGGACCAAGGTCTTTTTCACAACGACAGCCGGAGTCCCGGCGAACCGTATTGCTTCATGATTCCCCCCCCGAATGTGACGGGGATTCTGCACATGGGGCATGCCCTCAACAACACGGTGCAGGACATCCTGATCCGTCGGCGGCGGATGGAAGGACGCAACACCGTCTGGTTGCCGGGGACGGATCATGCCGGGATCGCCACCCAGAACGTGGTGGAACGCGCCTTGCGGAAAGAGGGAAAGGATCGCCACGCGCTGGGACGCGAGGCGTTTGTCGAGCGGGTTTGGAAATGGCGCGATGAATATGGGGCGACCATCATCAACCAGCTCAAGCGCCTGGGGTCGGCCTGCGACTGGGAGCGGGAACGTTTTACGATGGATGCGGGGCTGAGCCGCGCGGTGGAAGAGGTGTTTGTGCGGCTCTTCGAAAAAGGGCTGATCTACCGGGCCAACTACATTACGAACTGGTGTCCGCGGTGTCAGACGGCGTTGTCGGATGAGGAGAGCGAGCACGTCGACACGGCCGGCAAGTTGTACCATATCCGGTATCCCTTCAAGGACGATCCGACGGGCGCGGGCGTGGTGGTGGCGACGACCCGGCCGGAGACCATGCTGGGCGATGTCGCCGTGGCGGTCAGTCCCCGGGATGTCCGCTATCAGGGCGTTCGCGATCGCCGCCTGATTCTGCCCCTGCTCAATCGCGAATTGCCGATCATCGCCGATGACTTTGTCGATCCCGCCTTCGGGACGGGGGCGGTCAAGGTGACGCCGGCGCACGATCCCAACGATTTTGATATGGGGCGGCGGCATCAATTGACGCCGATCGACGTGATGCATCCGGACGGACGCATGAACGACGCGGCGGGTCCGTATGCGGGCCTGGACCGGATGGCCTGCCGCAAAAAGGTGGTGGCGGATCTGGAGGCGGGCGGATACCTGGTCAAGATCGACGATCATCAGCACGCGGTGGGGCACTGTTACCGGTGCGACACGGTGGTGGAACCGCGGCTTTCGTTGCAATGGTTCGTGAAGATGAAACCCCTGGCCGAACCGGCGCTCCGGGCGGTGCAGGAGGGGACGGTCCGCTTCATTCCCGACCGCTGGACCAAGGTTTACACCGAGTGGATGGAAAATATCCGCGACTGGTGCATTTCGCGCCAGATCTGGTGGGGCCATCGCATTCCCGTGTTTTATTGTGACGATCCGAAGTGCGGTCATTTCTGGGCCGCGCGCGGGGGCCTGCCGGCGGCGTGTCCGAAGTGCGGGGGGACGACTCTGCACCAGGATGCGGATGTTCTGGACACCTGGTTTTCGTCCTGGCTCTGGCCGTTCAGCACCTTCGGCTGGCCGGAGATGAACGCGGATCTGAAGTGCTATTATCCGTCCCACACGCTGGTGACGGCGTCCGAGATCATCTTTTTCTGGGTGGCCCGGATGATCATGGCGGGCTATGAATTCATGGGTGCGGCGCCGTTTGGCGAGGTCTACATCCATGGCACCGTGCGCGATGAGCGCGGCCGCAAGATGAGCAAGAGCCTGGGGAATTCGATCGATCCGCTGACGATCATCGACCAGTACGGCACCGATGCGTTGCGCTTCAGCCTGATGATGATCACGGCCACGGGGCAGGATGTGTTCCTCTCCAACGACAAGTTCGAGATCGGCCGGAATTTCGCCACCAAGATCTGGAACGCCGCGCGGTATTTGCAGATGCAGAACGAGTCGGCCGGGTATACGCCCAGCGCGGGCGAGCCGGTACTCGATCCGGCCCTGCTCAGCTCGGATGACCGGCATCTCCTGCAGGTGTTGAACCAGGCGATCGCGGATACGACCCAGGCGCTGGACCGGTTCCGCTTCAACGATGCGGCGCATGCGATCTACGAGTTTATCTGGCATCAATATTGCGACTGGTACGTCGAGTTTTCCAAAGAAATCCTCTACGGAACGGATGCCGTCCGGAAAGCGCAAGTGCTGGGTGTGATGCATTATGCCTTCGCCCAGTCCTTGAAACTCCTGCATCCCTTCATGCCGTTCTTGACCGAAGAACTCTGGCATGGCCTGGGGTATGGAACGGCGGACGACTCGATTCTCCGCGGCCCGTGGCCGCAGGCGCTGGATGCGGCCGAACTGAACCGGCGCTGGGGTTGTTCGCCCGAGGAGCGGGCGTATGTCGAGGCCAAGCAGGATTTGATCCGCGTCGGGCGGACCCTGCGCGCCGATTACGGGATTTCGCCCGCCCAGAAGATCGATTACATCCTCAAGCCCCTGACCCCGGAACTGGCCGCGCGATTGCGAACGGATGAGGCGGGGGTGCGGAATCTGTTGCGTGCATCGACCCTGCGCATCGAGTGCGACTTCACCCCAGGCCAGGCGATGCCCGGCGGATTGAACAACCAACTGGGGGCGATTTACATGCCCGTCCAGGGTTTGATCGATGTCCAGGCCGAAACCACGCGCCTGACGACGCAGGTGGAAAAAATCCGCGCTGACGTCAGCCGTATTCAAGCCAAATTGGACAACGTGGATTTTGTCGCCAAGGCGCCTGATGCCGTGGTGGAGCAACAACGCGCCAAGCGCCGGGAACTTGCGGAAACGGCTGAAAAACTGACCCATCTGCTCGAGATGTTGAAAGGATGATTCGATGACGACTCTGACCCCGCGGGAACGCATGACCCGACTGCTCCACCGGAAACCCGTGGATCGGGCTTCCTTCAGCGAGAGCATTTGGGGGGAAACCGCTGCGCGCTGGACTCGCGAAGGCCATGTCCGGAAGGATGAGGATCTCGCCGATCACATGAAGATGGAAATCCGCGGCGCCGGTTGGCTGGATAGCAGTGCCCATATCGGAGTTGCGGATATTTTGTCCGAAGATGAGGAAACCAAACTCGTCCGCAACGGGAACGGCGCGGTATTGCGTTATTGGAAGAACAAGGCCGGGACTCCCGAGCACGTGGATTTCCTGGTCCAGGATCGGGCCGGCTGGGAGGAACATATCCGCCCGTTCATGGTGCCCGACCGGCGTCGCACGGATTTCAAGGGATATGGCGAGACCCGGCGCAAGGCGGCGGCGAACGATCTCTTTTTTGTCTGGCAGGGCGTGAATGTTTTTGAGCAGATGCATCCGATCTGCGGTCATGAATACATGTTGATCGGGATGGCGCTGGAACCGGACTGGATCCGGGACATGGCCAACCAATTGGCGGATCTGACGATCGGAATGTGGGAGATGTTGTTTCAGGAAGAAGGATTGCCGGACGCCATCTGGTTCTATGAAGACATGGGATTCAAGGATAAGCCCTTCATGTCCCCGGCGATGTATCGCGAGTTGATCCAGCCCTGCCATAAGCGGACCATGGATTGGGCGCATGCCCGGAAATTGCCGGTCATCCTTCATTCCTGCGGGATGGTGGAATCGCTGGTGCCGGGTTTGATTGAGGCCGGAATTGATATGCTCCAGGCGTTGGAGGTCAAGGCCGGGATGGACATGATCCGGTTGAACAAGCAGTACGGCGACAAAATCGGGTTCATGGGCAATATCGATATCCGGGAAATCGCCTCCAATGACCGGAAGAGGATCGACGCCGAATTACGGAAGAAGATCGAGCCCCTGATGGCCACCCATACGCCGTTTGTGCTGTCATCGGATCATTCGACGCCGCCGGATGTCGATTATGACAGTTTCCTTTATTTCCGGGATCGGGGACTGGAGATTGCACGGTATTAAGATATGAGCTTTTTAGCGCCAATTGGGGATTACGCCCTCGGGAAATTGCGACCCATCCGCTACCTGGTATCGATCGCCAGTTCGGCGGTGGCGCTCGCGGTTCAACCCCGGTCGTGGCCCCGGTCGGTGCGGCGGGTCCTGGCGCGTCAGATTTTTTTCACCGGGGTCCAGGGGTTGGGATTCATTCTGGCCCTGGCTTTTTTTGTCGGGCTGGGGCTGGTGACCCAGGCGCAATTCTGGATGAGCCGGTTGGGCACGTCGGAATTTCTGGGGCCGTTTTTGGTGACGGTGGTGTTTCGGGAAATCGGGCCGTTGCTGGTGAGCCTGGTCATCATCGGCCGTAGCGGGACGGCGATTGCCACGGAACTGGGGGGGATGGTTGTCCGGCACGAGGTGAAAGTTCTGGATGCCCAGGGCTTGGATCCCATGATCTACCTGGTCATGCCCCGGGTGATCGGGCTGGCGGTTTCGATCTTCGCGCTGACGATTTTCTTCGCACTGGCAGCCCTGGCCTCGGGTTATTTTTTCGCCCGCCTGATGAGCATCGCGCCCGGTTCCCTGGAATTATTTCTATCGAGCATTCTCAACGGCCTCACGCCCACGGACATCATCAATCTTCTGGCGAAAACCATTCCGTCGGGACTGATGATCGGGGCGATCTGTTGCGTGGAAGGGTTGGGGGTCACCGATGTGACCGAGATTCCCCAAGCGGCCACACACACGGTGGTGCGGGCCAATACGGCGGTTTTCGTGATTTACGCGGCGGTGTCCTTCGCGACGTATTTTTAAGGACGGACCATGGAATTACGGCGGACCATTTTGGAATTTGAACGGGTGGCGATTCCCGCCTCGGTGGCCTATGATGCCGCGATGCGAAACATCTCGTTTCGCCTGGAGGAGGGGCAGTTGATGCTGATCCGGGTGGACGAGGGAAGCGATCATCTGCCCCTGGCGGACGCGGCGCAGGGTTTGATTGCGCCTTCCTCTGGCGCCGTGCGGTTTATGGGGGAGGAATGGTGGAAAATGGGCGCCCGTCGGGAGGCGAAGATGAGGGGGAAAACCCGGCGGATTTTCGAAACCGAGAGTTGGATCAGCAACCTGGATGTCATGGAGAACCTCCTGCTGTCCGAGTTTCATCATACCCATCGCCACACGGATGATTTGGTGGCGGAAGCCCAGTCGCTGGCGCGCGCTTTTGGTTTGACCGAAATCCCCAACGGTCGGCCGGCCCAACAGCATGTGGCGACACTTCGCAGACTGGATTGGGTGCGCGCCTTCATGGGCCACCCCGAGTTGATTCTTTTGGACCGGGCGGCGCTCGGTATTTCCCGGCGGGATATCGCGCTCATGATCCCGGCGGTGCGGACGGCCTTGCACCGGGGCGCCGCGGTGATTTGGATCACATTGGAAGGCAGCATCTGGACTCATCCTGAACTGGCGGATGCCGTGCGCTATGTCATGCGGGGGGATGAAATGGCATTAGAGACGGCGACGCCCATGGACGACCCATCGAAAGCGGGAGGAACATCTCATGCAAAACGTTAAACTGCGGTTAGTCAGTGAAATCTCCGGAATCTTTGTTCTGGTGGCGACCGTGCTATTGCTCGCCGGCATCTACTTCGCCGGAAAGGCGCAGGGTTGGTTTGAGAAACGGCTGGTGCTGCATACCCGGTTTGTGACGAGCGACGGTACCTTCGGGATCCAGGAGGGGGCTGAGGTCCGGATCCTGGGCACCTTGGCCGGACGAGTGGGGCCGATCGTTCCTTCCCACGAGGGGGGAATGGAGACGACCTTGATTTTGCGCGACCGGTTCCATCCGTTCGTCAAAGTCGATTCGATCGCCAAAGTCCGTAAAAAGTTCGAAGTGGCTGGCGATGCCTTTTTTGAAATCACCCTCGGCACGCCCGATGCACCGGTCATTGAATCGGCGAGCTACCTGAAATGCGAACAGGATGTCGAATTGATCAAGGCGGCGCAAAAGGCCTTGGATGATGTTTTGGCGACCCTGGTGCCGATGCTCGATCAAATCAAGGCGACCTTGGAAAATGTCCGGAGTATCACCGATCAGATCGATGCCGGACACGGCTTGATCGGGCGGCTGATCACAGATGAATCGATGGCTTCGAATATTGTGCGGGCGGCGGACAACCTCGAACGGATGGCGGTACTATTACCGGGAGCGGCGACCCAGACCGTGGCGGTTTTGGACGATTTGCAGGTGTTTGGTCAGGACCTCACCAACACCACGAGAACTTTGCCGGCGACGGCCGCGGAGATCAGCGACATGGCGCGGGATTTGAAAACTTTCAGTGCGTCGATCACGGGCGACGTGGGCGCCGTCCAGGGTGTTTTATATCAGACCCAGAGTACGATGCGCGAAACCGAGCGTTTGATTCAGGGCCTGCAAAATCACTGGCTGGTTCGGAAGTATATGCCGCCGCCGGAAGGGGTTGATTTGCTGGACCCCTCCGCGATTCCGGTTCCGGCACAGTCGGGAGGACGGCCATGAACAAGACCTTATTCCGAATTGCGGGCGCTGTTGCATTGCTGGGGGTGCTGACCTTTTGTGGCGCGTGCCGCACGGGACGTGGTCCGGCGGGGCCGGCCATTGCGGATCCCGAACTGGCCCGACTGATGGATGAGGCGCGGGCGGCGGTGGCGGCGGGATCACCGGCGGCGGCGACCGAACTTTACCAGACGGCCTTACGCCGGGCACGGGTGATGGACGAAAGCGATTCGATCGCGCGCATTGCCTATAACCTGGGGGTTTGTCGGGCGATGGCGGGTCAGAATACCGAGGCGCGGACGGCGTTGCTGGAAGCCCGGGCGGAAAGTCAACCGGGCAGTGAATTGGATGGATTGACCTGGTTGGCGGAGGCCCGGGTTTTGCGCGGGGAGGGGCGGCCGCGGGACGCCTGGCAAGTCCTGGAGACGGCCCGAATCCGTTTTGGAGACCGGTCGCCGAAAGCGTTGCGCGGCGCGATTCATCTGCTGGCCGCCGGGATCAAGGCTGATTTGCAGGACAACGAGGCGGCGCGGGATGAGTTGACCCAGGCTATTACCTGGATGGCGAAAAACGGATCCGATCCCCGTCTGGCCGCGGAAGCCGCAGGGTTGGATGGTGAATTGCTGACGCGGGATAACGACTTTGCCGACGCTGCCCGGGCCTATGACCGGGAAGCCGATCTATGGCGGACGAGCCGGAATTATGAAGCCCTGAGCGCGGCACTGGCCCGCGCCGGCGATGCGTATCGGCGCGCTGGACAGGATGGACCGGCAGCCGATCGTTATTTCCGCGCCGCCCGCAGTCGGCTGAATTCCGGAGCGAAGGAAACCCCCGAGGTCAAGGAGTGGGTTGCCCGGGCGAAGGAATGTGCTGAAAAATCAGGCCGGACCGATGTGGTGGAACGGATGCGGTGAGAAGGGGTCAGGGTTCGGGGTTCAGGATGGAGGAGAGGGGAAAGGTTGTTGGTTAGTGCGGGAGAACGAGCAACCAGCAACTTAACAACGAACAACTTTCCTGAACCCTGAACCCTTTCTTTTCCTTCCCTTAATTTGTTTCTTTTCCCTGGAGCATTGGAATGAAGTTTTGGACGGGAATATTATTCATTTGTGTGGCGATGTTGCCTTATGTTGCCATGCTGCGGTCGGGACCGGCGCGGACGGCAGGGCCGGCAGCGGTTGGACCGGTTGAAACCCTGGCGGTCGTCTCGCCCCATCGGAGGGAAGTCCGCCTCGAATATGGACGGGCATTTACCGAGTACATGCGCCGGACCCAAAACCGGCAGGTCTCGATCACCTGGATCGATGTCGGGGGCACCTCCAAAATCTTGAAAGACCTGGAGTCCCGCTTTGCGACGAATCCCGATCGGCCGGGCGTGGATGTTATCTTTGGCGGGGGGGTGGCACCTTATCTGACGGCACTTTCGCAGAACTGGCTTCAACCGGTTACCCTGGCGCCGGGTATTCTGGAGGGGATTCCCCCCCAAGTGGCGGGCGGGCCGGTCTATGATCCCAAGGGCGCCTGGTTCGGCGTTGCCCTGAGCGGCTTCGGCATTCTTTACAATCGGCCCATCATCGCGCGGATGGGCCTGCCGGTGCCGAAGGGGTGGGATGATCTGGCCCGGCCGGAATATTTTTCATGGGTGGCTTCGGGCGATCCCCGGTCCAGCGGGTCGGTCCATATGTGTTATGAAATCATTCTCCAGGCCTATGGATTTGAGCGGGGTTGGAATTTGATGACGCGGATTTGCGCCAATGTGCGGAATTTTGGCGAGGTGGGCGGCACGGGGCCCCGCGAGGTGGCGGCGGGCGAGGTGGCGGCGGCCATGGTGATCGACCAATACGCCAAGACCGTCATCGATTCCGTCGGGGATGACCTGCTGGTTTTTGTCCTGCCCGACCGGACCACTGTGATCGGCCCGGATCCGATCGCCTTGATTCGAAACAGCGGGAAGGCCGAACTGGGCCGAAAATTCATCGAGTTCACGTTGTCCGACGAAGGCCAACGGCTCCTGTTTCAACCGGCCGGTCGGAACGGGCAGATCTATTCCTTATATCGCATGCCGGTTCGCGAAGCTCTTTTTAGTGATCCGGACGCGCCGAAACCCAATCCTTACCGGTATACCGGCGAAGGATTCGTTTACGACACGAAGGCGGCCGGCCGCCACTGGGACCTGGTGAACGATTTGATCGGGGTCTGGCTGATCGAGACCCAGGACGATTTGCGCCGGGCCTGGCGCGCGGTGATCGACCGGGGAATGCGTCCCGACGAGGTGGAGGCGTTGTGCCGGCCACCGGTGACCGAGGCGGAAATGAACCGGTTGGCCGACGAGTGGAAGGATTCCCGGGTCCGACTCCGGGTCATGCGGGAATGGTCGGATGCGGCCCGGTTGCGATATCGCCGGGTGGCGGACGGCCGGGCGAGTGAAGGAAAAGGGTGATGCCTGTGGAACAAAAAGCTTCAGCGATCGAGATTCGGAATGTGATCAAACGGTTCGGCGCCGTGACCGCGCTGGATGGGGTGAGCTTCGAGGTGGAACGGGGGGAATTATTTTTCCTACTGGGTCCCTCCGGATGCGGCAAAACGACCCTGTTGCGCATCCTGGCCGGCTTGGAAAAGCCGGACGAGGGAAACCTGTTATTCGATGGACGAGATGTGGCCGGGTTGGCTCCGCATGAGCGCGGTGCGCCGATGGTCTTTCAAAATTACGCGCTGTGGCCCCATTTGACGGTGGGCGAAAACATCGCCTTCGGTCTGGTCGAACGCCGAATGCTTCGGGCGGAAATCGCGAAACGCCTAGTGGAGGTGATGGATCGGGTCGGATTGAAAGGTATGGCCGACCGTCTTCCGGGGCAACTCTCCGGCGGACAACAGCAACGGGTGGTGCTGGCCCGGGCCCTGGTGTTGAATCCCCAGGTTATTCTGTTGGACGAACCGCTGTCGAATCTGGATGCCAAGCTCCGGGCGGAAATGCGGGAAGAGATCGAACGATTGCACGCGACGACGCGGATCACCTTCATTTACGTGACGCATGATCAGGTGGAAGCGCTGACCCTGGCGGATCGAATGATCGTGATGAACCAGGGGCGGGTGGCGGCGATGGGACGGCCGGCGGACCTTTATCATCGTCCGCCGAACCTGTTTTGCGCCGAATTTCTCGGTGAGGCGAATATTCTGGAAGGGCGGGTTGTTGCGGGAGATGGGGAGCGGGTGTGGGTGGAGACCGCCTTGGGATCGTGGCATGCCCTCCCCCGAGGCGCCCGGGTCGGCGATCGAGTTCGGATGGTTATCCGGCCGGAAAATATCCATTTGGCCACCGAGCGGGAAACTTCGACGCCAAACCGTTTTGAGGCGACCATCCGACGGGTTCGCATGAACGGCGCGACGTTGACGGTTATCCTGGAAGCGGGCGAGCATGAATTTCGCGCGACGCTTTTAAACCGGCCCGGGGTTGATTTGATGACCGGCCTGCGACGGGCCTGGACGGTCGATCCGTCGGCGGCGATTGCGTTACCTTGGGAATGAGGATCTGATGCAGAAACCTGATTGGCGCTGGAGTTCATGGGGGTGGATGAGCTTGATCATCCTGTTCCTGGGGGTTTTCCTGGTCTGGCCCCTGGCGCATGTGTTCATTCGCTCCTGCACCGATGAGCGGGGTTTCACCTTGGTCTACCTGCGGGCGCTGATCACCGATCCCGCGCAATTACGGGCGATCGCGAACAGCCTGGTGATCGCGGCCTGGGTGACGGCCGGGTGTTTCGCCGTGGCGTTGCCGCTGGCTTGGTTATTTGCCCGGCGGTCTTTTCCAGGCAAGACCCTGCTGGCGGGGCTGCTGTTGACGCCGATGATCCTGCCGCCGTTTGTCGGCGCGGTAGGCATTAAAATGATGTTCGCCCGATCGGGCGCATTGAGCACCTTGCTGATGAATCTCGGATGGGCGGAGGGACCGGTTGACTGGTTGGGGCGTTTCCCGCTGGTCGGGATCGTGGTGCTGGAGGTGTTGCATCTGTTCCCCATCCTGTATTTGAATCTGGTGGCGGCGTTGGCCAACATCGATCCGGGTTTGGAGGAGGCAGCCGCCAACCTGGGGGCGAGTCCCGCGCGGGTCTTTGGACGGGTCACGATGCCCTTGGCGATGCCGGGCGTTTTTGCCGGACTGATCCTGGTGTTCATCTGGTCCTTTACGGAGCTGGGCACCCCGCTGGTTTTCGGGATGCGCCAGATCCTGCCGGTGATGATTTATGACGGGGTGGCGAACATCGGGACGAATCCGATGGGATATGCCCAGGTGGTCCTGCTGCTGGTGATTTCCGGGTTCGGGTTCTGGATGGGGAAACGGATCAGCCGGGGCCGGCGGAGTGTGGCGACCCTGGGTCGGATGAGTGTGGGACGGGTGGAACGGCCGCTGTCCTTGCCGGCCCTCTTGTGGGTGTGGGGCGGGGTGGGCTTGTTGGTGATGATCGCGGTGTTGCCGCATTTGAGCGTGATCCTGCTGGCGGTCGGCCGGCGTTGGTTCCTGACGGTTCTGCCGGAAGGTTATACCCTGGAGTTCTTCCACCGGGCGTTGACTTTTGAATTGACCCGGACCGCACTCGTGAACAGCCTGGTGCTTTCGGTGTGCGCTTCGTTGCTGGATATTTTGTTGGGGTTCGGCATCGCCTGGCTGTGTGTGCGGCGGAAGGTGATCGGGGCTGACCTCCTGGATGCATTGGCGATGATTCCCCTGGCGGTGCCCGGCATCGTCATCGCCTTCGGTTACATGGGGCTTTTCCCCCGGCTGTTCCCCCAGACCCTGATGGATCCCCGTTTCAATCCCATGCTATTGCTGGCGGCCGGATACGCGATCCGTCGTTTGCCGTTCATGGTTCGGGCGGCGCATGCGGGATTGGAACAGGTGAACCGAAGTTACGAGGAAGCGGCGGCGAACCTGGGCGCGTCTCCGTTCCGGGTGGTCTGGCGGATCACCCTGCCGTTGATTGCGGCGAATTTGCTGGCCGGGATGATTCTCTGTTTTTCCTTTGCCATGCTGGAGGTATCGGATAGCCTGATCCTGGCGCAGACGGAAAACTATTATCCGATCACCAAGGCGATTTATGCCTTGATGGACGGGCTCGAGAACGGGGTTAATGTCGCGGCGGCACTGGGGGTCTGGGCAATGGCTTTGCTGGCGGCCGGTTTGCTGTGGGCGACCGCCTTGCTGGGAAAAAAGATCGGCCAAATGTTCCGGGTGGGATAACGGAAAGCAGGTGTCAATTGAAACCAGGCAAATTTTTACAAATCCGGTGGACTTGGATCGGGTTCATCGCGTGTACTTTCCTGACGTGGAGTTGCTGGGTCTATGGGGCGCCGGAGTCAGGGGTAACGAACGGGCCGCGGTTGGTGTGTGACGCGGCGGACTACGATTATGGGCGGGTGGTCAATACCCAGGAAGTCGGGCATGTTTTTGTCCTGCGCAACACGGGCGATGCGCCCGTGGAAATCGGCCAGATTTATTCCGGGTGCGGGTGTACCCGGACCCAGGCCAGCGCCTCGACGATTCCGCCCGGAGGAACGGCGACCGTGGAGGTGGTGTTTAATCTGCTCGGTCGGAGCGGGGAACGGATCATCTCGGTTTACGTTAATTCCAATGATCCCGTGAATCCAGCCTTTCAACTGCAGTGTCGGGGCAACACCTATTTTCCTGAAGCGGACCGGGTGACGGGAATGCCGTCTGAACGCGTTCAGGAAGGGCAGACCGCGGAGCGGACCATTCGGCCTGCGATCCGGAGTGAGACAGATACGGCGACTCCGGGGATTACGGTGGTTCCGCCGGAGGTGGTGCTGATCGAAACCGATGCCGGCCAGTTTCCCGTGCGATACGTGATGGTGCGAGCGAACGCCCAACAACCGTTCCAGCTGCTATCGGTGAAAGCGGAGGGGATTAGCGAAGACCTGGTGGGGATCCATCAGACCGGGACCGGGTGGGCGACTTTACGCGTGGGGCCCTTGACGGCCCGGCCGGAATGGAAGACGGCAACCATCCAATTGACCACCGATATGCCCGGATTCGAGACGATTCCCATCCGGGTAACTCTTCAGCCCGGGCCCTGATGGTCCCATAATTGTTTTGTATGACCGGGTAAAACCTGCTATACAAGTCCGGTTTGCGGGAGAGGATTTGATATGAATATGTGTCGGCTGCTCGAAGAAGAAAATATTATCATGGACCTTCAGAGCAACACCAAGGAGGGGCTCATCGAAGAGATGCTCGACTTGTTGGTTCGGAACGGCAAGGTCAAGGATCGGGAAGCCGCATTGAAGGCCATTCTCGACCGCGAGCACAAGATGTCCACCGGCATGCAGCATGGGATTGCCATCCCGCACGGCAAGACCGATTCGCTGACGGGCGCCAAATTGGTGACCGCGCTGGGGCTTAAGAAGACGGGGGTGGATTTCGGTGCGTTGGATGGCAAGCCGTCCACCATTTTCATCATGACTCTGTCGCCGCTGAATCGGACCGGTCCGCATATCCAGTTTCTCGCCGAGATGAGCCAGATATTAAACGATCCCCAGAAGCGGGAAGGGATCCTGAAAGCCGCCACGGCCCAGGAAGTGCTATCCCTGTTGACGTCCTGAGGCTGGTTTTATTTCAGAGGCTAAAAACCTACCGGCCATCCTCTTACGGATTAAGCCGTTGCGCGAGATGCAATAGAAAATCGCGATTATCCATCGACAGGGTTCGCAACGTTCCCCCCATCCGGCTGAATGATTTATTGTACCGCTGGTAATAGGCCGGATCGTTTTCCGGAGGTTCGCCCCGGCTCCAATCCCAGCCGCTTTCGGCCAGATCAACCGTCACGATCAAAAGATCCCGGATGGGTTTTCTATTTTTTTGGAGAGCGACATTTTGGGCCATGGAAAAGGATTTTACAAAGATCATGGGCGACAGCACGGCGGACCCGACGGACAGATAAACTC
>Ga0118677_10007648_pt1 | contig 17750 bp, 22 predicted proteins | sample AliMusrvi5mmetaG_FD_86154 | JGI IMG/M metagenome (GOLD analysis project Ga0118677, IMG submission 86154) | reverse complement strand
ATCGCCAATGGCCATTGGTCGCCTCGCGGCTTCCGCAGGTGCACTTTCCGGGCCTCCCGAGTTCAAGGTGCCGACTTTGCAAAATCGGTTCATCTTTCCGCTTCTCTTCACACATGCCACGTTCTTGATCGACCCCGGTGGAACCTTGGACACTTGCCATGTCGCGTCTTTCGGTGCTGGATTCTCCATACTGTTAGTGAATCTCCTTCCACATCTCAATATTTACGGGGCTATATCAACCTTCAGGTGTTTGCGAGACACCCTGTGGCCTGCGTGATTCCCTGTGTACGCTTCAATCATGTTGTTTCCCCATCCATCGGCCTCCAAGGCAGCCTCAGGGTTCATGTTGTTCACGCGGTGCCTCCCGCGATTTTCCAATGGGTTAGCTAACATGACTGCAACACTCGGTAGTTTCTACTGGCTAGGTTTTGAAACATCAGGTCTTTCACCTGACAAGAAGCGCCTTGCTTGGCTCGGCGCACAACGTCAAAGGTGATGCGTCGGCGGTGTTGACTCTGGTTTAACTACGGGGCTTCTCGCCGTCGCATCCACCGACTTGTTCTCCTTCTTCCATTATGGGAAGCTTGAACGGGCATGGCGGCTGGAACTCGCAGCCGGTTAGGCGTTAGGGGGAACGTCTTGTTCTCCTCTTGTATTTTGGGGGAATCTCATCACCTTGATCGGGAGGACCACTCGGGATCTTCTTCATTATGCGGTCAAATGCGGCCAAATCCGCACGCTCAGCCCGTGCACGAAGATAATCCACTGTACCCAGAGAGGATAGCTTTTCTGCCGCTGCGGTAATGAGGAATTGGTTCATTGAGTATCCCTCCTTGGTCGCAATATCCTTGATTGCGTTGTGGAGAGAATCCGGGACTCGGATCGACATGGTAGTCATATGGTTAAATCAGTTTGAGTGCTTGAGCTGGTGTGACCGTCCGGATCCCCAGAGACTCGGACCCCCTAAAGTCATTGACGTTGTGAGTGACGATGAACGGAACTCCTGCCGCTGCCGCCAACTCGATGACAAGATCGTCGTCCGGATCTGGCAGAAAGGGCCGCCATGTGTAAAAAATCTTCTGTGGATGCGCAATTTTGCACAAGACATCGACAACCATCTCAATCTCTTTCGCGGTGAGCGCAGGCACAAGGCCTGGGCGCAGGGCGACCGATTCATACTCAATCGCAAGTGCCACGGAAAGGGCGATCCTGACGTCTCCACGGCGAATCGCCTGCAAAATCGCGAAGCTCGCGCCAAGCTTCGAGCGAAGAGCCGATACCAGAACACATGTGTCGATGACCGCATACACGGCGGTATTATGGACGATACCGCTGGGTTCGCAAGAAATATTTTTGGAGATTAAGGTAGGGACGCCGGATGTCCGACGCCCCCCTCGCAGATCCCGGCGTGCGGAATTACCGCGCAGCAGATTTCAGTGGACCCGGAATGCGGGATTTCCCGACGCCACCATTTGCTTGGCAAGGTCTATAACGAGGCGATCAAGCGCGCGGCCAAGGCGGCGGGGATTGAGAAGCAGGTGACGAGTCATGCGTTGAGGCATTCCTTCGCGACGCATCTGTTAGAAAGTGGCACGGATTTGAGGACGATCCAGGAGCTGCTTGGGCACGAGGATATTTCGACGACGGAGATTTACCTGCACGTGGCGACAGGCGCGAATAAGCTTGGCGTGGTGAGCCCGTTGGACGGGTTTGGGTAGCGGCCTGGATCACCTTGTGATGCCCCTGTTGGCGTTATGGTTAGAAAACGGACATCGCCCGCCTTTTCCGGTGTGAAGTCAGCATCGTCAAGGTTCATCCCAGTCTCCCTGGCAAGCGGCAAGAACCTGCCATAGGATTCCGCGTCGAATGAATAGGCCGCGCCCATGCGCATTCCGGCAAGGATTTCTCCAAACCGTGTCTTGACAATCCTGATTGTACCGGGGGGCTTGGTCTTCGACTTCGCCAGGTAATCTTTCATGGTCTTGTAGGAACCCGCGATGATGCAGGCTGGTCCGTCGCATACCACATCGCCCCGGTTTGTCGCCGCGAAATATCCGATGAAGATTGTGTCCCGTTCCATATCGATTTCAGGCCCCATGTTGCCGGCGATCCGTCCGGGCAAACTGCCGTCCTTGGTTGACGTTCCGGGAGCGACCGTTCAAATGGGTTTCTAGCATGAAATGCGGAGCGGGCAAGGAGAATCGGCGGGCAAGGCGAATCGGCAGGCGAATCGGCAGGCGATTCGGTGGGCGCTTTGGCAGGCGTTTTGGAGTCCGGCCGAAGCATGCGCCCTCACAATCACGGAAACCCGTTTCTAGCCGCGCCCGCAATGTTTCCGCTGCCCGGTCCGAGCTGAAAAACGCGCATGTCTTCCCCGCCACGCCTCCCGCCAATCCCCCAACGGGACTGACAGGAGGGTTTGGTGACTTCACTTTTCAATCGCCATTCACGCCGCCATGGCCGGGGCCACCGCTTTATCGCCAGCATCCTCCGCGACCTCCGTGAACCTGCAAGGCATGATCACGCAGAAGGCTCCATTGCCAAATGGACCAGCGGTCAGGCCCGGACTGATGCCGTCAATCAACCGGAGCACCGGATCAATTGCCAATGCCTCGGCCAGATATCGCGGGCTGAAGGAGATCGCCGGCGGTTGGCCTTCCCCTTCTCCTCCTCCTGAAACGCTGACAGCCAACAACAGTTGGGGCAAGGCCGAATGGGGCGGCCCCGCTCCGCCAAGCGGCACACACCATTACGTGTTCAAGCTCTATGCGCTCAAGGAGCCGGTTTCATTGAAACCCGGGGCCAACGCCAAGGCTCTGGAAACCGCCATCAAGGGAAAAATCATGGCGGAGGCCAAGCTGGTCGGCATCTTTTCCGCCACGCGTTGATGGTGTCCGATCATGTTTTGTCGGGAAAGTCGTGAACTTCCGCCGGAAGGCAAGCCGCCAGCGGGAGTTCCGTTATATCAACTGGCGACCGCGAGTTTCCGTGCGTCCAGGCCGCAAGCCAGACGCGTGACGCTCATGGCCACCGCCGGATCGTGAATGACTGCGATCATGCGGCCCTCCTTCCGTTGGCACCGCCATAGGCGTTGCCGTTGCGGCGGGTGTGAGGTATGCGGCCTTGCACAAGCCCTCGTGGAATCCCCCGGCGTGGATCTTCGGACCCGCATGGACATTGCTCTACACACTCATGGCGGTGGCCGCGTGGCTGGTACGGAAACAAACCGGTTGGCGGCGTCCGCTGCTGCCCTACTTCGTCCAACTAGCGCTCAACGCCGCGTGGACCCCGATCTTTTTCGGGGCGCTCCAACTGGGCTGGGCACTGGTTGAGATCGTGGCGCTGTGGCTTGCGATCCTCCTAACCATGGTGGGCTTTCACCGGGTCAGCAAAACGGCCGGATGGCTGTTCGCGCCCTATCTGGCATGGGTCACGTTTGCTACCACCCTCAACTTCGCCCTCTGGCGTCTCAACCCTATGTGAGAACTTGACGCCGGTTTTCAATTTCATGGTGCCAAAGCCAAAGTGCTTACTTGATACCGGGACATTCGCAGGCTATGCTTCTGCAATGATGCGGCTTGCAGCGGTATTTTCCATGTTCACCGTCGGACTTTCCGCCAGTTCCGCCTGTGCACAGGTTGCCGGTCTGCGACCTTGGGTGGAGTATCGGGTGTTCATTTGGGTGGGTGATTCGGCATATAGGCAGCCGGAGAAACTGCCGCTCTTTTGGCAGAGAATGCGGGAGTTGGGAGTGAACGCGGCGATGGTGCATGGCGACGGGGCGTATCAGCCTTTGCTCGACGCGAAGATGCCTTACTATGTGGAGAATATGGTGAACAAGGGGCTATGCCTCAAGTGGAACAGCAACGTGCGCGATTGGGACAAAATGGTGACGGCATGGAAGGACAAGCGCGATGAGACGGGCGCGGTGCGGGAGTTTTGCCTCGACGACCCGAAGTGGCAGTCGTGGGCTCGCGGGCAAATGGCGGCGCTCGTGAAGAAGAATGCGCCTAACGAACCGCTGCTTTACGACATCCGCGATGAACTCTCGACGACGATGTCGGTGAATCCTTTCGACTACGATTTCAATCCGTTGGCGCTGGCGGCATTCCGCAAGTGGTTGCAGACGCAGTATGTTTCCCTCGACGCGCTCAATGCGGAGTGGGAGACGAAGTTCGCGACCTGGGACGAGGTGAAACCGTTCATGACGGACCAGATCAAGAACCGCATGGCCAGCGGCGACGCCAACCCGCGCGGCAAGCCGGACTGGCAGACGGTGCAGCAAGTGAGGTTCGCGGCCAGGGAAGCGCGCGCGAAGCCGACGGCATGGAATTTCGCGCCGTGGGCCGACCATCGCACCTATATGGACATCTCGCTCGCAGGGGTGCTGGATGATTTTCGGAGGACGGCGCGGGGCATCGATGCGAAGACGCCGGTGGGCATCGAGGGAACCCAGATGGCAGCGGCATTTGGCGGGTATGATTTGTGGCGGCTGTCGCAGGCGTTGGACTGGGCTGAGCCTTACGACATCGGCGATGCGCGGGAGATTCTCGGCTCGTTTATGCCGGGCAAGACCATGCTGAGCACGACGGGCCTCGGTAACGCCCGCGAAGCGCGGCGGAAGCTGTGGCATCTGCTTCTGTTGGGCGACAAAGGCTGCATCGTTTGGTGGAGCGAGGATTGCGTGGACTGGAAGGCGCCCGACTACGCGCTCACCGCGACGGCGAAGGCAATGATCCCGGTCTTCAAGGAATTCGCCTCTCCCCTGGCACGCCTCTTCTTGCACGCAAGGCGGGAGACGGACACGGTGACGGTTCACTATAGCCAGCCGAGCATCCAGGCTGCATGGCTGCTGGAAAGCACCGTGGATGGCTCAACGTGGCTGCGCCGGTTTTCCAGCTACGAAGCGAGCCACAACCGCCATGCGCAAGTGCGCCACGCATGGCTGGAGCGGCTGCATGATCTCGGCTATTCGCCGCGGTTTGTTAGCACCGGACAAATCGAGCGCGGCGAGTTGAAGGGCGTGACGATGCTCGTCCTCCCGCAGAGTTGGGCAATGAGTGATGCGGAGTCCGCCGCGATCGTGGCGTGGCAGAAAAGCGGACACACCCTGTTGTGCGACGGCACTCCGGGACTGTTCGACGCGCATTGCAGGTTGCGCGAGAGCGGGCCTTTCGACGCGTGGTTTCCACCAGGCGAAACAAACCGCGCCAACGCGATGAAGCCCGGTGCCGCAAAGGCGGAGGTGTTCCCCGTGGACATGGTGAAACTCGCCGCAACCCCCTCGGCAGAATGGTCGGCCTGGCTCGCCGCGCAAATGCCCGCGCCGCCGCCGGTGAAAGTCCCGCCCACTGCCCGCGTGCGGACGCATCGCTATGCACTCGGCAAGTCACGGTTGCTCGCATTCGAGCGCAATGTGGCCTACACGATGACCGAGGACCTCAAACAAGGCGGTGGTAATGAGGCGCTGGAAACGACGGTGACCTTTGAAGCCCAACTCACGGCACCCGCACATGTGTATGATTTGCGCACCGAAAAATACCTCGGCTACACGGCAAAGTTCCCCGTGATTCTCGATCCGTGGCAGCCCTCGCTGTTCGCTCTCACTGCGGCAAGACTTCCTGATGGAGACGTCATTGCAAGGCTTTCGGGCCATTAGCCCAGTTCCCCTTTTTTCCTTACTCCGATCTCGGCTCAGCGACTTGCCATTTCACAGCACCGTATGCCGGGCTAGCGCGAAGTGGCAGCGGCATCGATATGGCCAAGGTCCGCATCACTCCAACTTGTGCGAAGCCGTGCATGCTGGACAGACCTGCCACAGCATGCCAGATTCCCCCGTGAACAAACGTCACGGAAAAGGGTTCCAAACCCTGGCGCTGATCCGGCCGGGGGGGTGCCCCGCCGGCGAGGTTAGTGCCTCAGCTTCCGGGGACCATATATCCGAAATCATCCCAACCCACCTCACATGAAACATAGCAATTCACACATTCCACATCCGCGCATCGAGGAACGGCAGAAAGCAGGTGTACATTTGACAAAACATGAGCACTCCGGGTTCAATGGTCGGTTGGCGGTTTGGATCACCGACGCGGTAAGCACCATGTGGTGTGCATATATTTTCGCCGGCATCGCACTCATAAGTCTTCCGTCGGCTCTTCAAGCTGGAACCGCTGCCACCATATCATGGATCGCTCAAACATTCCTCCAATTGGTTTTGCTTTCGGTCATCATGGTTGGCCAAAAAGTAGCCGCAACGGCTTCTGACAAACAGGCGTTTCAGACCTACAAAGACGCTGAAGTGCTCTTGAAGATCCAGGATGAACTTCACAAGTTACTCAAAATCAACAATGAGTTAACCTTGGAAATCCACCGCCATACGGTCGGGAATTCAAGTCCGGGCGATGCGTGAGTCTCCGCTCGTTGGATTTTCTTGGCGCGGAGGACGAGAAGGGGGGATGACTTCCGCCTCTGTCAGCACTGAGGTCCGCCAGGCTTGGTTGGCCGCAGTTATTTCAATGAAACCGGAATCGGCACTCCAAACCCCTCACTCCAAACCCCTCACTCCAGCACCAGCCTCTCGGCACGCCGTTCCATCATCAATTTCAAGAATGTGTCGATGATTGCCGTGATTTCTCTTGTGGGGGATCGTCCCATTTCCGATAGGCAGTTCTTTCATACATCCAGCCACCGCAGTCAGCCAGTCCCGCCTACTTCAACGGGGAGAAATCGGTTGGCAGAAGCATGACCGACTTCACTCCATCCGGCACGGTCAGCGATCCTCCGGCCGCTTCTTCGGACGCTTTCTTGACGGCCACGAGCATTCACTTGCCGCCGCAACTGGCAATCCGATTGTTCATGCGCCAGCGGATCCGGCGGGGCCGGTAGCACAGCTCCCGACACCACGCCGTTACGCGGTCGTTCAGGCCGCGCCTGCAACATCACACCGCAACCGCTTGGCCGCATTGTCGAGCCGGCCCAGCAATTGCCACACCCCGGCCAGCCCTAACAGCACGCCACCGGCAAGTCCGGCGGCGAGCACCGTGCCGTTGCCCGACACCAGCCAGCCCAATGCGCCGCAGGCCGCGACGGCAACGCTTGTCGCCAGCAGGCCCAGGCAAATCAGCCAAGCCGCCGTTTCCAACGCCCTGCGGAACCAAATTTTCACTCGCTCGATCTTGATAGGAATCACAATGTTTTCTTTCATGGCGGACGGACCTTCGCAGGCCGGTGCGCCAGTCTGATGAAGCACCAGTGAAAGTTCGATGAAATCGCAAGCCGGCGTTTTGGTCCCGACGTGCCTGCGGATCAATTCCGCCGCAGGCTCATGAGGATGTGCAGCACATACCAGAACAGCAGCGCCACGCTCGCGAACAGCGACAGGGCCGCAGCCACATGCTGGCCGGGCTGGTAGCGGTGGATCAGGTTGCCGGTGTCGTAGAGGATCGGTTTGTCTCGCCAAGCCGGGGCCGCAGTTGGTAGCTCTTCCGCGTGAAGAGAAATTACAGTCAGCCGCAACCCGAACGCCTTGAGGCCTTGGCCAGGCAGGCGAAGGACTATCGGCATGAGCGTCGTGAACCGGGGATTTGATCCACACTCGAACTGACCATGATCCAAGACAGCGATGCGGTCGTCGTGATCTTCTGTGAGCAGCAGGTCCGCCACTGCAAGACCGCGCACTTCCTGAAACAATTCGGCCGCGATGCCCTGCCGCGCGGCCCGCAACTCGCGGCGATGATGGGCAAGTTCCAGTTCCTGGTCGAAGGCTGGGACCACGACCCGCAGGAAATCTGGGCGATCCCGGAGGTGCGGCGCTTCTACCAGCACTTCCACCGCGTCTGGCCGTATTGGTTCTACTTCTGCGACCTCCGCGCCGAGACGCTGACCATGATGACGCTCTGCCTGCTGCCCAACCTCAGCGGCTTCAAGCGCCTCGGCGAACCGCAGGCCAAGGTCGAATACGACCCGATGGACCTGCTGCGCTTCATCCCGAAAAACTTCTGCCCGCTCAATGAGATGATGGAACGCGCCGGCATGTCGGAGATGGACATCTACAACCGCACCCGCGACGTGTTCCTCCACTTCCACCTGCCGTATGACGCGGAGCCGCCGGTGGAGTGAGGCTGCCGCCAGGTCTCGGCACTCCTTGTCTGCTTCCGCAATCCAGGCACCAAGCTCCTCAATCAGGAATCACCAGAAGGGATTGACCGTATCCATCTAAAAACTGAGATAAAACCTCCAATCTTCAATTTCGAATTTTGGGGGCAAAACCTGCGACCAACGCACATTTGAAGGCGTTGGTCTTGCAGTCTCTTTCACTTTGTACACGCGCGCGAGGAAAAACATGACAACCAGGCCGTAAAATCTATCAAAGTGCTAACGGTTATATCTATCCATCTGTGGACGCTTGCGCGAGGGAAAATATGACAACCAGACCGTATAAGCTACCAGATAGCTAACAATTAGTTTCATCCAGATTCTTCCTGATTTGATGTCTCCAAATCGGCCTTTGGGATGGGAAGAATCGGAGAACGGCGGAGCCAAATCGCCGGTAGATCAATGATTGAAACAACCGCTCCAAGCGGGCGCAAGGCGCAATCGCCAATCCTCTCTCGCCCAAGCGCGGGACATCATCTGTCGAACTGTCGATTGAAACACCTGAACCGGATCAAGCCAGAAGCTCTTCCTCTTCTTGATCCTTGCCCGGAAGCCAGCCACTCGGCTCCTTGCACTGCGGTTGTCCCGCGTGGAGATCGTCGGCCGGTTCAGGCCCCTGTTCCGAATCCCGGCCATCATGTCATGTCCCTGCTGCCTGCCAGTTGCCGGCAGGGAAAGCAAGCCTCCCTGTCAAAGGTCGACGATGCATGCCGAATCGCCGAACGCATCGATGGGGCGCTTGCTCTGGGTTGCCGCACCGAGATCGCTGTGATTCCCGATCTCCCGGATTTTTTCGGGACCGAATCCGGGATGAGCAAGGCCAGAACATTGATGTGGAAAACGGTCCAGGCCACATCGAGTCTCCGCTGGGCTATTCTGACCCGGAAGCCTGAGAACATCTGCAAGGAAACCCTTCCCGATGGCTGGCGCAATGGAGCTAGGAACGCCTGCCTGGGCCTCGTGATCGACAACATCGAGGACCTGTCCGGGAAACTCGATATCCTCCGGGGAAAGCCCGCGAGGTACCGGATGCTCCTGATCACCGCGCCCCATCCGGATCTGGACCTCGGCGGAAAACTTGACGGAATCCACTGGGTGGTGTTTTGCGGCCATGAAGGCGATGCCTCCTTGTCTGAACGCCTTCGGAAAGAGTGCGAACAGGCCGGAGCCGCGTTCCTGTTCCACCGCCTTGATCGTGAGCGCGGATCCGACGATCCCGCACATGAACAGCCACCAGGCGCCGACGATGAGACCGCCTGGCCTGACCAACCTTTCGGACCGCTGGTCCAACTGAAACGCCCCACACTCAAGCCAGTGGACCAAGCTGACGACGCACCCGTTCAACCCCAAACGCCGGAGGGTTCGCCACCTTTGGAACCCACGGAACTGCCGGAGAAATCCAATCCCAACACGCCTCCCAAGTTGGAGTCGCCGGAAATACCTGATGAACATCATGAACCTCCACGAGTTGTTCACGGCCGTGCTGCATTATGATCTGCCCTGGAACCCTAACCGTTTGGAACAACGTGAGGGCCGGGTGGATCGATTTGGCCAAACCGCCGATCTCGTTAAAGCAGTCCTACTTTATTCGAAGGACAACCCGGTCGATGGAGTGGTTCTCAATGTGATTCTCCGCAAGGTCAAGGAGATCAAGAAGTCCACCGGCACCACCGTTGCCTTCCCCGAAAACAGCCAGAGTGTCATCGACACCATCACGCAGTCACTCCTGTTGGACGACAAATATCTTCAACCGCTCATGGACTACATCGCAGGCCTGCTCTGACAGAGGATACCGCCCTCCTCCCGCTCTTTCAAGCGGTGTCCATGTCGGCGGAATCGAATCCCGTTATGAAAACCAACCACATTACCTGCAAAACTTCAGACGCTCTCGAAAACCTCGCTGCCGATGGCGCTTTATCTATCAATACTAACCCACAAGACGACGTGATGAATATGTCCCCACTCGATCATCCTCGGTACAAAGAGAACCCAATTTACCTCATTTTCGAATGCTATATTGAGGACACGATAGGTCATCTCCCCGAAGTTAAGTCAAAGACCCTTCAAGACATGAATTTACAAAAGGTCTTCAAGACAAAATCTACCGACTGGAAAGCCGTGATCCGCGAGACCTTGCACCTCTCGGAGACCATCGACATTGCGATACTGGACCTTTGGTATCAGAAACGTTATGACTTTATGGATAACAAAGGGCAGTTTGATACCTACTTGTTCAGCCAGGTTTTCACCAACGAATTCATGGAGGATGGGAGCATGCTCGATGTGTGGCCACCTGGTGAACTCGATGCAGCCAAGGAGAGAATCCGTCGCGCCCAGGAAATGGACAGGGCAAATCAATAAGGGGTGCTGCCTGCGGCGGGTTGGGTCGTCATTTGCCACCTTCCTCCAAATCCTCTCGCTCCCACGTCGCCTCTACTCGGCAAAATCACCTTGCCTTGCCATCGGCGGTTTGAAAACCGGATGCTTTTTGGCGGGCGTTCCCCTTCGTCTTTAACGTTACTCTTTGGCGAGTTCCTCCAGTGTCTCAATGGCGTCACCCAACACGCGGTTTCCCGCGGCCCGCAAGGCTTCCAACGATAGTGGTTGGGAGGCCAGCAAGCCGTTCATGCACGTGTGATAGGCTTCTTCAAAGTCGTTCCCGCTATTGAGCAATGCTCGAAGTCCTGCCCCTGTCTGCAGAGCAAGCTGCGCCCATTCGTTCGGGAAACACGTTTGTAGGGCGTTGAGCCAGGAGCTTGCCCAAGGCCGGTAATCATCGAGGTCTGCCAGGGTGGTGATCGCCAGTACCCGACCAAGGTCTTTGTTGCTGCGTTTGATCGAACGACCGGCGAACAACGAACTCATGGTGCCGGATTTGATTTCCGGATGTTCCAGCAGATTGGCCAGGGCCATCATTTCGGGCCGTGCATAACGAATGCCGAGATTGCCGGCCGTTAGCGGATCGAAGGCGGTGATGGCAAGGAACCGGAATGTCGGCAGCCCGAAATGGCCCTCAGCCAATGGCAGGCGGGTCCACTTGTTGCCGACTCCCTCCGCCGATGCCGGGACCGTCAGCAATTCAATGAACCACGCTTCCTCGGATTCAGTATCCACGCCCGGGGGATATAACCGCACCGCGGGCAATTCATCGACAGGAGTTTCGGCGTTTCCGGGATCTTGATGGGCCCCCGTCAGCATGCGCTGCCAGCCGGCGTCAAGCAGTTGGCGGGTGATGCTCTGGCCCGCGCCGACGGCGGCATGGAAGGGTTCGAGAACACAATCCACGTCCTTGGTGCGCACGGCTTTCGATTCGTCGTTCTGGAAAAAATGATAGCCCGCCGCCAGGCTGCCGATGATGACGACATTTCCCCGGCAGGCGGGCGGCACTGCGGCGGCGACTTCGGCGAGGACTTTGGATGGAGAGATTTGGCTCATGTGATGGATTTGGGGGTGAGTCGTTCAAGAAATTCAAGCGCCTGCGATTCCAATCTCGCTTCATGGAGGTCGAGCAGGCATTCCACTTCATCCGCCCAGACAATCCCATCGCCACTTTCCTGGAAGAATGTCACGGGCCGACAAAGGCTGTGGACAAAAACCCGGGCGGGTTCGCCACGTTTGGCGGGTTTGAGGGCTGGGTCGAGTTTGCGAAGGAATTCGTGGGATCCACCCGGTCGCAGAGTATGGACCACGAGATCAAGCCTCGGGGTACCGACCAGGTCCAGCCCTGGCAAATAGTGCCGGGCTCCCAAAACCCCACCGACCGCGATGTCGGATCGGTTGAGTTCCCTCAATCGTTGCAGCAGGACCTCTGGCGAGCGGGGCCGCATCGAGGGATCGGTAAAGGCTTGGGTAAAACGGACGATTCCCGCCTGCGCGACCAGCCGGAACCACGCATCTTTGGGAAAGGCGCGGAGTTCGACCCGGCGGCCCGAATGCCGGAGGAGGTATGGCTCCAATTCCCGCAGAGCATTTGATATGGTGGGGTAGCTAAAGCCGGTTTGCGCGGACACTTCCTTGCTGGTGAGGGGACCGGAGCGGCGGAACCAGCCAATCAGCAAGGGCCGGAGAATATCAAAAAACGCCTCCGACCGACTGCCAACCTTGCGGACTGTCTGGCCGCGCTCGTGTTTCACGATGGCCGCGATCTGGTCGCGCTCCTCGGCTGTCAGCGATTCATCCGCTCGCGGTGGTTTCCCTTCATGGTGAACGACCATTGCTAGCCGTTTGAACACCTCGGGCCGAATCACAGCTCGCGCCCCCGCCCATTCGTCGGCCAGGCGAGGTTCGGACATTTGTGGCCCGTCCAATACGAGGATCCCTCTGCGTGTGGGATTCGCGGCCGTAACCCTGGCGATATCCATTAGGGAGGCCCGCAGCCTGCGGAGATCTCGGGGTTCGACTAAAACCCCAAAAACCGTGTCGCCTAGAACGGCATCCGCCCGGAAACCGGGCGGATCGTCCAATAACCCCCGCCACGTCGTGCTGATGCGCGACCTGCAACTCCACCTCGACCAAACTGACCCGATGCTGGTGCGCCGGATCAAGGACATGCTGCGCCTGACAAGCTCATCAACAGCGACTATATCCACACCTCCCAAGGCCACCCCATCTATTTCGAATGCACCGATAACTTCGAGGACCTCCGCGACCGTTTCCTTCCCCTCATCGGCCGCCTTCGCACCAGCCTCCAATGGAGCGCGCAGCGCGTCCTCACCGTCATTGTGGACCGCGGCATCTATAGCAATGACGTCTTCAACCAGGTCCTTGTCGATCCTGACATCCATTTCATCACCTGGGAAAAAGGCTATCAGGCGGAGAAAGACGCCCCTTGGGAAACCCTCGCCGCCCAACACCGCGCCGCAGGCACCTACGGCTTCCACACCTTCAGCCGCCAACGCAACAACTCCCGCGACCATCGGCCCTACCACTTCGAATACATCCACCGCCCCTGGCCCAAAAACCCCGCCATCCGCCAAATCATCGTTAGAGCCACCAACCCTAACGGAAAGACCGTCCAACTCTCCATCCTCACCGACGACACCCGGCGCCCGGTCCGGGAAATCGTGCGTCTTATGTTCAACCGCTGGATCCAGGAGAATGATTTCAAATACCTCAACAAACACTTCGGCATCAACCAACTCACCAGCTACCGCTCCACCCCCTACGAGCAACTGCGCGACGAACTCACCGACCGCCAGGTCCCCAACCTCGCCTACGTGGAGAAAGTCAAAACCGGCCGGCAACTCGACGGGCGGCAAGCCCGCCAACTCCTCGCCGCCCACCGGGCACAACGCGACCAGGCCCAACGCCAACAACGCCTTGAGGAGATCCAAACCGTCATCGCCAGCCGCGCCGCACCCAACTCTCACACTTCAACCGCCACCGCTGCGGAAAGCAAGGAACTCGCCCGCCTCCACAACGCCGGCAAACGCCATGAGAAATACCGCCAGCAACGAGTCCTCAAAATCGACAGCCTTCATCAACTCATCCTCCTCAACGAGGTGGAGAAATCCGCGTTGGAAAAGGAAGTCTCGCGCATCGACCAACTCATCAGCCAGGAAATGGTGCGCATGGACCTGAGTAACAAAACCCTCATGGACGCCATCAAGATCACTGCCAGGAATCTGTTCTACCGGTTCTTCGCACCCTTCAAGGCCGCCTACGACAATTACCGCGACGATCACGACCACTACCGCCAACTCACCCAATGCGACGGCGTTCTGCGCTGGACGGGAACCGAAATCGAAGTCCACCTCGTGCCGCAAGTGAACTACCCGCCCAAACTCCGCAAAATCATCGCGGCGCACCTCGAACAACTCAATGCCGCCGGCCTCACCCTGCCCGATGGCAGCGCTCGCCCGCTGCGACTCCGCCTCACCCGCAAGGAACAAATCAGCGTGCGCATCAACGATGGCCCGGGAAACTAACAAAACCATCCGGCTCTCGAAAATCCGAGAAATTGGAGGAACTGAACTTGCTCTCCCCTTCGTCGCATTCGAGGTCGTTTAGTGAGGTCTGCCTTTGGATCGACGAAATCGAAAAGGGGTTCTCGGGCAGCAAGTCCAGCGGTTCCACGGACGGCGGCACGTCGTCCCGCGTGTTCGGCTCGTTCCTGAGCTGGATGCAGGAGAAGACGGTGCCGGTGTTCGTCGTGGCCACGGCCAATGATGTGTCCCAACTCCCGCCCGAGTTCCTACGCAAGGGCCGCTTCGACGAGATGTTCTTTGTCGATCTGCCCGATGCCATGGAGCGCGCGCAAATCTGGGACATCGTGATCAAGCGCTACCGCCGCAAGCCCGCCGAATTCGATACGGGCGAGCTGTCGCGGGCCTGCGAACAGTTCACGGGTGCCGAGATCGAGGCCGTGTTCGTCGATGCCATGCACGAGGCTTATGCCGACGGGCGGGAACCCCGCGCCAAGGACATATTGGACGCCATCAACCATACCGTGCCGCTGGCGCAACTCATGGATGGCCAGATCGCCGCCTTGCGCCATTGGGCCAAAGGCCGTGCCCGTGATGCCGCCAACCATGCGGCGTCCGCACTGGCACCGCGCAATGGCCGGCGCATCAGCCAGGAGAATTGAGGAGACGGCGCTCACAAGGTGGCTGTGGCTTCCAGCCGCAGTCCGTCACCGGTGCATCATGCCCGGTGGCAAATAAACGCCACGATCGCGCCACGGGGGAATTCAACCCTCTCCGTGGCATTCCGTTTCCAGTGGCTGGAGGAATTCTGTTACTCCGACACGGGTGGGAAATACATTTCCCAGTAGATGAGCATTGTTGTTCGGCAACGCACGGCATTTGTTCCTCAAACCTCCATTGGTGTAACAGGGGCCGCAATGACCTTCTGGGCACCAGCGGACCCAAAGTCCAGGGTCAGAGGCGGGATACAGCCGTCACTGCCACCCGAATAATAGCAACCGCGTGAACGGCTGTATTCCGTTCATCGCACAACATCATCAAACATCATGACCGTAAAAGAACTCGTTGAAAAACTGCAACAGGTGGACCCCGAACGCCTCGTCGTCTGCCAAAAAGACCCCGAAGGAAACGGATACTCGCCACTGGAAGACTGGTGGACCGGAGCGTATCTCGCCATAACCATAGGGCCGGTGAAGGCTGGCCTGGAGAAACTCACAGCCGCTGACAGAAGGGCCGGCTATAGCGAAGAGGATGTCGTCCGTGACGGCGTCCCCGCGCTGTTCCTCGTGCCGTTGGACTGAGCATGTAGAGGCAAGGTGAACCCAACCCGCCACCCCAACAACCAATCCAAACCAACCATATAACAAAACAATGGCTAATTATTACGCGACGGCGCGCAGCAACTACTTCGCCGTGAAAGACGAGACGGCCTTCCGCGAATGGGCGGACCACCTCGGCCTGACCATCATGGAACCCTGCCATCCCGACAAGGATGCCGGTGCCATCCGCCGATTCGGGATCACTCCGGGAAACCGCGATGACAGCGGAAGCTGGCCCACCATGGTCTGGAACGAAACCGGCGATTACGAGGACATCAATGTATTCAAACAACTGGCCGCGCATCTGGCAGATGACGAAGTGGCCATCATGTTGGAGGTCGGCAACGAAAAGCTCCGCTACGTGACCGGTCAGGCGATAGCCGTGAACAACAAGGGCAAAATCCGCTACGTCGATCTCAATACGATCTACAAACGCGCCATGACGCTCGGCAAGAACATCACGCGCGCCGAATTCTGATCGTAGCTTGGTCACCGACCACAGCCCCTGGCCGCCATGGTCAAGTCTCCAATTGGGGACTTCGTGGCGGCCATTCCGTTTCCACCAATCCACCAACCCCAACCCCACAACCGAACCATGCCCAACTGGTGTGCAAACCAACTGACGGTGACCGGCGCGACACCCGAACTCCGCGCCTATCTGAATGAAAGCGGCTTCTCCTTCGGGAGAATCAATCCCCCGGCCGAACCGGAACGCTCCTCCGAAGCACGGGAGGTGATGAACCTCCAGATCGACGCCTGGGGAACCAAGTGGGATCTTGATGAAGCAGACCAGCGGCGGGTCGCCGACGAGCTTCTCGAAACGGGATGCGCGAATTTCGACACCGCCTGGAGCCCGCCCCTTGCGGCGCTGGAAAAGCTGTCCGCCATTTTCCCCAGCGATTCGTTCAGCCTCACCTACTGCGAACCCGGGAATTCCTTCGCCGGAACCACCACCTTCGTAGGTGGGGTATCACACGATGTTCCCGCGGAGGACGACCAGGTGATGAGGATCGCCAGCGAGGTTTTCGGATACGACGACCCCGCCGAACCGGCGGACTCCTGAAGTGAGCGCTTCAATCCGTGGCTTCCCACCCGCCCGGTCACACGACACGTCCGATCGCGTCCGGGCCATCACCGGCCGCCATGAAACATCCCCCGATGTCCGTGGCGGCCGTTTCATTTCCGACAACTCCCCTGAATGACAACCAACAACCCCAACCCCTAACAAACATCAACATGAATCCACCAACCACCACCCCGATCCAATCCACATCCCTCTATTTCCGCGAGGGGCCATCCGACAAGGAATACCATGCCGCCATCGAACCCCATGATGACGGCTTCATCGTGACATTTGCCTATGGCCGGCGCGGCAGCACCCTGACCACCGGGACCAAAACCGAGACCCCCGTGTCATTGGCGGACGCCACCAAGGTCTTCGACAAGCTCGTCGCCTCGAAGATCGCCAAGGGCTACCGCGCGCTCGGAGGCTCCTTCACCCCCTATCAACAATCGGGCGATGAGGGCCGTGACACCGGCATCCGCCCCCAACTCCTCAATCCCATTGAGAAAGACGAGGTGAACCGCCTGATCGCCGACAGCCGCTACTGCCTCCAGGAAAAGCATGACGGCCGCCGCCTGCTGGTCCGCAAGCGGGGTGACGAGATCACCGGCATCAACCGCCGGGGACTTGTCGTGGCCATCCCCGAGCCGATCCGCCAGGCCGTGGCCGCCATCCCGCTCGACGTCCTGATCGACGGCGAGGCGGTGGGTGACACCCTGCACGCCTTCGACCTGCTGGAGGTGAACGGCAACGACCTGCGCCCGCGCCGCTATATGGACCGCCACTCGGGATTGCTCATGGTCATTCCCCCGAACCAACAGGCGCTCCGCTGGGTCAGCACCGCGGTTGATCCCCGTGACAAATTCGAAATCTATGAGGACCTCCGCCAGGGCAATCGCGAGGGCGTTGTTTTCAAAGATGTCAATGCGCCCTTCAGCCCGGGCCGTCCGAACTCCGGTGGCACCCAGTTGAAACACAAGTTTGTGGAGAGCGCGTCGTTTGTGGTGACCGCCCGCAATGCCAAACGCAGTGTGTCGCTGGGTCTGTATAACGGCGATGGCGACACGATGGTGCCGGCCGGCAATGTCACCATCCCGCCCAATCACGCGGTGCCGGCCGTGGGCGAGGTGATAGATGCAAAATATCTGTACGCCCACAGGGAAAGCGGCTCGATCTATCAACCGGTCTATATCGGCAAACGCTGCGACATCCCGGCGACCGAATGCACCACCGACCAGCTCAAGTACAAGAGCACCGGCGAGGCCGCGGCCTGAGCGGATCATCGCATCA
>Ga0118677_10007647_pt1 | contig 17751 bp, 15 predicted proteins | sample AliMusrvi5mmetaG_FD_86154 | JGI IMG/M metagenome (GOLD analysis project Ga0118677, IMG submission 86154) | reverse complement strand
CTTGGAGAGCTTCTTCTTGATCTGCTTAGACTTGGTCGCGCGCATCTGCTCCTGGAGCTCGACGACGGTGGCTTCCATGTCGGTCTTCGTGAGCGCATCGCGGACGGCCTCGGCGCCCATCTTGGCGACGAAGGAATCGTCACCGTACTCGTCGATCGCCTGGCGATACTCGGTGTCGGTGAGGAGCTGGTGCGGCTCGAGCGGGGTCTTGCCCGGGTCGATGACCATGAAGTTCTCGTAGTAGATGACGCGCTCGAGCGAACGGGCGGTCATGTCGAGCAGGAGGCCGAGGCGGCTCGGCATGCTCTTGAGGAACCAGATGTGGGAAACCGGCACGGCCAGCTCGATGTGGCCCATGCGCTCGCGGCGGACGCGCGCGATCGTCACCTCGACGCCGCAGCGGTCGCACACGACGTCCTTGTACTTGATGCGCTTGTATTTGCCGCAGGCGCACTCGTAGTCGCGGACGGGGCCGAAGATCTTTTGGCAGAAGAGGCCGCCCGGCTCGGGCTTGAAGGTGCGGTAGTTGATCGTTTCTGGATTCTTGACCTCGCCCTTGGACCATTTGCGGATGGTCTCGGGCGACGCGACGGTGATGGAGACGCAGTCGAACGGACTCTCCTCGAGGCCGAGGACGGAACGGGTCTCGTCACGGGAGGAGGCGGCGGTGTCTGCAGGTTGGATGCTCATTTAAGTTTTTTCTCCCAAGTAAGGATTGAAGGACGGGTCGCGGAAGCGCCGGTTCAGCTGCCGAAGCCGAGCGCGTCGCGTTTGTTGAGCTTGATGTCCAAGCCGAGGGACTGGATTTCCTTGATCAGGACGTTGAAGGACTCGGGCGTGCCGGCCTGCAGCGTGTTGTCGCCCTTGACGAGCGACTCGTAGATCTTGGTGCGGCCCTGCACGTCGTCGGACTTGACGGTGAGCAGTTCCTGCAGCGTGTGCGCCGCGCCGTAGGCCTCGAGCGCCCACACTTCCATTTCGCCGAAGCGCTGGCCGCCGTACTGGGCCTTGCCGCCCAGGGGCTGCTGCGTGACGAGCGAGTACGGACCGACCGCGCGCGCGTGGATCTTGTGCGACACGAGATGGTTCAGCTTCATCATGTAGATGTAGCCCACGACCACCTCCTGATCGAGTTTCTCGCCGGTGCGGCCGTCGAAGAGCATGCTCTTGCCCGAGGAGGGCAGCTTCGCGTCCTTGAGGTATTCGCGGACCTTCTTCTCGGGGATGCCGTCGAAGACGGGGGTCGCGACCTTGATGCCAAGCTTTTTGCAGGCCCAACCCAGGTGCGTCTCGAGCACCTGGCCGACGTTCATGCGCGAGGGCACGCCCAGCGGGTTGAGGCAGATCTCGATCGGGGTGCCGTCCGGGAGGAACGGCATGTCTTCCTCGGGCACGATCTTCGCGACCACGCCCTTGTTGCCGTGGCGGCCGGCCATCTTGTCGCCGACCTCGAGCTTCTGCTTCGTGGCGATGTAGACCTTGACCTGCTTGATGGAGCCGTCGCCGTTGTCCTCGCCCGCCTCGATGGACGAGATCTTGCGCTCACGGTCGCCCTCGAGCTCGTCGAACTTCGTCTGGTACGAGCCGATGATCTCCATGATCTTGATGCGCACCGGAGACGGGTCGATCTGGACGTGCTTGGAGACGGCGGCCAGCTTGCGCAGGAGCGTCTTGGTGATCTTGCGGTTGGCCGGGATGATGATCTCGCCGGTCTCGCTGTTGACCACATCCAGCGGGATTTTTTCCCCTAGCAGGATGTTGCTCAGGGCTTCCGTAAGCTGCTCGCGCAATTCGTCGGTCTTCTTCCTGAACTCCTCTTCAACCTCTTTGGCGTGACGCTTCTCTTCCCCGACCGAAGCCTTCACATCCACGTCTGACTCCTTCTTGGAGGAGACCTTCACATCCATCACGATGCCGTAAGTGCCGGAAGGGACCTTGAGCGAGGTATCTTTCACGTCGGCGGCCTTTTCGCCGAAGATCGCACGCAGCAAGCGCTCTTCTGGTGCGAGTTCCGTCTCGCTCTTGGGCGTGATCTTGCCCACGAGAATGTCGCCCGGCTTTACTTCCGCGCCGACGCGAATGACGCCGTCGGGCCCAAGGTTCTTGAGCGCCTCATCACCCAGATTCGGAATGTCCCGCGTGATTTCTTCAGGGCCCAGCTTGGTATCCCGGGCACTGACCTCGAATTCGTCGATGTGAATGGAAGTAAAAACATCTTCCTTGACGATGCGCTCACTGATCAGGATGGCGTCTTCGAAGTTATAACCGTTCCACGGCATGAAGGCGACGAGCACGTTGCGGCCCAGCGCTAGCTCGCCGCCCTGGGTGCAAGGACCATCGGCGATGACCTGGCCCTTCTTAATCGCCTCACCCTTGTGAACGACGATCTTCTGGTTGATACAGGTCGCAGCGTTGGACCGCATGAACTTCCGGACCGGGTAAACAAAAATGCCCTTGTCGGGGTCATGCTTAATCTTCTTCTTGCCCTCGGGCAATTTCCCATCCCGGGTGATGATGATCTGAGTGCCCGTCAGCGAGGCCACTTTGCCGGCTTCCTCGGCGACAATGACCGCCCGTGAGTCACGCGCGACGCGCTCTTCGAGACCGGTGGCAACCAGCGGCGCTTCGGTGATCAGCAACGGCACCGCCTGCCGCTGCATGTTGGACCCCATCAGCGCGCGGTTCGCGTCGTCATGCTCGAGGAACGGAATCAGGCTCGCCGCAACGGACACGAGCTGCTTGGGCGAGACATCCATGTAATCGACGCGAGCGGGCTCGACATCGATAAAGTCACCTTTACCGCGACAGACGACGCGGTCGGTGGTAAATTTGCCCTTGTCATCCACAGGAGAGTTTGCCTGGGCAATAACGAAGGCTTCCTCCCGGTCGGCCGTGAGGTAATCCAAATGCTCGCTAACGCGGCCGTCCTCAGCCTTACGATAGGGCGTTTCCAGGAAGCCGAAATCGTTGATGCGGGCGAATGTTGCCAGCGATGCGATCAGGCCGATGTTAGGCCCTTCCGGCGTCTCCACCGGGCAGATGCGGCCATAATGCGAGGGATGCACGTCACGGACTTCGAAACCAGCACGATCGCGCGAGAGCCCGCCTGGCCCGAGGGCGGACAACCGCCGCTTGTGCGTAAGTTCCGCTAGAGGATTAATCTGATCCATGAACTGCGAAAGCTGGCTGCGGCCAAAGAAGTCGCGGATAACAGCCGAGAGCGCCTTCGGGTTAATCAGCTTCTGCGGCGACATGGGTTCGACGCCTTGATCAAACAGCGTCATGCGCTCCTTGACCAGACGTTCAGTACGGGCCAGACCGACGCGGCACTGATTGGCGAGCAATTCGCCCACAGTCCGCACCCGGCGACTGCCTAAATGATCGATGTCATCCAGAGTGCCCTCGCCTTTCTTAAGGCGGAGCAAGTACTTCGTCGCGGCCACGAGGTCGGCTTTGGTCAGGATACGGGAATCGCCGCCCTTGATGCCGAGCTTCTGGTTGATTTTGTAACGGCCCACACGGCCCAAGTCATAACGCTTCGGATCGAAGAACAGCCGCTTGATGAGTGCACGGGCATTGGCCGCGGTGGGCGGGTCGCCAGGTCGCAGCCGGCGATAAATATCCTTGAGCGCCTCCTCCTCGTTCTTGGCGGGATCCTTCTTCATGCACTTGATGACGATCCCGTCATCCAGAGTGGTATCGACCACCCGGATCTTGGTCACGCCAAGCTCGGCAATCTGCTTGACCACCGCCTTGGACAAGGGCTCAAATGCGCGCGCCACCACAAGACCCTTTTCCTGGTCAACGGCGTCCTCGACCAGCACCTTATTGGGCAGGTCTTCGCGCTTCTCCGCCTCCTTGACACTAAATTCCTCTACTTCGTAAAACAGCTTCAGAATCTCTTCATCCGTGCCCCGGTTCTTATCCTGGCCGTCCTTGCCTTTGATGTCAACATCCAGGTAGGCGAGGGCTCGGAAGAACGTGGTCGTCAGGAACTTCCGGCGGCGTTTCTTGCGGTCTAGATACACATAGAGCAAGTCGCTGGTGTCGAACTGCGCTTCATACCAGGAACCGCGGTCCGGGATGATGCGGAAGGAATGCAGGGTCTTGCCATTGGGATGCTGCGTCGCCTCGAAAGCCAGCCCGGGCGAACGATGCAACTGGCTGACGATCACCCGCTCCGCGCCGTTGATCACGAAGGTACCCTGAGGGGTCATGAGGGGGAGTTCACCCATGAAGACCTTCTCCTCTTTGGCCGCCTTCTCTTCCTTGAGCAGGAAGGTCACGTAGAGTGGGGCCCCATACGTCAAGCCTTCGCGCAGACATTCCAACCAGTCCACTTTCGGCGCTCCGATTTCATAGGAGTGGAAATCGAGCACGCATTTCCCATCGTAGCTCTCGATGGGGAACACCTCGGTAAAAACGGCCTGCAGGCCCAGATTCTTCCGCTTGGAGGGAGTGGCATCCGCCTGGAGAAAATCCTTGTACGAATTGGTCTGCAATTCGATCAGGTTAGGCGGAGCGATGATTTCTTTGATTTTACCGAAATTAATTCGTTCAGTTGCGCGCGTTGGCATTTGGGCCTTTAATAAATGGCTGGCAGCATCGCCAGACCGTTGGTTGCTGATAAACGACAGAAGGCAAGGCCGCGGCGTTCAAGCGCGAACTTGCCGAAATTCAAACCACCCGCAGGTGGCATCGCTAATGTTATGTTTCCTAATCTGAGACTTTCGTTGTGCTGCGATAGACAAATCAGGGGCGGCCGGCATCGGCCGCCGCCCCATATGAGAGGTCGCTTACTTTATTTCAACCTTGCCGCCGGCATCTTCAAGTTTCTTTTTCGCGGCGTCGGATTCGGCCTTGTTGGCTCCTTCGAGCACCGGCTTGGGCGCGCCTTCTACCAGCGCCTTAGCTTCGGCCAGGCCCAAGCCCGCCTTAACCTCCCGCACCGCCTTGATGACGGCAATCTTCTTATCCGGCGCGACTCCCGTCAGAATGACGTCAAACTGCGTCTTGACTTCGGCGACGGGCGCGGCAGCAGCAGCACCACCAGCCGCGGCAGCGGCGACAGGCGCAGCGGCGGAAACGCCCCACTTGGTTTCAAGTTCTTTTACCAGCTCGGCGATTTCAATCACCGTCGCATTACTCAATTCTTCTACGATTTTTGCTTTGTCTAGAGACATTATTACCTTTCATTGCGTCTCGTCGTCGCCCACGGCCATGGACGCATTAAGTTCGCAGCCAGCAAACCGACGATTTACGTTGTTGTTGTTTGTTCCCATCTCCATCGGCTTGGAAGGAGATGAAATCGATTTAGAACTATGGCGCCGGCGGCGGCGGCGGGACGACTTCGGCCAGCTTGTCAACCCGGGCCTGCAGCACGCGCGCCAACTGACTGGCCGGCGTGTTTAGTAATCTGACCAACTGGGAAGCCGGGGCACTGAACAGACCCAGCAGCTTGGCGCGCAGGACCTCGAGCGAGGGCAAATCCGCCAGCATCATGATTTCCGCCTGCTCCAGGCGTTGGTTGTTCAGATAACCGAATTGCACCTTCAGGCGGTCCAGTTCGGTGCCGAAGGTCTTGACGACTTTCGCGGCGGTGGAGATGTCGCGCTGTCCGGTAACGACCGCCAATTGGCCGCTGAGGATGCCGTTTAATTCCTTAACGCCGGCTTCCTTGGCGGCGATGGTAAAGACCGAGTTCTTGACAATGTGAATTTCCGCGCTGGCTTTGCTGAGGCGTTTGCGCAGCTCGGTCAAATGGCTCACCTTGAGGCCCTTGTAATTCACCACGATGAAGAACGGCGAGGCGTTCAGTCGGGTCAAGTACTCCTTCGTGAGGTTCTGTTTTTCGGGACGCATGTGCTTTGAATTCTTTAACGGGTTAAGAAAATGGGATGCTTCAAACCGCGAATTCCTTCACGTCTACCCGCACCGGCGGACTCATCGTGGCGGAAAGCGTGCAACTCACAATATAGTCGCCCTTAACGCTATGCGGCCGGGCTTTGCTAATCGCGTCGATAACCGCGTGGGCGTTCTCCTCGATTTGAACAGGGGTAAAGGCGAGTTTGCCCACGGGCACGTGAATGTTGCCCGCCTTGTCAACTTTAAACTCGACTCGCCCGGCCTTGACTTCCTTCACCGCGCGCGCGGTGTCCTCGGTCACAGTTCCGGTCTTGGGATTGGGCATGAGCCCGCGCGGCCCGAGCACCTTGCCCAGTTTACGAACTTCGCCCATGGCTTCAGGCGTGGCGACGGCCACGTCAAAATCAGTCCAGCCCTCCTGGCACTTCTTGATCATGTCCTCGAAGCCGACATATTCGGCCCCCGCAGTCTTGGCCGCCTCAGCGGCCGGACCGCTCTTGGCGAAGACTAGCACGCGAACCGTCTTGCCGCTACCATGCGGCAGCGGAACCGTGCCGCGGACCATCTGGTCGGATTGCTTGGGGTCAACGCCCAACCGGAAAGCCAAGTCAACCGTTTCGTTGAACTTCGCTTTCGGGAACTTGGTCAGGACTTCGACGGCGGCCTTTAGCGGATAGGTCTTTTTGCTGTCCACCAGTCCGAGTGCTTTCTTGTATCTTTTGCTTGGCATTTATCTTAGTTGCGGTGCAAACGAGCTTTGGCTCTCCCGCGGTTGTGTTGCTTGCTGGATCTTCTAAAGGCTGCTTAGCCGACGACCTCGATACCCATGCTGCGAGCCGTGCCGGCCACCACGCGAAACGCCGCCTCTTCGGACGTCGCGTTCAAATCCTTCATTTTAATCTTCACGATTTCTAAAACCTGCTTGCGCGTCACCTTGCCGACCTTTTCCTTGTTCGGCTCCTTGGAGCCGGAGGTGATGCCGGCCGCTTTCTTGAGCAGAATCGAGGCGGGAGGCGACTTGGTAATGAACGTGAACGACTTGTCCTGATAGACCGTGATGACCACCGGAATGATCATGCCAGGCTGGTCTTTGGTCTTAGCGTTAAACTCTTTGCAGAAGGCCATAATGTTCACGCCCTGTTGTCCCAAGGCGGGGCCGACCGGCGGCGCAGGATTGGCCTGCCCGGCCGGGATCTGCAGTTTAATATTTCCAGTGATCTTCTTTGCCATTTGTCTTCTCTCGTTAAAACATTGAATCGTTAAGGCGTTAGAGCGGTTCTTTGCGACGCGCCGAACTGTCTCAACGCTTTAGCGTTGAATCAATTCGAGGCTTCATCAATTTAACCTTTCTCCACCTGCCAGTATTCTAACTCGACCGGGGTGTTACGCCCGAAAATATTGACGGTCACCTTCAGTTTGCCCCGATCGGGCTCGACTTCCTCGATTACGCCACTGAAGTTGAGGAATGGACCGTTGTTGATCTTCACCGTTTCGCCTAACTCGAAGCTCACCTTGGGCTTCTCGTGATCCTCGGAAGCTGAAATCTGGCTCTTAATCGCCTCGACCTCTTCGCTCGGGGTGGGTGTCGGCGGCTCTCCACCTACGAAGCCGATAACGCCCTGAGTTTCCTGAATGAAATACCACGGCTTCTCGATGATGCGGCCCTCAGCATCCAGCAACGCCATATCAACGAACACATAACCCGGCCAAAGCTTGCGGGTCGAAACCGTCTTCTTCTGGTTCCGCACTTCCACTACCTTCTCCATGGGCACCAGTACTTCTTTAATGTACTCGCCCATTTCTTCAGGCTTGATGCGCTTCTCAATGCTCTCCTTGACCTTCTGTTCCTGGCCGGACAAGGTATGAATGATAAACCATTGGCTTCGCATGGCGTTAGAGCTTAAAGAACATAAAGACCCGGAAGAACACCTGATCCACCAGCACTACGAAGCCACCCAGTACAAATATGGAAATGCTCACCACCAACGTTGAGCCCTTCAGCTCATCCCAGGTGGGCCAGGTACATTTACGCAACTCCTCCCGTGTCTGCTGCACGTAATCAGTCAATTGCAGCAGGTAGCCTTTACGCCAGAGAACCACAAAGATGGTTCCGATGACCGCGCCCCAAATCCCGATTTTTATTAGATCAGTCACAAATACATCCTGCTTGGCGGAGAGGGAGGGATTCGAACCCCCGTCGGCGGTTAAGCCGAAGCGGTTTTCAAGACCGCCGCGATAGACCACTCTGCCACCTCTCCGGCTTTGGCCGTTTGGCAGGGCGGGAGGGACTTGAACCCCCAACCAACGGTTTTGGAGACCGCTACTCTACCAATTGAGCTACCGCCCTACTGCTAGCGAGTGTTGCTTCCGCTTCAACAGACAAACCAGAAGGCGGGGGTTCACAGCCGCCCGCGCTCCCGGGAATCTCCAAACGTCGGCTATTCGAGCACCTCAGTCACGCGCCCGGCGCCGATGGTGCGGCCGCCCTCACGAATAGCGAACCGCTGACCTCTCTCCATCGCTACCGGGGCGATCACATTCACCACGACAGAAACATTATCACCGGGCATCACCATTTCGACGCCTTCCGGCAGGGTGACGGTACCAGTCACATCCGTGGTACGGAAGTAAAACTGCGGGCGGTAATTGGTGAAGAACGGCGTGTGTCGGCCACCTTCTTCCTTCGATAGCACATACACTTCCGCCTTGAAATTAACATGCGGCGTGATGCTGCCAGGTTTGGCCAACACCATCCCGCGCTCCACATCGTCCTTCTTGGTGCCGCGCAGGAGCACGCCAACGTTGTCGCCGGCATTCGCTGAATCCAGCAGCTTGCGGAACATTTCGATGTCCGTCGCCACGGTCTTACGGGTCTCTTTCAGCCCGACGATTTCGACGTCGTCCATGCGTTTGAGCAGCCCGCGCTCCACACGGCCGGTCACAACGGTACCGCGACCTTCAATGTTGAACACGTCTTCGATGCACATCAGGAACGGCTTGTCCACTTCGCGCGGCGGCAGCGGGATGAAGTCGTCAATCGCCTCCAACAGCGTCTGGATGGATTGCTCGCCTTCCGGCAGTCCGGCCAGCGCCGCCTTGGAACTGCCACGCACCACCGGGGTCTTGTCGCCCGGAAATTCGTATTTGTTTAGCAGGTCGCGGATTTCCATTTCCACCAATTCCAGCAATTCCGGATCATCGACCAGATCGACCTTGTTCAAATAGACGACGATGGCAGGCACGCCGACCTGGCGAGCCAGCAGCACGTGCTCCTTAGTCTGGGGCATCGGGCCTTCCGAGGCATCAACCACCAGAATTGCGCCGTCCATCTGGGCCGCGCCGGTGATCATGTTCTTGATAAAGTCGGCATGGCCCGGGCAATCAATGTGGGCGTAATGGCGCTTATCGCTCTGGTATTCGACGTGGGACACCGCGATCGTCACGGTCTTGGTTTCGTCACGCACCGTGCCACCTTTCGTGATGTCCGCGTAGGAGATCGGCGTCGCCAACCCCTTCTTGGATTGCGTCTGCACAATGGCGGCAGTCAGCGTGGACTTGCCGTGGTCAATGTGGCCAATGGTACCGACGTTAACGTGCGGTTTCGTTCGTTGAAATTGCTCTTTTGCCATTGCTATCTCCTGATGATGTTGTTGTCTCTGTGTTTGTGCTGTTTACGCGATTTGCGCTCGCGCTCTTATATGTTCTAAATGCAATTCTCTGCTAAGTTCTATAATCTGCCGCAGTTTGGAGCCCATGATCAGGATTGAACTGATGACCTCGTCCTTACCAAGGACGCGCTCTACCATCTGAGCTACATGGGCGTCGGCCAAACTTACTGCTTCATCCTGATACCAAATAGCGACAAAAAACCCTCGACCCCGACTTTCCTGTTCAAAAAGCTCTGGAGCCAACGGTTCTCGACTTCTTACGGCCCAATGACCGCGTGAAACTACGAGACCGCCCGCCCCCTGTCAACGGCATTCGCATTTATTTTGCAGATTTTTTCAGGAGCTCCCAAAACACGTATCCTGTTCGCGAGCACCGGAGGGTTCGTTGGCCCTGTATCGCGCCATTCCACTGCGGGGAGGTTGCATGCTACGCGAATCGGGCTATGTTGCAAGAGAAAGAATATGGCTATGAAAGCACAAAGCAACAAGGCCATCGAACAGCCGAAGCCGTTCACGCCGGGAGTAACCAGAGCTATGGTGCGGCAGCACGCCTACGAATTATTCCGTGACAAGCTGCCCGAGCACCCGCTGACCCTTGAAGATTGGGTGCTGGCGGAAAAGGACCTCGTGAACTCGCTGGAAGCCGACGACGTGACCAAGTAGGCGAGAACCTCGTAATTTGACTGCGCTGGTGCGGACAAAAGGCCCGTAAGACGGCGGAGCCTGCGTCGGCGCAGTCTTCTACTCGCTGCTGGCGATCTGAGCGGCAAAGCCAAAGACTGGCGCGGGAGTTTGGTGTGTTCGGTTGGTGCAACGCCAGTGCCTGTCGCGGGACTCTCTCGATTGTTCCTCGATTGTTCCTCGGTTGTTCCTCGATTGTTCGCCCTTTTTCATCGAATCACGCGGGCACTTTCAGGCGGGGGTCAGGGCATTGGCACGAAACATCCCCAACTCGTTCCACAGCCAGGACAACTCGGCCATGTTCCCCCACACCGCCCGTTGCGCCAGGGTGCCGGGTTGATTGGGTGGGACAAACACCTTCTGGTATGGGCCAAAACGATTCCGGCTGGCGGCGACATTGCCCCGTAATCCCTTTTGTGGCACATCCTGAAATCTCATAGGGTCACATTCCTTCGTTTGGCGCCTGCCCGGCCCGGACGCTTGCTCGCCCAAGCCTGCGGCGGCAGCAGGGATGTCCCTGCCATCCGCTACGCTACGCGCCTAACGTCAAGCCACCTTCGCCCCCGTGCAACACACGACCAGAGCCACCACCGAGGCGAAGCTCCGAAGTGGTGGCAGTCGGTTTGATGTCAGGGGTCGACTTACTTGGCCTTCACTAGCCAGCCGGCTTTGATCTCCACATTGCCCGAGTAAGAAGCCTTGCTGCGATCGGCCTGCACGGATTGAAGGACGACCTCACCCACCAGCTTCTCATCCGTGAAGACCACCGCCCCGGTGGCGTCTTTGGTATCCACGGTCTCATAGAGATTGAGCTGGTCGCCGGTCTTGAAGCCCTGGCTGCTGCCGAGCGAGACGATGACGGTGTCCTTGCCGACCACGGCCAGCACTTTGCCGGGCGTGGCACGAAGGGCCTGGGCGGCCGCGTTGCCGGCGGCAGCCTGCTGGTTGGCCACTCCGGCCTTTTGCTTGTGGCGGCCGGATTCCGGCAGGACGACGGGGGTAACATCGGCGGTAATCTGCTTGAGCGCAGTCACCGTGGCCTTGCCCAGCGCGCTTTCCATGAATTCCTTGTTATCAAGGCCGATGCCGCCGCCGTGGCCAGTTACGTTAACGTCGACGGCGAAGCCCACTCCCTTTTGTGAGGCGGTGGAGGAACCGGTCTTGATGACCTTGCGGTTGGCGGCATCCACCAGGCGCCAGTCAATACGGACATCGGAGACAGTCTGCTTGACGCCGAGGTTGCCGAGGCTGCCCGGGACAAAACCGCCCAAGCCGACCTTGGTTTCCTTGTTACCGAACCGGGTCACCTTGGCCGTGAACATGAAATCCGCCGCAGCGAAACCGCCTTTTTCCACTTTCTCGCTCTGCTCCACCCACCCGTCCTCGCCCATCTTGATTTCGTCTTTAAGCGCACCGAGCTGAGTGGTCTCGAGCACTTGGAACTTGTTGAGTTTCCCCATCTCGGTGATCAGCATTTCGCACAAGCCTTCGCCCATGGCCGGCTGCCAGTATGCGATGTGCGTCATGTCACCGCTGAAAGGGGCCACGATCAGGGACGGCAGCTCGCTGTCCGCTGCCAGGGCGCTACCCGCCAGACCTGCCGCTAAAACCGAACTGCACAGAGAGGCCAAAAGGATCTTCTTCATACTTTTCAATATCGTGTTGCGTCTATTTGTTTCCTGCAACGGATGCGGGTGGGAACCAAAGCGGAGCTCGGCTCTGCCGTCCACCCGGACCAATCGGCGGTAACCTCAGCCAAGCTATACCCGCTTGTCAACTTTTTAATCTTCTCTTTAATCTTCTTTAATCCACGCGGGTTGTTTGGGAGGGACAAGCTGTTTCTGGTATGCGCCAAAGCGATTCCGGCTGGCGACGCCCATTGCGGCACATCCGTTACTCTCATTCGATCGAGGCAAAGAGCTAGGGGCTAACGAGGAATGGGACGCTGCCACGCGAGCTCTGACTACCGCGGCACGGTTTGGACCGCCAGGCGCCCGCCCACCCAATCTATCGGCCTTTGAGAATGGCGACGCCATAGTCGCGGTTCATCTTGGCGATGAAGCTGAGGCTGATTTCCTTGGGGCAGACGGCTTCGCAGGAGCCGGTCACCGTGCAGTTGCCGAAGCCTTCGCTGTCCATCTGCCGGACCATGTTGAGGACGCGGCGGTCTTTCTCGGCTTTGCCTTGCGGCAGCAAGTTGAGGTGGGAGACCTTGGCGGCGACGAAGAGCATGGCGGAGGCGTTCTTGCAGACGGCGACACAGGCACCGCAGCCGATACAAGCGGCGGCGTCCATTGAGCGATCCGCGTCTGTCTTGGGGACCGGGAGGGCGTTGCCGTCCGGAGTGCCCCCAGTGTTCACTGAAACGAAGCCACCTGCCTGGATGATGCGGTCGAAGGCGCTGCGGTTGGTTATGAGGTCCTTAATGATCGGGAAGGCTTTCGCCCGCCACGGTTCGATAGTGACCGTGTCCCCATCCTTGAAATGCCGCAGGTGAAGCTGGCAGGAAGCGGTGCCGCGATGGCCGCCGTGAGGGATACCACTGATGACCAGCGAGCACATGCCGCAGATGCCTTCCCGGCAGTCGGAGTCAAAGGCAATCGGATCTTCGCCGCGCGCGATGATGTCCTCGTTTACGACGTCGAGCATCTCGAGGAAAGACATGTCGGGGATCACATTCCTGGCCTGGTACGTCTCAAACCGGCCGGGGGTATTCGAGTTCTTCTGCCGCCAAACTTTGAGAGTGAGGTTCATTTGTAGCTGCGGGTGCTCATGTGGACTTCATCATAGACGAGCGGCTCCTTGTGCAGAACCGGCGGTTTATCCGCGCCCTGGTACTCCCAGGCGGCCACATAGGAGAAGTTCTCGTCGTCCCGCTGCGCTTCGCCGTCCGGCGTCTGGAACTCCTCGCGGAAATGGCCGCCGCAGGATTCGCGGCGATGCAGCGCGTCCAGGCAGAGCAGTTCGGCGAATTCCATGAAGTCGGCTACACGGCCCGCGTATTCGAGGCTTTGGTTCAACTCGCCGCCCTCGCCGGTGACGTTGACGTTCTTCCAAAATTCGGCGCGCAGCTCGGGAATGCGCTTCAGCGCCTCCTTCAAGCCCGCCTCATTCCGCGCCATACCGCATTTCTCCCAGAGGAGCTTGCCTAACTCACGGTGCAGGGACGTGGGGGTTCGCTTGCCCTTGATCGAAAGCAAGCGGTTGGTGAAAGCCTTAACGTCCGCCTCGGCCTTCTTGAATTCGGCGTGAGTGGCGGAGGGCTTAGGCTGCTTGGACGTCACGAAGTAGTTGCCAATTGTGTACGGCAGCACGAAGTAGCCGTCGGCCAGGCCTTGCATCAGCGCGCTGGCACCAAGGCGGTTGGCGCCGTGGTCGGAGAAGTTGGCTTCGCCGAGCGCAAAGAGGCCCGGCAGAGTGGTCATCATATTATAATCCACCCACGTGCCGCCCATGGCGTAATGCACCGCCGGGTAGATGCGCATCGGCACCTGGTAGGCATTCTCGCCGGTGATCTTCTCGTACATGTCGAACAGGTTGCCATACCGCTCGCGGATGACATTTTCGCTCAGCCGCTTGATGGCATCCGCGAAGTCGAGATAGACGCCCAGCCCGCCCGGGCCGACCCCGCGGCCTTGATCGCACGCTTCTTTGGCCGCCCGCGATGAAATGTCCCGGGGCGCCAGATTGCCGTAGCTCGGGTATTTCCGTTCGAGATAGTAATCGCGGTCCGACTCCGGGATGGACCCGGGTGGCTTACCGCAATCCTCCTTGCGCTTCGGCACCCAGACGCGTCCGTCGTTGCGCAGGGACTCGGACATGAGCGTGAGCTTGGACTGGTGCTCACCGCTGACCGGGATGCAGGTCGGGTGAATCTGAGTATAGCAGGGATTGGCGAAGAACGCGCCTTTACGGTACGCGCGCCAAGTGGCGGTCACGTTGCAGCCCTTGGCATTGGTGGAGAGGAAAAACACGTTTCCATACCCTCCCGTCGCCAGTACGACCGCATCGGCTGCGTGGGAGGAGATTTCGCCGGTGGTCAGGTTACGGACCACAATGCCCTTGGCGTGGCCGTCGATCACCACCAGGTCGAGCATCTCCGTCCGGGGATACATCTCCACAGCGCCGAGACTGATCTGGCGGCAAAGCGCCTGGTAAGCGCCGAGCAGAAGCTGCTGGCCGGTTTGGCCGCGCGCATAAAAGGTCCGTGAGACCTGCGCCCCGCCAAACGAACGGTTGGACAGCAGACCGCCGTACTCGCGCGCAAACGGCACACCCTGGGCCACGCATTGGTCAATGATGTTGGCGCTCACCTGCGCGAGACGGTAGACATTGGCCTCGCGAGCGCGGAAGTCTCCGCCTTTAATCGTGTCGTAGAACAGGCGGTAAACGCTGTCGCCGTCGTTCTGATAATTCTTGGCGGCGTTGATGCCCCCCTGAGCGGCGATGCTGTGAGCGCGCCGCGGACTGTCCTGGAAGCAGAAGCATTTGACCTTGTAGCCCAGTTCAGCAAGGGAAGCCGCAGCCGAGGCACCCGCCAGGCCGCTCCCCACGACGATGACGTCAAACTTGCGCTTGTTCGCCGGGTTGACCAGCTTCACGTCGAACTTATGCTTGTCCCACTTCTGGGCCAGCGGGCCGCCGGGTATTTTGGCATCCAAATTCACTTCAATGCTTCCTTTCCATAGCCGCAAAGTATCGCAACCGGGATGGAGCTGTAGCCGAGGAAAATCAGCACTGCGACCACCCGCGCTGCTTTATCGAGAAAAGGCCGATAGGCCTCGTTCTTCCAGCCCAGCGATTGGAACATGCTGCTCGCGCCGTGGCTGAGGTGCAGGCACAGCAGCGCCAAGCCCAGGACGTAAAAGCCCGAGACCAAGGGTTTGCTGAAGCCCACGACCATCATCTTGAAGATGTTATGCCGCTCAGCAGGAACCTGCCCGCGCAACTGCTCCACAAAGGTGGCAAAGCTCTGCCCGGTAAGATTAAGGTATTGCACCTGGGCGGTATAGTGCAGCAGGTGGTAGATCAGGAAAGCAAAGACGACGCCCCCCCCGATCAACATATTCCGAGAGGCGTAGCTGGACCCGACCGGCTGATAAACCGCGTAGCCGACTGGCCGAGCGGCCCGGTTCTCCAGCGACAGCGTGGCGGCCGAACATATGTGCAGCCCTACCATCAGCAGCAGGGTTAGCCGGGCAGGCCAGATCAACTCGGGGTTCGATTGCAGGAAGTGCCCATAGCGATTGATGGCTTCCGGTCCCAGGAAGACCTGCAGGTTACCAATCAGGTGTCCAATCACGAACAGGAACAGGACCGAGCCCGTCACTGCCATGACGTACTTCTTACCGACTGACGACTTGAATAGATTTGCTATAATGTTCATCGGCAACCGAGCCCGGCCAACTACGAGGTAGCCCGGAGCTGCGTAATGGATGGAATCTAATCGCCCGCCGCCAGTCGTCAAGGAAACTAAACTGATTTTATGCAGAAGGCTATATATTAGTTATTGTGACTCATCTTCTCCATGACTGAAGGCCGGCAATTCAGCCCTCGCGGCTCGCCGAGCGAAGCGGTTGGGTTTACTGACGTTTTAGCTCGAAACGCCGGACCTTCAGACCTACCCAGGCAGCTAAAGCCGCCTGTTCCGCGTCACAGGTCCAGAACCCGTTCAGTCCCGAAAGCAAATGCAGCCGTCGCGCCGCGGCGACGTGCAGGAAATCAGCGCTGCCAGCCTTCGCTGCGGGCGGGCTGGGCGCTCAGTTCGTCCGCGGCTTCAAGCACTGTTCAGGGATGAAAGAACGCGAACAGCGCCGAGGTGTCAGCGTAAACGAGCGGCATAATTGCGCGCCTTTCTCTCCTTCAAAACCGGGTTCGCGCGCGTCGGCTTTGGCTGCTTCCGGGCAGCCCAGACTTCGGCCATGATAATGCAAGAGGGTGGCCGAAGGCCCGGAGGCTGAAGGACGCCCGTTCACGGACCATAGGTAAACCCGCCCGACTGAATCGCCACCGCGCGTGTCAGGTACTCGGGCATGATGAAGACACTGACGGCGCCGGCTGGGTGGGGCGGGCTCAGAACAACCATGTTGGTGGTGCCCGCACGCGAGACCACCTTAGCCTGGTAACCGTCGAAGGTGACGGTGTCGGTTGACTGGAAGCCGCTGCCGGTGAGGGTGACCGAGGTTCCGCCGACGGTTGAACCCGAAATTGGGCTTACCTGGGAGACTGCGGGTGCAGTGCCCGACGTAAGCTGAAAAGCCGGGTCAACGGAAGCGTAATCCGTGCCGTTGTTGACCACCTCGACGTAGCACAGACCAGCGCTACTATAGGGGACGTTCCCAATGAGTTGGGTGGTGCTGCGATTAGTGATGGTCACAGGAATGCCGCACGTGAGCGCGACGTTGGTGCTGAACCCGACACCCGTGACGGTAAGTTTGGTTCCCACCGGCCCTGAGCGTGGTGTGATGGAATTAATCGCAAAAGTCGGGCCGCCCGGCGGGTCGAGCCAGAAATCGTTGCCGCTCACCGCCTGGGTCTCCGCGGTGTGCAGGATGAGCATAGCCCGGCCCGTGGCGCGGGATTCGGCCGCGGGCACGGTCACGAGCACCCGAGTGGAATTGACCACCGTGGTCGGCAGGGACTCGTATTCCGAGGTGGTGTAATTGTAAAACTGCGCGCTGGCTACCGTCTGCAAGTTGAAACCGTCCACCGTGATCTGATACCCGCCGCTGGCAAGGCCGTGCAGGGGGCTGTAGGCCGTCATCAAGGGTTCCGGGAGAAAAGTGACCGCATTGGAGAGCGTGCCGGACTGACCGTCTTCGTTAATCACGGTCAGGTTCAAGGTCCCGGCGGTCCCGTTTGGGGCGAGCGCCTGCAGGGTCGAGGTGTTGATCCAGGTGACGCTTTCGGAGGCGGTGCTGCCGAAATTGACCGTAACGCGCCCGCCATGCAATCCCATCCCGGTGATGGTCACGGTCGCCGGCGACCAACTGTCGGCCCCGAACAGTTTCGGGGTGACGCTAGTAATAACGGGCGCCGGCCAGGCGCCTCGGCCGCCGTCAATGGTGTGGAGGATGGTGTTCCCCTCGCCGACGACCCAGGCGGAGTTGGTGTCCACCGCCACCACGCTGGACAGGGCGGCCATGGTGCCCGAGAACTGCGGTGCCCAGGTGGTGCCCCCGTCCGTGGTCTTGAGGAGGGTGCCGGTCGTTCCCACGGCCCAAGCCACGCTCGAATTGACTGCCGAGATCTTCTTCAGGTTCTCAGTCGTGCCCGAGGTCTGGGCCACCCAGTTCGTGCCGGCGTCGGTGGTTTTGAGGATGTTACCACCGTCCCCCACGACCCACGCGGTATTGGCACTGAGCGCCGCCACATCGTTGAGAGGCACTCCGGTATTCGAGGTTTGCTGGACCCAACTGACGCCGTCGGTCGTCATCCAAATGAACCCGGCGTAGCCCACGGCCCAAGCGGTTGTCTGGTTGACGGCGCTAATACCGTACATGCCGTGATGCTCCGCCCCCCACTCCAGCCACCACGG
>Ga0118677_10007645_pt1 | contig 17751 bp, 13 predicted proteins | sample AliMusrvi5mmetaG_FD_86154 | JGI IMG/M metagenome (GOLD analysis project Ga0118677, IMG submission 86154) | reverse complement strand
ACGCCCAAGGCCAAGGACGCCAGCGCGCTGTTCGACGACCTGTGGCGGCGGCAACTGGAGGAAGACGGCGAAGTCCGCTTCGCCGAAGAGGAGGACGCCGACACGCTCTCCACCCAGGGCCAGAGCATGACCGCCTGTGTCATCGCCAACGCCGATCCGGAGGAGCGCATGCTGGAGGTCAACCGCACCTTCTGCGTGCCTTTGGTGGATGCCGCGGGTGAAGCCCTGGAGAAGCCAATGGTTGGCGAAATGGATTGCCTGGTCGAGAAAGGGAGCGAGAAGATCATCGTGGACTGGAAGAGCTCCGCCAAGCGCTGGCCGGCGGGCAAGGCCATCAAGGACCTGCAGCCGACCACCTACCTCTACACGGCCAGCCTGCTCATACCGGAGCAGCACATTCGTTCGTTCCGGTTCGACGTGGTCACCAAGACCAAAACGCCGATATTTGAGCAGCACCTCACCATGCGGAGCCCGGAGCAGTTCCAGCGCCTGGTCGCCCTGGCCAAGGTCGCGGAGCAGCTTGTTCACCACGAGCTATTCTACCCGGCCGAGCAGGGCTTCTACTGCGGCGGCTGCGGTTTCCAAGGCGCCTGCAAGGCGTGGCAGCAATCCCGGATGATCAGTCTGGCCGCATAGCGCTCGTAAGTCTGTGCGCCTATCCCTTGCTGCCGCCAATCTGTTGGCGTGCGGCTCCCTTTTCAACGTCAACCCAAACTATCTTGATATTATGACGGAGAGAAATTAAAGAAATTCTATATTGCTGATTTTATCTGTTATAATTCTATTATCCTGGAGTTGAAGATAGCACCATTTATAACCAACGGCAGTTTATTGCAACTTAATAATGCTCTAAAATCTTCGAATCAAAAATTAGGTATTTTAATAAATTTTGGTTCACCCTCATTAACTTATAAACGTATCATTAACCCTTCGGTTTAATTCGGGCAATTCGATTTAATTCGCTAAAATTCGCATTTATTCGCATGACAAAAAAAGTATTCGTTTCCGGTTGTTATGACATGCTTCATTCAGGACATATCGCATTTTTTATAGAGGCTGCCTCGCATGGTGAACTTTATGTTGGGCTGGGATCTGACAGGACCATTAATCAGCTAAAGGGTCGTAAAACGATCAACACCGACCATGAACGATTGTATATGGTGCAGGCTTTAAAGATGGTCAAAGAGGCCTGGATCAACAGTGGGTCGGGACTTATGGATTTCGAAAATGAGGTTGTTGATCTCCATCCCGATATCTTCTTTGTCAATGAAGATGGTTTTACACCAGACAAACAAGAGTTTTGTTCCCGTTTAGGAATCGACCTGGTCGTAAGCCGTCGTATTCCCCATGAGGGTCTTCCGACCCGATCCACTACCGCTTTACGTCAGGAGTGTTTAATCCCGTTCAGGCTGGATCTCGCGGGAGGTTGGCTTGATCAGCCTTTCGTTTCAAAGTATTACCCGGGTCCTGTGATCACAATCTCCCTCGAGCCAGAGATTGAGTTTAATGACCGCTCGGGAATGGCAAGCAGTACCCGCAAAAAAGCAATTGACCTCTGGCAATCTGATATCCCGGAAGGTGATCCCGAGAAGCTCGCAAGAACCCTGTTCTGTGTCGAAAATCCCCCGGGTACAAACTACATCAGCGGTTCGCAGGATTCAATCGGTATAGTATATCCGGGTGTAAATCATATCTTATACCCTCAGGGGAACTATTGGCCGGAAAAAATCAATTCCATCAATGAGGAGGAGACCTTAAGCTGGATTGAACAGCATCTGTATCTGATTAACCTCTCCCCCCGGGAGAGTGGCTATGATGTATTGTCTGACACTAAAATAAACGAAACGAGCGCCAGGGAGTTGGCCGAAGCAGCAGATGAGGTCTGGCAGGCCATAGAATCGGGTGATCTCAAGGGATTCGGTAAAGGCATCAGAAGGTCTTTTGAGGCACAGGTGGCGATGTTTCCCCATATGGTGAATCCCTATATCCAGGAACAAATTGAATATTATACTCCGGAGTCATTGGGTTGGAAAATTTCAGGAGCCGGAGGTGGCGGTTACCTGGTATTGGTCGCAGATCATCCGATTAAGAACAGCATACGACTTAAGATCAGGAGATAAAAAAACCTTGCTGATCTTAATAGCGCACCAATAAAAAGTTAAATCAACTATCTTTGTTTTCGGATGGGATGGCGCTACATTTCAAAAAAGCTCTTTCATTTACGATTGATGTGGCGAAGAATAAAAACCTTTTATTCCGGTTTTTTTTGTAACTTCGTCCTAAATTAGAAGGTTATGAAGCCATTAGTATTCATCATACTGTTATTTCTCTGCTTTTCAGGCCCCTCTGTAATTGCCCAGGAACAGCAGGTCGTTGTCCCCTATACCCTTGCCGACCGTGACCGTGCAATACAAACTGAAGCAAAAATTAACGCTTTGGATGTCAGGTTTGAGAGTATTGACAAACAGTTTATGTACCAACAAAAGCAGATTGATGATATCAAAACACTTTTTTACTGGGGTTTTGGGATCTTAATCACTCTTTTTATATTCATGCTCGGCTATATGATTTGGGATCGGCGCACCGCTATGCAACCTTCATTAATGCAAGCCTCAAAGGCAGAGGAGAATAGTCGTAACCTGATTGTCACACTTCGGGAATATTCAAAGAAACACGCTGATCTGGCTGAGATACTTAGGTCTCATGGCATCCTGTAAGATGAGCGAATCCCTTTAAACAAGAGGTAAACGTTTTGGATGAATAAAAAGTTTTGAATCTTTTATAATAATAATAAGGGCACTTTCATCCGCTGAAGCTCTTGCGGCGAAAGGAAGGTTTGTGTTTCAATTTACGGTATATAGCGCCGCCTCTGTATATTAAATCTTTTATACGGGGTGGCGCGTTCCACTAAACAGGACCATAACCCTTAAACCCTTAACCGGGTATTTGAACGAACTGATTCAAATTTAACCATCAAAAAACTGTATCTTTATCCCTTATTTGAAAGTTCAACACCTGACCTGAAAAGAATATCGGATCTTAATTCCCATTTAACCCCATGGAACAAAAACGCATACGCCATACCCGCCGAACCCCAAAAGTCAGGACCATTAAGCCCGTTAAAGGATTTGAACGCCTGTTAAACTCACGCACATTTATCGCCTTAGGTGCGATATTCCTGCTCATCGGAATCTATTCATCCTTCTCCTCCGAAAATGGGACAAACGGATTCATTGAGATGTTGAAGCGATTTTTAATTCCCGAACTCGTGGATATGCCCGTGGTTGAGGGATCAGGAACTGGAATCGTAGAATTATTGCTCTATTTTATTCCCACGATATTTTTATTGAGCGCAACCCTTATTTTCTCAAGGAGTTATAAACCGATCACCTATCCAGTTTCCCTCCTGACGGCTATTTATCTGATCGGGATACAGATTAAAATTTCTTATTTTAACCTCAATTTTGGCGGGTGTTATTATCCGGATTTTTTTACGGCTACTCTGCTTCTGTTCTTTCCAGCCCTGCTATTACTTGCAAACAGTTTAATTCATCGGAAGCCTGCCCTTTTGATCTTTACATGCTTTTATCTTTACCTTGCTCCTGTACTTTTAGCAATAAATTATTTCAACCATTATGAATTCCTGTTTACCTACGTTTTGCTTTTTAGCATTCTGGTATCCTGGATTGGACAGAGGATCGGAAAACCGGTTATTCATTTAATAAATATTGGCTTTACCTGGGGATTTTTTGGACTCTTCTGGCTCCGTAAATTATGGGTCCATCAGAATGTTGAATTTCTTCCGCTGTTTTTCACTTTTGGAATTTTAGTCTATATCCTATTTTATGCAGTAGTTATCGTTGCTCCCGATAAAAAGGAGCATTCGTTTCCTAAATGGTTGCAGTTTACCATCACCTGCTCAAACCTTTTTATTTTTTTGGGGACCACATTGTGGGTATTGCACCGGTTCTATGCGCCTCTCAGTCTTCCGGTTTTTATAGGTTCACTTTTCCTTTTTAATATCCTGGGACTCTATCTGCTTAAAAAGTTAAAGCTTTCGGTCTGGGCACTTCCTTACCATTACGCGGTGATGATCCTTGCCGCGCTGGTACTCCCGTTCTGTTTTCAGGAGGCCAGGCTGCTGCTCTTCACTTCGGTGTTTTCTGTATTGATGCTTGGATATGCCCATAAATACAAGGATCATGCGGCATTTTGGGTCTCACTGGTCTCGCTTGGCGGGACAGTTATTATTTTCCTCTATTCATGGCTTCGGTTTTGCCTTCCTGCCCATTTTTATGTAATGATTGTCCCGGAACCGGATTTGATTGGCTATGGACTACTCATTGGAGGACTAACAATCGGTGCCTTGGGCTTCACTACCTGGCAGCTTCAGAGCAATGAACTCTCACATTCGCGCAAATGGTTCAGCAAACGGAAATATGACCGGTTGGTCCGAATCATGCTCCTTTTTTCGATCCTGGTCACCTTGGGATGGCTCGGGTTCTCGATGGTCAGTCAGCTTACCGGTTCACTGAAATATACCACACTGCCCTGGTTTATTGCCGGCACACTCTTCTTTATCGAGGTCATCCGCTATTATTCAGGCAAACAATCCTCGCTCAAAAGGCCGATACTCTATTTGTCCGGGGTATTTATGTTGTCCTATCCCTTGATGGTCCACCTGAACATGGTGATCTGCAGGACCAGTATGCTGATTAAAAACGAACTGAATGTCATCGTACTGGTGCTTCACTACCTGGCGCTCGCTTTGGTGGTTATCCTGGGTAGAATGGTGATCAAACGGATCCGCAGACATCATATTAAAACGAACAATGTGCTACGTCTCACGGATTTGTTAACTGTCGCTTTTCTGGGTTTTCTCCTTTGTACCGAATATGATAACCTGGTCGCCGCCTTTCTGGTGATCAGGAGCAGTCCTGGGGCACAGCTGATGAGCGGTGACCCGCTGCTTCAGAACAGGTTTCTTCCCTATTCCCTGATCATTTGGGCGGTTGCCTTGGGGGTGTTTATCCGGGCAATGATCCATCGGAACCATTTTATGCGCAATTTCGGCATCGTAATCTTCCTGGGAATGCTGGTTAAATTATTTGTAATCGACTTTCAGACGCTGGAAACGATCGCCCGGAGTATCGTTTACCTGCTCCTTGGGCTTTTCCTGATCGGATTTGCCTATATCTTTCCGCGTCTGCAAAAGGGTCTGCCGATTCTGCCGGAATTTAAACGTAAAGGATCGGAAGGGAAATAGTGACACTTCGACTGCGCTCAGTGCTGGCGGAGGGAGAGAGGCAGAGATGCAGTTACGGTGTGACGAAGAGAGTGTGTGACAACCTGTTAATATGAATTTACAATCTTCGTATTGTCCCGTATGGGACATAAGACCTGTATATTTTTAATTCTTCTGCCGATCTTTGGTTCCTGATGGAACCTGAAAACAAAATTTAACAGATTCTTAGCACCTCCTCTGGATATGGTTTCTTTTACACCAGGCTACAATCCGTCAGAGTTGACGGATCACCCTTACAGAGTGCCCAAACCCATTGTTTTGGCTATACTCTCCATATACCCCCTCATTTGCAACAAGGGGTAAACTTTAAATCGTTTACAACGATAAAGACCTCTCTCTGAGGATGTTCATTTTCGTATTTAACAGGTCGTCTCTTCTGGATTATAAATCACAAAATATTTTCCGAAGATGATTAATGCCCTGTACGGGCAAAAGTTTGATAAGTGACCACTGGGGATGTAAATCCCAAAATCTTAATAACATTCCTTTTATATCTTTGCTTGCATGACAACAGATATTAAAATCCTGGTAACCGGTGGCGCAGGCTTTATCGGCTCCAACCTCTGCGAAACCCTCGTACAATCGGGCTACCGGGTAACCTGCCTCGATAATTTCTCAACCGGTAAGATGGAGAATCTTGAAAACCTCATTCCCCATCCCGGGTTTAAACTCCTGACAGGCGATATTCGCGAAATGGGGGATTGCAGGCTCGCCGTTGAAGGGGTCGATTATGTTTTTCATGAGGCAGCGCTGGGATCAGTGCCGCGTTCAATCACCGATCCGGTTACCACCAACGAAGTTAATGTTTCCGGTTTTCTCAATATGCTTGTTGCCTCGCGTGACGCACAGGTCAAACGATTTATTTATGCAGCGAGTTCTTCTACCTATGGCGATTCGGAAACCTTGCCCAAGGTGGAACAGGTAATTGGCCGGCCTTTGTCTCCCTATGCCATCACCAAATATGTGAATGAACTGTATGCCGATGTCTTTGCACGGACCTATGGGATTGAGTGTATCGGTCTGCGTTATTTTAATGTTTTTGGCCGCAGACAGGATCCTAACGGGGCTTATGCCGCGGTGATTCCCCTTTTCGTGAAACAACTGATGCACCATCAGTCACCACTGATCAATGGAGACGGCGAGTACTCACGCGATTTTACCTACATCGACAATGTGATCCAGATGAATATTCTGGCTATGAAAACCAATAATCCGGAAGCGGTAAACAGTGTCTACAACACCGCTTTTGGGGACCGAACTACCCTAAACCAGCTCACCGGTTATCTGAAAGAGTTTCTCGCTGAGTTTGATCCGTTGATTGCACAGGTTGAGATCCTGCACGGACCAAACCGCACGGGAGATATACCCCATTCATTGGCCTCAATAGACAAAGCACGCCGGTTATTGCACTACGATCCGCAATTTAATCTTCAGGATGGCTTAAGAGAGGCGGTTAAGTGGTATTGGGATAATCTGAGATAAGCCGATCGGAACAATGAGGTTGAGTCAAAAGAATTCATAATGATTTTTGTCGTAAAAATATTTTACGAATTTGATGAAAATAGTTGCCGTTGTTACGTAAATATTAATAAAAAGTTGTTTTTAAAATAAATCAACCCGATCCGATTCAATTTTTGAAAATTAATATTACATTTGAAAGGCGCTTTCACGAAGTTTTTTTGTCAATTTAATGATTTTTTTACATGCAAAACATAAAGCCTGGGCAAAACGTATTCGTGAAAAACAAATTGCTTGCCTGAACCAAGTTGGAGAGATAATTGTTAAAGTCTCATCAGGCAGAATTTCAATGATTGTATTTGCAGTTTTGTTTCTGAATTTTAGTTCGGACAAATCAGATTGAAGAAGAACATGTTTTTTTAGGAAAAATCAGTACCTGTACTCAACCAAGATATGATCAACTACCAAATTACCATACAATTAATCAGTTGTCTACTTCTGGCATTATGCATCTCGCTCTATGTGTTGCGCATAGTGGTCAACGCGGTAAACAAACTGGGTCTTTTCGACAAGCCGAATGCGAGGTCTTCTGCCAGCAGGCCAATTCCAACCCTGGGGGGAATTGCTATTTTTTTCAGTTTCGTTTTTGTCACCACCATTGGTTTATACAGTTTTCAACTCTCTGAATGGCCCTATATCCTGATCGCGCTCCTACTTATTTTCTTTGTTGGGTTAAAAGACGATATCGTTAACTTGTCGCCATTAAAAAAGATTGTTGCTCAACTTATTGCAGCAGGTATCCTAATTTTCCTGGCTGATATCCGGTTTACGAATCTTCATGGATTACTGGGCATAACGGAAATTGGGATGTTCCCAAGCGTCTTAATCACGGGTTTTACGATTGTGGTGATCATCAATGCCTTTAATCTTATGGACGGTATTGATGGATTGGCCGCCGGGTTAAGTATGTTGATTTCGATGGTGTTCGGCAGTTGGTTTCTGGTCAGCGGTCATTTTGATTACGCATTGATCTGCTTTTCGCTGTTTGGGGCGGTTGCCGGATTTTTCTATTTAAATGTCTACGGTAAAGAGTTTAAGATATTTATGGGGGATACCGGATCACTTTTACTGGGTGCAATAATGTCGATTCTTGTGATCCGGTTCAATGAATTTAATATTAATCAAACCCAATCATTTGCCATATCTTCTGCTCCGGTTATTTCATTTGGAATCCTTGCCTACCCATTAATTGATACCCTCCGGGTTATGGCCATCCGGATTATAAATCACCGGTCGCCATTCAGTGCGGATAGAAATCATTTGCATCACAGGCTACTTGCCCTGGGATTTTCGCATAGCAGTGCCACCTATACCATTATTGCCTCGAATGCTATTTTTATCCTGTTGGTTTTTATTATGCATACCTATGGGGTGCTTCGTCTTACGGCTTATATTGTAATTGCAGGTTCGAGCCTTTTTATGATACCCGCCTTTATCATCAAAAAGAAGAGGCTGATTAAAAAAGATGATCCCTTCCAGCAGCTATTGATTCCGCCATACTATGAAGGGCGTGAAAGAAATACAAGAGCTGTTGTACGATTAAGAAGACGACAAGCCAATTTGAAACCATCCGCATTGGGGTCTTTCTTTCAAAAAATTAATCTTTGGTAAGTCACAGGGTGAGGCTTTGATCCCTGGAATATAAAAACTAAAAACAATTTCCCCTGATTTCTCTGACCGAATGCTCATTACTGATCTTTGGCCAAACCAGGTAATTTTGCCAAAGCAAACAGGCAATTTTAAAGAACCCTAAACGCTTCAGGCGGCGTAATTCAAAAGCAAAATCAACGGGAATCCTTGACAATCATATGGCCTGATCCTGGCATCTGTTAACGGTCATGCCTGAGATTCATAGAGAATATATCTCATTTTTTTCTCCGCACATTATTGTTACTATTGTCTGGTCGATTTGCTATTAACAATACAAAATAAATTTTAAGGATGAACATTAAAAAATTCGGATCATTAGTTCTTTCAGTAATCGTTTTGTCAATAGGTACTTTGCATGCCGATGAAGGGATGTGGATGCTACCCCTTATTCAAAAGCTGAACATTAAAAAGATGTCAGAAATAGGGTTTAAACTTTCTGCCAAAGATATTTATGATATCAATAACTCCAGTTTAAAGGATGCCGTACTCCATTTTGGCGCCGGATGCACTGCCGAAATAATTTCCAAAGACGGGCTTGTTCTGACCAACCACCATTGTGGTTATAGTTCAATTCAGAAACTAAGCACGGTCGATCATGACTATCTTCAAAACGGCTACTGGGCCATGAACCGCGATCAGGAACTGCCTGCCAAAGGGTTGACAGTTACTTTTCTCGACCGGTTTGAAGATGTGACCAAAGAGGTCTCTGAGGCTATAGCAGGTGTCACTGATCCAAAAGCCAGGAGGGAAGCCTTAAAAACAATATCCGATCAGCTGTCAGCCAAAGCTGTTGGAACCAATAAATACCTGAAAGCAAGGGTTGCCTCTTTCTTTGGAGACAACCAATATTACCTGGTCATTACCAAAACATACAACGATATCCGATTTGTTGGTGCCCCTCCTTCCTCCATTGGTAAATTTGGAGCAGATACCGATAATTGGATGTGGCCGCGACACACCGGAGATTTCAGTATGTTTCGCATTTATGCCGATAAGGATAATAATCCTGCTGATTATTCGAAGGACAATGTTCCCTTTAAACCCAAAAAATTCCTGACTATCTCACTGAAAGGGGAACAGCAGAACGATCCTGCCATGGTCATCGGTTATCCCGGGCGGACCAATCGGTTTATGACCTCCTATGAAGTGAAGGAGACCAGCGAAATCACCAACGCCATAACTATTCTGGTTCGGGGAGTCCGGCAGAATGTACTATTGGCCGACATGGTATCGGATCCTAAAATCAGGCTGCAGTATTCAAGTAAATACGCAGGATCCTCCAATTTCTGGAAAAAGGCGATCGGCATGAACGAGACCTTTGAGAAGCTAAAAGTTTATGACCGGCGAGCCGCTGAGGAGAAGATCTTCACCGATTGGGTATCTGCAGACCCGGACCGGATTCAAAAATATGGCAAAGCGCTCTCTGAGGTGAAAACGGCCATTGACGACAGGGCTAAACTCCAGACGCTGTTGAAATACTATACCGAAGCCCTCTATCCGATAGAACTGACCTCGGCGGCATCGCGTTTTAGCCCAAAGTCTGAGGAAGATTCAAAGGACCGGGTTGCTGCCAGAACCGCGCCTGCGGTCACACCGGCTGATTTTTATAAGGATTACAATGCTGCTACCGACAAAAAGGTTGCCAAAGCCATGCTGGCGCTTTTCAAACAGAAAGTGGCCCCAGCTGATCTTCCCGACTTCTTTAAAACCATAGATGCTGAATTTCACGGCAACATTGATGCCTATGTCGATGCCATGTTCAGTAATTCGGTTTTTGGCTCAGAAGAAAAGCTCAAGGCAGCTCTTGCCGGCGATAAGAAAGAGTTGGCGAATGATCCTGCATTGAAGGCCGCAAAAAATATCTCTGAAGCGATGACCAAATACAACAAGGAACTTGAGCAGTCACGTTCCATGTATGCCGAAGGACAAAAACTCTTTATTGCAGGAATCCTGGAGATGAAAGCCGGGCAGGCCATCTATCCCGATGCAAATTCCACGATGCGCATGACCTACGGAAAAGTCCTGAGCTATTCGCCCAAAGATGGGGTGACCTACGATTATGTGACCACCCTGGATGGTGTGATGCAGAAAGAAGATCCAAAAAATTGGGAATTTGTGGTTCCTGCCAGGCTGAAAGAACTCTACATTGCCAAAGATTTCGGACAATATGCATTGAAAGACGGACGGATGCCGGTCGCATTCCTGACCAATAACGATATTACAGGAGGTAATTCAGGCAGCCCGGTAATGAACCGCAAAGGAGAGCTGATCGGGACCGCCTTCGACGGCAACTGGGAATCGATGAGTAGCGATATTATCTTTGAACCATCACTTCAACGTTGTATCAATGTCGACATTCGTTACACCCTTTTTATCATGGATAAATTCGGCGGAGCAGGTTATCTACTCAACGAAATGAGAATTTCGAAATAGTATACCTGAATTCTGAAATCTAAATTCAATCTCATGAAAACAAAAAAGCTTATCTCCTTAATTTCTCTGATCCTGATAGTTTATATGGCTAATGGACAGATTGATCCAAATGGGAAAGAAAAAAATGGATACCTGAAATCGAGTGGTGCAGTTGTACATCCTCATACTCTGAAAAAGAGTTCCAACACCTATAAAACAGGCAACAATAATGCCAATGCCTTGACCGGTAAGCCAAGATTAACTGATTACAGCAGCGTGAAGAAGGGTTATACCAAAAAAAAGGTAACCCCGACAAGAACAGCAAAGACCACCTATTCGAAACCCAGGAAGGTCTATAAGTTGTATGCTCCAAAAACGAATAGCCAGGACTCTTTTAACAATTAATTACTACCGTATATTTTCCTGGCCAAAATTTCCGGAAACCAACCTGGCTGGCACAATTTTATTAACCATACCATTTGTGCGAATACAGAAATATTGGGCAGTCACTTCGACTGCCCATTTTGGTAATAAGTAATCGGAAAGTGATAATGAACTAAATTAAATTTTATTTTATATCGTTCTTTAAATCAATTGTTTATTATTAATTGTGGTATATTTGGATCATAATTTATGCAAATGAAGAATACAATAGGTTGGTTCTTGATGGCAATTCCCGCCTCCTTGATTGCAGTATCCTGTAATTCATCCTTTTATTCGAAAGAAGATTTCTGGAAGGTGAAGAAAATAGATGCACACATTCATTATGAATCTGAAGATGATGCATTTTCGGTTCAGGCTAAAGCCGATAATTTCTATTTGATAGATGTGAATCACGACCGAAGAGGCAAAGGGGATGATTCTGCCCTGGTAAAGATGGAGAATACCTCATTAATCCAAAAAAAACATTTCCCCAGCCAGTTTAACTATTTGACCGCCTTTACTCTGAGGGACTGGAATTCTCCGGTCTGGGCTGAGAAAACAATTCGTAAACTGGAAGCTTCGTTCAATAAAGGTGCCATTGGGGTAAAACTTTATAAGATGATAGGCATGTCCTATAAGGATTCAACCGGTAATTTTATAATGATTGATAATCCCCGTTTTGACCCGGTCATTGAATACATTATAAGACAGGATAAAGCCATCTTAGGTCATTTTGGCGAACCAAAAAATTGCTGGTTGCCATTCAATCGGATGACTGTTGGGGGCGATAGCAGTTATTATGCCGAAAATCCCGAAGAACACATGTTTATGCATCCCGAAAAACCATCCTACCAGGTGCTTATGGATGCCCGTGACCGGTTTGTCAGGAGACACCCCGACATGCGTTTTATCGGAGCTCATCTTGGAAGCCTGGAATGGAGTGTCGACGAATTGGCCAAGGAGCTTGATGAGTTCCCCAATATGGCTGTTGATTTAGCTGCAAGATTAATACATCTTCAATATCAATCGATTACTAATTACACAAAGGTAAGGGATTTCATGATCAACTATCAGGATCGGCTGATCTATGGGACAGATGAGGAGTTCTTTCAACAGGATAATCCGCAGGATTTAAAGAAGAATATACACAAAACCTGGCTTGACCAGTGGACTTACCTGGTTACGGATGAAACGATGAAAAACAATGAGATTAAAGGTAAATTTAAAGGGTTGAAGCTGCCAAAAGCTGTCATAGACAAAATTTACAGAACCAATGCCTTGAAATGGTATAAGCCTGATTATAAGGACTAATTAATAATCTCATAGTTAAAAATTCAAAGGGAAATTTGTGGGAGATAACAAAATAAATTTTCTTTATTATGATCTCGAAAAGGGTTTTCCTGGCTCTGCCTCTCCAACCGGTTGAGCCGGCGGCAGAAATTATGATCCGGTTGCAGAAAAGACTTTCCAATTACCGGATTAAATGGGTCAGCAGCGCAAACTTTCACCTGACACTCTACTTTTTTGGGGAGATCCCAGTACCCCGGATCGCCTCACTATGCGAACTTTTACCGGTTGCCATAAAAAGTCAGGCTCCAATTAAGTTTTCATTGACCGGGCCTGGAATCTTTAGGAAAGGGAAAGAACCACAGGTTTTATGGCTTGGTATTGAGGATTTTGGTCCAATGTCTGAATTGAAACAAACCATAGATCAGTCAGCTTCGGCATTAGGTTTCTTAACTGAAGATAAAGTCTTCCGTCCCCACCTGACCATGGGACGATTCATGCCGCGTCAGGAGGTCGGTTCAGGTTTGGATTTACTATTAAATGAGGAGAAACTTTCAGCGCCGATAGCTTATACTGTCTCCAAACTGATCCTTTTCGAAAGTAAGCTTTCACCCGCAGGACCGAGCTATTTTCCGCTTGAAGTTTTTCCATTAATATCTTAAGTTTGGATTTTCAAACTATAAAGACAGACAAATGATTTTATATCCCGGTTTCACTGAACAGCATAAATTAAATAATTCATCTGAGTTTTAAATTTCCTTTAGTCCGATTTACAGATTAGTTTAATGATTTTGCTAACTTTGACAGTAGTTACATCATCGCATTACAAATCAATAATTTATCTTAACAATCAATTTATGAGAAGGTTAATTTTTGTTGTTCTTTCCGGGCTAATGTTTTTGAGTTCATTTGGAGTCGTGGCACAATCGAATTATAAAATTGCGCGAAAGATTGCTGTAGGGGGAGATGGGGGCTGGGATTATATTACGGTTGATGGTGCCTCATCACGGATTTATGCCTCACACGCAACTACAGCTGTTGTGGTAGATATCAAAACGGGTAAAGTGATCGGATCGATTCCCGATACCAAAGGGATTCATGGTATTGCATTGGCTCCGGAAATTAACCGTGGTTATACCAGCAACGGACGTGACTCTTCGGTTACTGTTTTTGACCTGACTACCTTAAAACCCATTGAGAAAATTAAGGTTACAGGAGCCAATCCGGACTGCATCCTGTATGATAAATTTTCCAGGAAAATCTATACTTTCAATGGCCGCAGTTCAAGTGCATCGGTTATCGACTCGAGGAATAACAAGGTCGTCGCCACTATTCCGTTAAGCGGAAAACCTGAATTTGCCGCTTCTGACGGCAATGGGAAGATTTATGTAAATATTGAAGACAAAAGCACGATCACGGTGATTGATGCCAAAGATTATAAGGTGATTCAAAACTGGTCAATTGCCCCCGGAGAAGAGCCCAGCGGATTGGCACTTGACAACACAACCCACCGTTTATTCAGTGTTTGCAGTAATAAACTGATGGTTGTCACAGATGCTCTGACAGGTAAGATTGTCACTACGGTGCCCATTGGTGACCGATGTGATGGCGTCACTTTTGACCCAGGGGAGAAAATTGCTTACAGTTCGAACGGGGATGGTACGATTACAGTAGTCCGGGAGGTTGATGCCAATACCTTCAAGGTTCTTGAGAATGCCAAGACCCAGCCGGGTGCCCGGACTATTGCCGTGGATAAGGTGACTCACCACCTTTACCTGCCAACGGCAGAATTTGGGGCACCTGTTCCCGGAGAACGTCGTCCGCCTATCAAACCAAACTCATTCGTGATTCTTGATGTGGAACCAATCAAATAAGGAACTCCATCGGAGAAATGTTTGGCTGTAAAAAATGCCCCGGTTGCACACCATGTGGCCGGGGCATTTCTTTTAATGCCCAATCAATACAGATACGGAATTATCCGGTATTTTACTTTTTGGGTATAAATCTTCCATAAATTGCCATACCTGGTGGAACAGCGCTTGTCATCATCCATCTGGCGCGGAATTAATAGCAAAATATAATACAAAGGGTAAAGCCACCCCCATAAACTTCCCGGATAACCAATACTAAGAGTAATCGCCAATCCCATTAAAATTTCACCCAAATAATTAAGGTGTCTGCTGAAGCCCCAAAAGCCATTAACCAATAAGGTCAAATTTCCCTCCGAAATGATTTGAGGCTTAATCCCGAAAAATGGTTTCGCCGGTTGAGTCTTAAAAAAATATTTTTGCATGTTTGCACCCCTGGAGAGAATCCAGCCCAATAGGAATGTCAGGACAAAACAAAAAAGTAACCAGGTTGGCACATGTGAGTTTTGTAAATCAATGCCTGACCATAAGGCAATTAAATAAAAATATGGGTAAAATGTCAGGCAACCCCATCCCAATTTTAACCCAACCCGTTCTGCGAAAAAATCGTAGGTATACAGGTGCACTTTTTCGAAGATTAGGTAGTCCCAGATAAAAAAAGTTAACATAGACCCGCAGAGTAAAACACCTGGAGCTATTTCCCCGTATACCAAATAGTAATGGGCTACAAAACTCAGCACATTTAATTGAAGCATAACTGCTCCAATTAAATACAACCATATTTTGGCATCAATTTGCCTTTTGCCAGAGGGTGGATTTTCCAGTCTTCCAAAAAAAAGATCGGCAATCCATGGCTTCCCGGTTGAAGGGTATGGAATAACAATGGCGAACGAAAATATCAATCCCAATGTGGATGCGCCTGCCAGACTATACCACCTTATCCTGTAAAGCCAGTCATAAGATACCCAACCCAGAAAACCCAGCAAAAACCAAAGCCCGATGGAAATAATTAATACAGGAATTCCATTTAACCGGTATTTAAGTAATTCTCCGGTTTGGGAATCCCTTACATATCCGGTTACGCGACGTCCGGGCAGAAAGAGATGCAGCAAAGTAATTCCTGCATATATGATCCAGGGAGTGAAGAAACCTGTCAGGTTAGTCATCATGATAAATCTTTTGTGTTGTGGTCCATTATTGAAATGGCTAATTTCCTGGGAAATAGTCGACCCATAAAAAATCGGGCCATTTTATTCGTAAATCCGGGAATTACTGTCGGCCCTTTCCCAAGGGCATTTAATGTTTTCTCCGCAACCTCGTTGGCATTTAATGTACCGGGTGCATCTTTTGTATTTTGTGCGTTTTTATATCCGGGGGTAGTTATTGCACCGGCGCAACACGCCATCACATCGATCCCATATTTTTTTAATTCACTCCAGATTCCTTCCGCAAAAATTGCGTTAAATGCTTTTGAAGCGGCATACGTTGCAATTTTAGGGCTACCCTGATTGCCAGCCAGCGAAGACATCAAAATAATGCCACCTTTCTTTTTTCCAATCAGTTGTGTTGAAACCAGTTTGGAAAGCAGTAAGGGCGTCTTGATATTAACATCAACTATCCTGGTTAGGTTTTCTTCTGAGATATTTTCGAAATAGCCAATGGGTGCATAAGCGGCATTATACACCAACAGGCCAATATCTGTCTCTGGCCTGGATAGGAATTGTTTAGTTTGTTCGAAATCAGCCAGGTCAATTGAGTAAACTATGATTTCAATTGGATACTTGTTTCTGAGATTGACTGATAATGCTTCCAGTTTTTCCAACCTCCGGGCAATTAATATTAAATTTAATCCGCGTCTGGCCAATACTTCGGCAAAAGCTGCACCTAATCCTTCAGAAGCCCCGGCCACTATTGCCCAGGGTCCATATTTAGATTTGAAATCATCCATTGGCCATCAGTTAGTCAGGCAAATTTAGAGTTTTTTTTGATGTCGCTAATTTTGATCCACTTTATGTTTATTCTTTTAAATATTTTGTAATAATAATAACTTTGCATTGAATATCTTACAGGTTACAGGATTCTCATCAGGCATAAAAAAATCATTCATGACTCACGCAGATCTTAATGTGGATACGCTTGGTATCACACAGATAAAGTCTCCATTAAATCTCACCCTATTTCCTCAAGGCTCATCTTTTGGATTCGTTGAGAAGCACGACAGGGTAATATTCGATGCTTCTCTTGAAAATTATAAGCGTTGCCTGAAAGCCGGAGAAACGCCACTCTCTTTTGAGAAGGCTGGGCCGCACAGACATCTTTATTTTGATCCTTCAAAAACGAAAGCTGCAATTGTAACGTGTGGCGGATTATGTCCCGGTTTAAACAACGTGATTCGAAGTATTATAAATGAGCTTCATTACAGATATCAGGTTACCAGTATTATTGGAATTCAATATGGTTATGAAGGCTTTATCAATGAGTATCATCATCCGGTAATCGAGCTTACTCCGGAAAGGGTTGATAATATCCATCTTTTGGGCGGAACTATCCTGGGTTCATCGCGGGGGGAACAAGATGTAGTCCGGATTGTAGATAAGCTTGTCGAATTGAACGTGAATATATTATTTTGTATCGGAGGCGATGGAACCTTGCACGGTGCACATGCTATTTATGAAGAAATTACACGCCGAAACCTGAAAATTTCAGTTTCAGGAATACCGAAAACGATTGATAATGATATTAATCTGATTGATAAGTCGTTTGGGTTTGAAACGGCTTTTACCATTGCCCACGACATCATTCGCTCTGCCCATAATGAGGCCGTTGGAGCATAAAATGGTATTGCGGTGTTAAAACTTATGGGGCGTGATTCCGGATTTATAGCAGCCTATGCAGCTCTTTCAATTCAACTGGCAAATTTTGTCCTCGTTCCTGAAATGACATTCGATTTAGAGGGTCCGAAAGGGTTTTTAAAGGTTCTGCGAGACCGGCTGGAAAGCAGACATCATGCACTGATTGTGGTTGCCGAAGGGGCCGGGCAACATTTTTTTAAGGATGATATTGTAGAAAAGGATGCCTCAGGAAATATAAAAAATAAAGATGTTGGCCTTTTTTTAAAAGATAAAATATCAGAGGAATTCAATTCCGCAGATTTCCCGTTTTCAATTAAATACATTGATCCAAGCTATATTATTCGCAGTGCACCAGCCAATGCCAACGATAGTAAGTTTTGTAACCTTCTGGCTCAGAATGCAGTTCATGCCGCAATGGCAGGTAAGACTGATTTTG
>Ga0118677_10006228_pt1 | contig 17751 bp, 17 predicted proteins | sample AliMusrvi5mmetaG_FD_86154 | JGI IMG/M metagenome (GOLD analysis project Ga0118677, IMG submission 86154) | reverse complement strand
TTCCATGGGTGGAATGATGGCTGCTATGAGCCCGGACTATCTAGATATAGCCTGGTCGATGGGCATCCGTTATTTCGACACAGCGGATTGTTATCTCAAAGGGCAGTCAGAAAAAATAGTTGGCCAATGGCTTTCCAAATATCCGGAGCGCCGCAAGGAAATTTTTCTGGTTTCAAAGGATCATCCTCATCAAGGACCGGCCCAGTTGCTCGAGATGGTGGATCGGAGGCTTGCAGCAATCGGCACGCCTTACCTAGACGCTTTCTATATTCACGGCATAGGGCCTAAAGAGTATTCGCCTGCATCGCTTGAATGGCCGAAAAGCGATGAGTTCAAAAAGACCGCGGAAGCTCTCAAAAGTTCCGGCAAGGTTCGGATGGTTGGATTCTCGTGTCACGACGCCCATCTCCCGGATTACCTAAATGCTGCAGCCCAGGGAGGTTTTCTGGACATTGTAATGCTTGCTTACAACCCCTTCTATCCCAAGGGCGGGCCGTTGGATACGGCGCTTGATGCGGCTCACAACGCCGGCATCGGCCTCGTCGCCATGAAAACGATGCGAAGTCTAAAAGATGTGCCGGTACGATTGCCAGAATTCGACAAGATGGGACTAACCACTCATCAGGCGGTCCTTCATTCGGTTTGGAGTGATCCCCGTATTTCGGCAGTTTGTAATATGATCGATAATGTCGACCAAATGCAAAACAGCACCTCTGCTGCTCGCAGCTACAAGGAACCTCTTAAGTTCGCCCAAAGGGAGCTCCTCAAAGAGGTTATCTTGGCTGGCCGGAGAACTATGTGCACAGGATGTCCATCCTGTGAGTTGTTAGCAAAAAAAAGCGATTTTGCCTTTCAAGATATAGCGCGATTCGTGACCTATTATGAGCAGGACGGTAACCGGGAAGCCCGATCTTATTATCATGCGCTTTCGGAATTAGCCCGTGATTCGTCCAAGGTTGATCTGGCAATGATCCGCGACAACTGCCATTTCAAAACCGATTATCCTCAGATTATTCGTTGTGCGGAACGTTATTTTGGTTGATTTGGAATAGCCTTGAGAAAGGGGTCACGAAATTTTACGACTCGCTTAGCTTGATTGAACGCCGGGGACAACTCATCCCTTTTTTGTAGCTTTTCAATCAATATCTTCACGATGGCATTGCTTCAAAAAAACAAACCCCCCGGGGGAAATCGACACTCATTCGTCAGAACACCGATCCCGGTCAGCGAGAACTTGATCTGCGTTGTTCTCCTAGTGATTATTGCAGCAATCGGAGTTGCGATTTTTCTCAAAGGGAGACATTTCGACCCGGACCGTTTTAATGTGAAGGTTTCTTCACTTAACAGCACTTCCAGTTCTGTCGTTGGTAAGTCGCAGACTATCGCAGCGACCACCGAAATTGAGTCTGACTCTACCAAGGATTCCACCAAATCCCAAACAACACCTCCTCGCCCAATGCCAACCGAATCCCCAGCAGCTTCCACTGAGACAGGAGGCGCTACTGATGGGGAGGGCGGTGTAGAAGGAGTTGGAGCAAGATCCACTCCGATGGTGAAGGGCGAACCTCTTGAGATCGTCCTTGAAGGGATGAAACCTATGAGCCCGACCGAGTTCTACAACGCGGACAACCTTTACGAGAAAATCGACGGGCGATCGCCTGCCTACCAGAACTTTCATGTTCAGGCTCTCCGTTGTCGCACTTTCGCGGTAACTTCATTGCCCGGGAGTTTCGTCGACGTCTACGAATACACATTCGATTCCGCGGTAGATGCCTTCGGCATGTTCTCCCTTGAGCGTGACCCAAAAGGCAAACCCACTGACTTTATTGCAGACGGCTATTACGGGGATATGGGGTGGTTTTTTCGACGTGGCCTCGTTTATGTCCAGATCATCGCCTCAGACCAGAACCTCCAAACCATAACCCTAGCGGAGGCGTTAGCGAGAAATCGTGCCAGAGAACTACCGGAAAATGATCATGGTCTTGAAGGACGCCTCATGCTTCCTACAAAGGGTTTAATTCCTCAGAGTGTCTCCTTCATTCCTGATAATGCCCAGGGGCAGGCTGAACTGAGAGATGTGTTTGTGGCCGCTTACTCCTTCGACGGGGAGAGAATTCCTTTCTTCATCATGGCGGCAAAACCAGATGAAGCCTCAAGGGCCTGGAAGTTGTTCCACGATTTCTGCATGCGATTCGGCAAAGTGGAGGATTTGCCCGATGTGAAAGGCTCCAAGATCTTCAGTGCACAGCTTTTTGGTAAATCCAAGGTCGTTTATGTAAGGGGAGGGGAGCTAGGAGGCGTATTTGACGTGTCGGATGTCAACAAGGGACAAGCCTTTATTGAGCATTATCTAAGGGGTGAAAACAAATGACCTCTAGAATTCCAACGGGTTCGTGCTAACGATTGTATTGCATGCCAAAAGAAATCCCCAAAAATATGGCTCCGATTTCGCAGGATGGGATCACCCGTAGGGAATTCGTTACCCGAGTGGGGGCTACTGCTGCACTGATGGCAGGATCTGTGATTGCAGCTCGATCGCTTTGGCAACCAAATCACTTTGTGCCGGGTTTTGAGAAACAGAGGGGGCTTCAGCTTCCAAGTTATGCCCTCGCTCTTGACAAGCTTTTGCCCTCCATGGCCATTGCCCATGGGGAGGCTCATGAAGGCACAATCCGGGCGGCAATAGGAGCACTTGGGGGGATGGGACGATTCATAAAGAGGGGGGACGTAGTAATGATCAAACCAAATGTAGCCTTCGATCGTCCTCCTGCGCTTGCTGCTACGACTCATCCGGATGCCCTTCGAGCTGTGGCGAAGTTGGTTTTTGAGGCTGGAGCCAGTAAGATCATCGTGGCAGACAACCCAATCAATTCTCCTGCAGGTTGTTTCCTCAAGAGCGGCCTCACTGCTGTGGCATCTGAAATGAACCTCGAGCTGATGTATCCAGCCTTGAAGCATTTTTCTCCCCTGCAACTTGACGGAGAGATCCTTAAGAACTGGACGTTTTTCCACGAGCCCTTCAAGAATGCCAATAAGGTAATCGGCCTGTCTCCTTGCAAGGATCACAACCTTTGCCACGCTTCGATGACCACTAAGAACTGGTATGGTCTTCTCGGGGGAAGACGCAACCAGTTCCACCAACACATCCACAGCATCGTCTCTGATTTTCCCCTAATGATGAAGCCCACGCTTGTCATCCTTGATGGAATCAACGTGCTTATGAGCAATGGCCCAACTGGGGGGCGACTCTCCGACGTGAAGAGGATGAGCACGATTGTGGCTGGAACCGATATGGTCGCAGTTGATTCGTACGGGTACACACATCTTTTGGAACGGAACCTCGACGAATTGACCTACCTTCACAAGGCCACCGAAAGGAATCTTGGCAACTGTAATTGGAAAGATTCCTTCTATAAGGAAGTGCAAGCCTGATCTGGAAGTGATCAACCTAAACCAGCTTCTCACTTTGAGAAACACGCGTCGTGTGGCGCAGGTCTTCTTCTTTTTGCTTTTCTTCTTTTTTGCTTTTGTCACTGACCTCCGTTATCTCAAGGGCTACCCCGTCTCTCTCTTCCTTGAGCTTGATCCGCTGGTTGCTTTTGCCACAGCGATTACAAGACACACGATCTACATGGGGCTGATGTGGAGCCTTCTATTGATTTTGCCGACCCTGCTTTTCGGAAGAATCTTCTGCAACTGGATTTGTCCCTACGGAATTCTGCACCATTTCACCGGTTGGCTTATAGGCAAGGGACGTGCACAGGAGCGTGAGCGTATCGAGGCGAATCGGTACAAGAAGCTTTACGGACTGAAGTACGTAATCCTCATCGCTATGATTGCTGCAGCTGTGGGTGGAACCCTTCAGATCGGTTGGCTCGATCCCATATGTCTTTTTCATCGGACCATGACCACGGCCATCCTGCCGGCTATCAACCTCTTTTTTCCCTCCTCGGTCTACGTCCAGCAATACTTCCACACGGGGGCCTGGGCCATCGGCTTCATGCTTTTTATCCTGGTCGGGATGAATGTTCTAATTCCGCGGTTTTTTTGCCGGGTTCTCTGTCCACTTGGCGCGTTTTTGGGCACGCTTTCGACTTTTTCACTATGGAGGATAGACAGAGATGTTACAAAGTGCGTTGATTGCGACCTCTGCCTTAAGAATTGCGAAGGTGCTTCCGACCCTCAGGCACAACTACGGAAAAGCGAATGTTTTGTCTGTTTCAACTGTATCGAAGATTGTCCCGAGGATGCCCTTGCTTTCAAATTTCTGCCAAGGCTTCAAAACGAAATCTCAAAACCTGCTGTTCCTGCACGCCGTTTCTTCCTTGGCTCTCTCATAGGGATGGCTTTCTTTGCATTCGGTCGTGCTTCCGGTGCCAGCGGTCGAAATTATGACAAAAAGGTGATTCGTCCACCAGGTTCACTTGAGGAAAAAGAGTTCCTTGGTGCCTGTATCAAGTGCGACCAGTGCATAAGGGCTTGCCCAACCAATGTCCTTCAACCTGCGGGAATGGAGTCAGGGATTGAGGGTATCTGGACTCCAATCCTTAACATGAAAAGCGGATTTTGCGAGGTCAACTGTACGATGTGCAGTCAGGTTTGTCCCACAGGAGCAATCCAACGTATAACGATCGAGGAAAAAACGGGTACCGGGCTTTTTGCCGAGGAGGGACCGATAAGGCTTGGCACGGCATTTTACGACCACGGTCGATGCCTCCCATGGGCAATGGAGACTCCTTGCGTTGTCTGTGAGGAGGTATGTCCAGTCTCTCCGAAAGCAATCTATTCACATGAGGTGACGATCACAAAGAGAGATGGAAACACGATAACATTACGCAGACCTTTCGTTGACCCTGCGCTATGCATTGGTTGTGGAATCTGCGAACATGAATGTCCTGTAACGGATGAAGCTGCGATCCGTGTATCTGCGATCGGTGAGACTCGTTCACGAGATCGGAGACTCCTAATGGACGGCGGCGTGACAAGTTCAGTCCGCGATCTAGAGAAAAGAGATCGCTAATCATGATGGCTCGCATTACCTCCGGAGAGCGCCCCCGCACCTGTAGGGCATGTGGTAGAAAGTTCCCATACCCTGTAAGAGAAAGCGAGGCGACTCGGCATCATTGTGAGGAATGCGTTCAAGTGCCACCTCATATCAGGAAGACTATCGAGCGACTTAACACGAGAATCACATTACTCGAATACGAACTCAAGCGGAGCTCCCAGTTGCCACAGAGAGCTGATTAGACGCGGGTGACGCTTATCTGCTTCTACAACCTACAAACTGGTCATCTTCGCTCGCCATTTATTACCAAGGTTCTAGAATTAGCTCATGATTGACGAAAAGCAGGTAAGAGATCTTCTTTCAAAGGTTCCCTATCCCGGATTCACCCGTGACATTGTTTCCTTTGGGATGGTTCGTGCTGTTTCCGTTGGAAAGGAGATTATCGTGCAGTTGGTCGTCTCGACGAATGATACCGGGGTGGGTGCAAAACTCCGCTCAAGTGTGGAAGATGCGCTGGCCATTCTTCCCGGAAACCCACCGATAAGGGTACTTGTTGACGTGCAGGCCCCCGTTCAAGCTCCCTCGCAGGGACCATCGACGATCGATGGGGTGAGCCAGGTCATCGCCGTAGCTAGCGGGAAGGGAGGAGTCGGCAAGTCGACCGTCGCGGTGAATCTTGCAGCAGCATTTGCAGCGGCGGGACTTAGGGTTGCGATTTGTGATTGTGACCTATACGGGCCGAGTATCGCCCTCATGTGTGGAACCAGTGAACGTCCCTTTGCAAATGATGCCGGCAAGATTATCCCTGTGGAACGCCATGGAATGAAGATCATGTCCTTGGGGTTGATGCTTGAGGATGATTCTCCTGCTATTTTACGCGGGCCTATGGTCACACGCTATACAAGGCAGTTTTTGCGCGACGTCGCTTGGGGTGACCTTGATGTTCTGGTGCTTGACCTTCCTCCAGGTACAGGAGACATACAGCTGACAATCGTACAGACGGTGACTCTCTCTGGTGCGGTTATCGTTACAACACCTCAGGAAGTTGCTCTTATTGACGCTCGAAAGGCAGTCTCTATGTTCCGGAAGACGAATGTTCCCATACTGGGAATTATTGAAAACATGTCCGGTTTTATGGCTCCGGACGGTAGCATTCACGAGATATTCGGGAAGGGAGGGGGGGCGCAGGAAGCGGTTCGTCTCAAGGTTCCCTTCTTGGGGGAGTTGCCATTGGACTCAGAAGTAAGGATAGCCGCCGATTCAGGCTGCCCGATTGTTCTAAGCAATCTCCTAAATCCAACGTCGATCAAAATTGTAGGGATCGCCAAGGATTTGTTGCGGAAAATCCATCATGGCTAAGAACATCATCAAAAATCAAAAAAACCGTTGCATTCGGGGTTGGCGCTTTTAACCTCTCATGCGCTATGGCTGACGTATCCAATAAATATCCCGAGAATGTAGCTGGTCCATATTACTGTGACGACCAATGTATCGACTGTGACTTGTGCCGAGAGACTGCTCCCGCCAACTTCAAACGTAATGAAGATGGCGGACACTCCTATGTCTACAAGCAGCCCGAGACTCCCGAGGAGGAGGCTCTCTGCAAAGAGGCTATGGAAGGCTGCCCCGTTGAGGCCATCGGCAACGACGCATAAGCTTCGCTCTCTGGCCACATTACCTGGGGTTTTGCGGTCGTTTTGAAACGACTCTTACCCGTCATGACACCTGCATTCCGCAAAAGGATAATTCAGGAATGGAGAGGTCTCCCCGGTGAGCCCCGTACAGATCATGTCTCTTCCGTTAGAGACGTGCTCGCAAAACTTCTGCCACAACTTGGACTCGCCACACGTATCAAGGAGCAGGATATACAAGATGCATGGGAGGGAGTCGTCGGGGAATTCATCGCTAAGCACTCTCAACCAGATCGTCTAGTGGCTGGCACTCTGATGATCCGTGTTGTTCAACCCAGTGTACGATACGAACTCGACCGAGTTTGGAAGCCCGAAATCATTCGCAAACTCCGCGAAGTCTTTGGGGAGAGGGTGATTCGCGACATCAAGTTCATTTTGTAATTCGATTGTGTGAACGGCGTCCGTATCATCGAAATCCGAGGTTTACAGGTGCATGCCCTAGTCGGGGTTCCGGATATTGAACGAACAAATTTACAGCGACTGCTAGTAGATCTGCGCTGTTCTGCCTGTAGTCAACCGCCAGATCTAGACGACAACATTGCCTTAACGGTCGATTACCATGCATTGGCTAACAGGATCGTGGAAATCGTTTCGGAACGACCTCGTAAACTCATCGAGACGCTTGCCGATGAACTGACTTCGACAGTCCTCTCGGAGTTCAGGCTCCAATGGATAGAGATAACGGTCCGTAAGTTCGTGCTTCCTGATGCTCAGTGGGTGGCTGTAAGTGTTCGTAGGGAGAGAGGTACTTAAGCAAGTATGTTTGGTAAGCAAACAAAACAAAGCGGGTTGACGTGGGATTGAATAAAATTCATTAGTTCAACCCCCTCTGTTCGGTCTAGGAATTCAGTCAAACATCAGCACGATATAGGCAGCAAATAGAAGAAGGTGGACGAACCCCTGAAGTATGTTCGTCTTCCCTTGGGCGAAAGTAACCATGCAACTGCACAGCGTTACCGCCAAAAGAATCATGTAGGCAGGTGAGAGTCCGAGTTGGAGTGGTTTCCCGCAGATAAGGCTGATGGCTAAGGCAGCAGGCATTGTGAGGCTGATGGTTGCCAGCACTGAACCAAGCAGTACATTCACGGATCGCTGCATCTGATTTCGTGAGGCGGCTTGGATCGCTGCAAGACCCTCGGGCGCTAAGATCAAAATTGCAACTACCAGACCAACCAGTTCCTGCGGCAGACCGCTTCCATGAACCCTGTAATCGAGCACGTGCGCAAGCTGCTTTGAAAGGAGTACTACCGGAATCAAGTGAAGAATTAACAAGAAGGATTGTAATGAAATCGACTCCTTTGGGCTGGTTTTGACGATATCCGAAGGACTCCATCCCTCCTCGTTGAAAAATTCACGATGGCGCCAGGATTGCACCGCCAAAAAGACTCCGTAGATGACCAATGAGAGGATGATCAGGCTTATGGCGTGAAGTTGTGAAAACATTCCGTAGTTTCCTGTTCGGGTAAAGTTCGGAAGGATGAGTGAAATCACCGCAAGGGGAACGATCAGACCTATGAATGAGTTGACTCCCTTTAGATTGAAATTCTGCTCCCGGAACCTAATTCCTCCGGTTAATAACACAGTTCCGAGAAGACCGCCGAGTACCACCATCACTACGGAGAACATTGTGTCCCTCGCCAGTGCCGGATTGTTGCCGCTGAGCATCAGGGCCGAAATCATCATCACTTCGATGCTTGTGACAGCTAAAGTTAGGATGAGGGTTCCCATCGGTTCATGGAGTTGCTCGGCGAGATGATCCGCAAGTCGAACGACAGCAAATGAAGAGAGCAGCATAACGACAAACAGCCATGAAAAGAGAAACAGCCCAAGGCCCGGTCCAGGATCCGAGGATAGCCAACTGCCTTGGTAGCAGAGGAAAGTGGCTGTGGTGGCATAGCTGACCGGCAATAGCCATTCCCTTTTTATAAGCTGAAGAAAGGGGATTTGATTTATCGCGTTCATGACTGCGGGTGACGGTAGGGGATCACGCTGATGGAGCCATCGTTTTCAAGTATAGCAGCGTGAACCTGACTAATGTCCGCGAGCCCCTCGGAGTGAAGCGAGGCCATCAATTCTCCTCTGGTTAATTGGGAATCAGAAAGTGATTTTTCGCAAATTATCCCGTTGTGGATAAGAACCTGGGGGCTTCCCTCGATCAGACGTTCAGCTGCCCTGCTGCGGTAAGTAAGCATTCCGGTGAACCAGTTGGCGCAAACTAGCGTAACAGCGAGAATAAGCCCCGCCGCGACTGAGTTGTCACCGCCGTTCATCGAGTTCTGGACAGCGTTGCTAAGGACAAGCAATAGGACGAGATCGAAGGGGCTCATCTGCCCGATCTGGCGTTTTCCTGTAATCCTCAGGATCAGGATTAGGAAAAGATAGACAATGATTCCGCGGGCTACGAATTCCCACCACGGGAGTGAAAGCTTCCACATATTACTGGGCTATCGGTATGGCACTGGGACCTCAGTCTGACTATGAGATTTAGTTTCGGGGGCTATACATCAGGATTTTGAAGGATCCTGGCACGGTTTTTTCCCTCACCCAGTGGCGTTCACCTCCAGGAGAGGATTCGGGGGATGCCTCCAAGGTTGCCGACGAGAGATAGATCGATTTCGTTTTTGGATCCAGAGCCATTGTCCTTGTGCCCGGTTTGGTTTGCAAAGTCTGGACCACAGACAGCCTATCAGGGTCGTCTACATGGACGATGGTCACAGAACCTTCTCCGTTAGAACTGAAGACCAGCTTTGTCTCGGGATCAAAGCAGACTCCGTCAACTCCAGTCCCGATGGGAGCCGTTGCAAGTATCCTCCCGCTGAATCCGTCCATCATAACGAGAGTCTTTTTGTTGTGGCTGACAATGAAGAGACGCTCGGTCTGCGGATCGATTGCGATACCAGTAGCCTGTTCAGCAGGAGCAATCGGCCAAGAATTAACAACCTGGTGTGTTGAAGTGTTGATTGCGCACACCTCGTTCCTATCTTGAACGTTAAAATAGATTCTCCCAGATTTTAGATTCGGACTCACAACGGCATACTCAGGTTTCCCAGATATTGGGATCGTACAGACGATCTGGGACGTCTTTGCATCTAAAACCGTCACTGACTGACTTCGTCCGTTAAAAGCATAGACCTCCTGATGGACCGGTTCATATACGATACAGTCGGGGTTTTTACCTGCGTCCACTTTGCCGATTGGTTTTAGGGACTTTAGATCAAAGATGCCAATCTTGTTCTCTTTGCCATTGCTGGTGAACGCACGATCTGAGGAAAATGTTGTTCCGTGAACTCCGGGTGTGTCAGGCAACTCCCCCACTACCTTAGAGGTATTCAGTTCTATAACGATTACCCTGTCGGAATGAGACACAAAGAGACGGTTGTTAGCCTCGTCTATGTTCAAGTAATCCCATCCGCCATCTCCACCGACGGGTATCTCTTGATTTAGTGTATAATTGGGCAAGCTCCCAGCCAACGTGTGCGTTATGGGGCAAAAGAAGTGCAGTATAGAAAGAAGAGCAATGAAGATTCGGGTAGGGCGGTTCATTAGGGGGTTAAGTGACCTAGACAGGATGGAATGGAAGACAGCCAACGGGAAGGAATTTTGTCCAAAACTCGCATCACGATCAGCATATCTAGGAACGGAAAACACCTTGACGGTCATATACCTCGTTCATACTCTCCAATAAGTTAGTTGTTGCGGGCGTAACTCAGTTGGTAGAGTGCAACCTTGCCAAGGTTGATGTCGAGGGTTCGAATCCCTTCGCCCGCTCCACTCCCATAATCATTAGGTGTAGGGGAGGTGGGATCCACAAAAAAAGAAAAATGGGAACGCGATCACCTAGGTTTCCCAAAGTCCAAGGAAGTTTTGGTTTCCTCCTCACACGCTCTCGAGTGCGCGATGGGTTGCATAACGGATGAGTTTTCGGAATTATCCCGCATCCATAAATCGCTTTTGAATGATAAATGGGTATCATTAGACTTTTGAACCTTCAGAAAAGAGAACCCTGTGGCGGGCATCGTTGAGTGATTCAAATACATTCACGTTTGGTATCTCGGTTTGGATTAGGAGGGGGGTCTGTTAGTTCCCTTGACTCTAATTATGAAGAGGTATCAGAGACTGCTTTTTCTGATGGGATAAACTTCTTGCTCAGTAGCGCTCAAAGTTCATCCGCTTTTGTGTGTTCAGTCCTACTCCCAGCTGAGGACGATTGGAGGGCCAGCAAGCTGAAGCCGACCTTTAGGTTTACATTTTGGCATTACCTCACCCAAAAACTAATCTCGAAAGATTAGCATATTATTTACTCCTAATATTTTTTTGATGGATGTTCGAAAAGATTGAACGAGCCTATGAGTACTAAAGTCCACAAGCCATTAATTCTATGAGTGAGGTATCAATAAAACAGAATCTATCAAACCTGAATCATGATTCTCTAAGGAAAAAGTTTTTTTAGGCAGTTCCTACATTCGTAGGTTCTGGTCAGGGTGGTGTCGGCCAAAGAAGGGCTCGACGAACATCAGTTGGCCAGTCTCTTGGTTCAAATCCGTGGGTCTTTAGGAGTGCCAGCGTTGTGCGTTCCAGACCAAATGCCAGGCATGCTGTCACAGCAGTTTTACCATCGTCTGAAAGAATTCCAAAAATGCTGCTGAATTTATCATTATGTCGGTTGAATGAACCTATCGCGGTTGGATTTGCTTCCGAAATCACCGGAACAAGCATTTCAATCTTCAGTGCCTGTTCACGCTGACTTGCCTCCATCATTTTTCCAGTACGACCGAAAAATGCATCGCTTGCCAGATCGGTCGTCATCGGAAGTTTAAGAGTGAGCAAAAGAGTGAGGTAACGCTCCATCCATTCGCTTTGAAACTCATCCACCTCATCAGGGGTTCCAGCCCTTATAAATTCACGCATTCTAAAAGATTGGAGTCTCGTCGGTTCTGCCGAAGGTTCGTGCCGGTATACCCAGTTCATGACTGTAACGAGCCGACCTCCAGGTTTGAGTGTCCCTGATAAAATCGGGTAGACCGGATAGCATGCTGCGGGTGTCATCATGCATTCGGTTGGAGTCATAAGGTCCTCCCAGTGTTCGCATGCTTGAATACGTTCTCTTAGTCGGCGTGCCTGTTTATCGTCCCCAGTAAAGCTGCTGATGGAGCCGCTAAGATGCGGAAAATTTTCCATGTAACCGACTTTTTCGATCAGGGTACGAGCGACAATGGGGGGAAAGGTAACGATCTCTGGTGAGGCTGAGGCACTGTTACGTAGGAGAAGACTGTCGAAACGGCCAAGAATCTCTTCAAAGACCTTGCCGCGTCCATAACCTCCATCCACGCCCGTGGGGTATATCAACCCATGTTCCAAGAGTTCTGAGTAAAATTCTTCGCAGGAGTAAGGTGTGTTCATAGATGATCTTTGACCATGAGCCACATAGTGGACTGCTGGGCGATGAGTCTTTCGTTGGAAATCATCAATGACGCAGAGAGGGCGTCACGATAATGTCTTCCAATACTAAATTTGGTGCCGTTGTGGTAGCCTCTCATTCCTATAATCTGTAAGGCCCTATGCACGATATGAGGCGCTGCCTCGGAGGCTTTGATTTTCAGATTATTCATTTTCAATGCCCAAGGCATCGTCGTTAACTCATCACGAGTCATTCGGGGTGAGTCAAAATCCGCGGCGCAACTCATCCAATGATTTTTCATGACCTCCAACTCAGCCATAGCCTTTGCAAGATCCGCAGCGCCCACTGGTATAACACCAGGGTTCTTGCGTGCCTGGGCTCGCACAATTGAGCTAGCACGAGACATGGCATCGGCCGCAATTCCCCACCACAGGGAAGCCCATAAAATATGAGCATAGGGAACCATTGTCTGCGGCGAGGAGACGGCGTAGGAACCGGGCACAATCTGTTTGACGGGTGCTTTCCCCACGAGAATTCCTCCGGGACTGCACGTGCCTCGCATTCCTAGTGTATCCCAGTGCGATGATTGTGTAAGCTGATAATCTCCCTTCTTAAGAAGTACCAGAACCTGATCACTTGATGAAGCATCGGCTGATTGCCTTGCTGTAACAAGCAGTGCGTCCGCATAGGCGCCGTATGATACAGTTGTTGCTTCCTTTTTTAGTCTGAAACATTCCCCTTCAGTTTCAACGGCACAGATACTGGAGCGAGTGTCACCAAATGTTCCTACTTCGGAAGTTACCGATGCGATGAGATATTGCTCATGTACCAGTTCGGAAAGATAGCTCCTAAAAAAATCAGATTCCAAGCCATGGCGGGCAAGACAGGCAAGTTGAATCAGGTGCATCGCCAGAATCATGCCGCTGGAGGAACAGCTTCGGGAGAGCGCCGAACAGAGATTTGCCAATTGGAGCATCGTGCATCCACCGCCACCCAGTTCTTCCGGAACTCCTGCTGAAAGTACCTTGCTACCTCTTAAAGCTGTTACCGCCTCGATGGGAAAGCGAGCATTCCTGTCTACGTCGTCGGCATGCTTTGCAGCAATATCTGATGCAATTAGGCGAACCTCACCAAGTAACTTCTCAAATCTCGATGAATCCATTCAAGAAATATTGGAGTGTTGGTTTATGGACTGGAATCAACAGAAGTTTTGTGAGCTTTGGAATTGCTTCAATAAATATTATTAAATATTTTTTTCAATTTTAATTTATAAACCGAAATTTGATGGAATCTAAATCTGAATTAGGCGAAAAAATACGTGCTACCCTTGCCGAACATGCCGGGCTAAGTGTGGATATTAGGTGTCTTTCAGATGACGAGGACTTATTTCAAGCTGGTATGACTTCACTCGCCAGCGTTTCTGTGATGCTCTCGCTCGAAGGTAAGTTTGAAATTGAGTTTCCAGATGAGTATCTAAAACCCAGTATTTTCGGAACCATCAACGGAATCAGGTCAGCCCTGATGGATACGCTTCATAGGCAATAAACGTGGCATGTTTATATCCTTTTCTGTCGAAAAGGCTGCAATCATGGCCAAGCAGCCCGTTCTTTAACCATTTTTGGATTTAGAGCCTCGAGAGCCGACCAAGTCAGATCACTTGGGTTGGACTTCAGATCCGTCCAAAGTTCAGTCAGGAGATGATCCATTGCTCCGCCAAAATTACCAGTTCGAATCAACGCATCCGGAACCTGTTTTCCCAATCTCAATTCATATCGGCAAGATTCCGTCCTGTGAATAGATGTTGGGATAATGATAGCATTGGTTTTCGCGGCCATATGGCAGACTCCATCCTTTAGGAAGATTGGAATCCCTTCGATTTCCCTGCAATCATCATTGGTATATGAATAGCCTCCTTCCAATGCGATAGTAAGAACTCGGCCGGGTTTTAAAAATCTGACGGCTTTCATCAGTTCATCAACGCCTCGAAAGGTGTGAGGAACATCCGCAAGATCGTATTTTTTGTCCGCCTCCTCTAGGATCTTTTGATAATATTCATTGTCTAGCACGGATGGAATCGTTCCTACGTAGGCAGCCGCCTTAATGCCTAATGATCTTATCCACAAGCGGATTAACAAATATGGACCGGTATGTAAAAAGGCCAGAATAACGGGCCTTTTTTCCCAATCCGGTCGTGTCTGCAATGGTTCACCTCGCAATGTCAGTCTCTTTTTCCAATAAGGGAGGCCCAAACGGTCACCAAAAGATGATAGAACCAGAAACTCATCCCAATCCCGTGTCATTCGAAAGTAGTGGACCCAGGGGGTACAGCCCTTCCAAAAATCCTTGGGAAGAAGACTGCGATATCTGATAAAATGTGGAAAATCCTCCAGTCGAGAAAGCAGGTCAACTAACAAAATTGGAGACATAAACCAAGAAACCAGATTCGCTCCGGCGAGGGAATCGACGGCTCTCCAGTAACGAAAAATGAATCGGGAGTAAAAAGTTCCTAATTTTCTCCGAATGCCTCTCTTTCGAGTTGGATGGACTACGCTCTGACCCTTATTTTCAGGGGGATTGAGTGAACTCATATTTTGCAGCTAAAATCCTAAAAAATCTGAGAAAAGGGATATATTAAGTTTCTTGCGGCATGACCACTCTCAAATTCGAAATCGGTTTTGATCAGTTATTGGAGGTTTAGAAATTAGGCTTTCGTTAGCTTTTTCCTAAGGAGTTATCGTCGGAGCATTTGGTATGGATCTGATCACCATAAGGGCTTTTTTGGGTTATAGAAACTCCTGCATCGGTTCAGAATAATTTGAATTAATATAAGCAGTTAGTTAATGTCAAAAAATGTCTTCTTCACTTGATCGTCCTGTTCCGATCATTCATTCCCATACGGGAATCAGGGGAATTGCTGCAATGTGTGTGTTTCTGGCCCATCTTTGTGGATTTTATCAGGGTTGGGGGTACGACCTAATCGGCGTCCAACTCCTCTTTCGACAGGAGTATGCTCTGGACCTCTTTTTTATACTGAGCGGGTTTATACTAAACTGGGTCTACCTTTCAAATCGCTCTACATTCAACTGGCCTAGCTACCTAAAGGCGAGGGTAGCAAGGATAATGCCTTTATATTATCTTACAACAGGCATCTGTTTTTCGATTCATTTTAATAATTTCTTCGGGAACTCCATCTATCAATCTTGGAAAAATAAAGCCCTCATCATACTTTCCAATGCTCTGCTTCTTTCGGGAGTCATGGGTGGATGGAATATGACACTCAACGGACCGGCATGGTCAATCAGCGTTGAATTCTTCTGTTATCTAGCCCTCTTTCCTATTCTTTTAGTCATCAACGGCTTGCTGATGAGAAATCGCCTCGGGCTTCCAGTTTCAGTCCTTCTCGTAGTCTTTCTCACCCATTGTCTCGTCATTTCTTATCATGCCCCTCCCATTTCGATTCATCATTGGAATTGGGATAGCGCGAACCTTGCCCGTGGAGTTTCTGGTTTCTCGCTGGGCTTTTTACTCTGCACGATATTCCGGCTGGGATCAAAAGTGAAACCTCGCGCCTCTTTCATTAACCTTTTGATATCTGTCTGTGTGGCCGGTTTTTTTCTGGCGGAATTTTGTTTTCCCCCAAATGTGATTGAGTATCTCCTTCCCTTAGTCGTCTTTTTTACGGCCTATGATCTTGGTTTTACCGCGATTTTACTGAATCATGAGTTCGTCCAATGGCTTGGAGAGCGCTCTTATTCCATTTATCTTTGGCATTCGATTTGCCTGACGGTATTTACACAACTCTTTAGACTTGTTTTCCAACACGCTGGAATCGCGCACATGACGGTTTTATGGGCATTCATTTATGGTCTGTTCATTGTGACGGGAGTGCTCGTGATTTCAAATCTTTCATATGGTTACTTTGAGCAACCCTGCAGGGACTTCATCAGGAAGTTTTGGAAGATCAAAAATCCGTCCTTCAATTAGTTCATGTGACACGTTTTCAAGCAGATTGATGACCCTTTGGGCTCAATTGTTCCGGGCGTTTGTTTCACACATGGACGCTCTCTTTGAGAGAGTCAGAGACTGACTGTTTTGCCGTGACTGACTGATACTGGGAATACGTCAAGCTTAAAAATGTTACGATTTCGTAACATTTTACTTTTCATCTATGAAAAATGACTTCATTTATTAGATATGGAAAACAATCACGAAAAACAGGCAGTTGTTCTCCACTCATCATGCAGTTGCATAGAGGAGGAGGTCATCCCAGAATCCTATCCTACCTGGAAGGCGTTCTTCAGGATCGCCGGGATCGGTTTGGCGATTACACTCGCTGAATACGGTTTCCTGATTCTGTTGCTTGTGAGGCACAAATAGAGATCGGGCTAATCATTTTGGAGGGCAGTGGGAAATTCTCCTCTGTCCATGGTGAATTGTCTGCCTATCATTCCCTTTGGGATGATTGTACAAATTTACGAAATTCAGGAACCAGCAGAAGCTGCACTAATGGTCGAGTGTGGTGTTGATCACATTGGGGGTGTTGTTCTTTCGGTAGAAGAGTGGAAAATTCCAGCATTAAGGGAGTCTGTAGCCGTTATCCGAGATGCGGGAAGCAGGAGCAGTCTTATCCCACTCTTTGGAAATCCAGATTTTGTCTACCGTGTCATTGAGTACTATGATCCCGATTTGATCCATTTCTGTGAAATCATCAATATTGGAAAAGATATAGATGAGGCAGTGCTTGATTCTTGCATAACATTGCAGTCGGCCGTCAGGGATCGTTTTCCCGGTGTCAGGATTATGAGAACCATTCCCATTGCTGAGCCTGAGCTCGGGAAGAATATTCCTACCTTGGAGTTAGCACGCCGTCTGGAACCGGTAAGCGATTGGTTCCTTACAGACACGATGCTAAGCTCTGCAACCCAACCCGTTGCCGGTCATGTCGGCATCACAGGTAAGATCTGTGACTTGGGGGTCGCCAGCGATTTAGTGAAACGCTCTGGAATTCCAGTCATCTTGGCAGGAGGGTTATCGCCGACGAATGTTGCCGAAAGTCTGCGCATCACCAAACCTGCAGGTGCGGACACTTGCACCGCTACGAATCTTTTGGACAGTTCAGGTAAGCCGATACGCTTCCGTAAGGATCCCGAGAAAGTCCGTCGCTTCGTCCAAGAATGCCGGAATTCCGGCGAATTGTAGAGCAATGTCAACTGGTGCTTCGGTGCCGATACTTTACCAGTTCACACGAAATAAAACTAAGTGATCAGAAGCAGGTTTGTCGCTTATGGCCCAGTCGACGCAGGTTTTCTGCGCCCGTTACTTCCGCGACGCCGCCTGACATTGGGACGTGGATGCTTGGAATCCGCCAGAGGGGATTCTGCCCCGGATGGGACGTCGGTTTGAGCAGTAGTTGCGGAATCCGGCTTGTCTTCTAGCTTTTCTGGGTGAGCAGAAGGGTCCACATCTCTGGGTCCCTCGGTTCGGTTGTGATCACCGTCGCGCGCATGTTCGTTTCTAGAGTACTGATCTTGCGGTCGAGACTGCCGGTCACTCTGATGCCCGTCATTGCGTCGATTCTGGCTCTGAGGAGTAAGAATTTGGGATCGTTGTGCGTGCTGGGGTTGGTTACCCCTTTCATGCTGGATGCGGCTACGTAG
>Ga0118677_10007643_pt1 | contig 17753 bp, 10 predicted proteins | sample AliMusrvi5mmetaG_FD_86154 | JGI IMG/M metagenome (GOLD analysis project Ga0118677, IMG submission 86154) | reverse complement strand
ACCTTGGGGTGGTTTTTTCTCCTCGGGTTTGGGTTCATCACCCGGCAGCATGAAGTCGCCGCCAAAGACATTGGCCGACGGGGCGGAAGTGGCATTCGCCGGTCTGTCGAATTTGACATCGCCCGTGCGGGGCGGATCTTTTTTGGGGTTTGAGATCCGCATGGAGCGGATCACGAAGAACTTGTCCTTCTGTTGCATGATTGCGGAGAGGAAGGCACGCACGGTTTTCTCGGGGCCGGAGAAGCTGATTTCCAAGGGCAGCGGGCGGGCCACATTGCCGTCCTGGTCCTTGGTCGCCTTGGAAACCTTGGAGTCTTTGGGTGCCTTGGCATCCTTCTGTTCCTCTTCGATCAATCGGGGACAATGGATTTTTTTCAATTCGGTGACACGGGATTCCGCCATGGCGAACATCAGGGATTTGACGCCTTCGAGTTCGTATTGGAGGATTCCGGTGGCATCCCCGCTCGCCAAAACCGACGTGTAGCGCTCGAAGCCGCAGAAGAAATTCTCCGGCAACTTGGTTCCTGCGGTATCGCAGGCCTCGCGGATTTCCTTATCCGTTTTCTTCAGTTCGTTGGTGAATGCCTCAGGCGAAGGCTTTTTCAGTTCCTTGAAGTGATTCGATGGATCGTTGCGATAAACATCGAAGGCCGCCTGCAGGGATTCGACGTCCTTCCGGTATTTGTCGAGCGCGGCTTTCTTGCTCTGGCAATAGGTGTCTTTGGGATAGAGCGGAAGGGCTTCGTATTTGGCGGCCTGTTCAGCCGCTTCATCGAAAGCCGTCTTGGCATGCTCGTAGCGTTCCATTCCGTTCATTCCCACAAGGAAAATGAGGATGGAGCCGACGAGGGTTCCGCTGCCGAGGGCTACCACAAACTTGTTGTCCTTGATCCAACTCATAAATTAGATGGGCGAATGATTGATTGGCGTCACTTGATGTTGACCTCATGGGCCAAGGGCAGGGTGATTTCAAAAGGTTGTGCGAGTTCCCCGTTTCTGGCGGTCGAGACGGCGGTAATGATCAGAATCTTGCCGAGATACTTGTCGTCCAACAAGTCGATCATGTGTTTGGGATCCTTGGGATCCGCAATCGTGAAATTGAAAACGGCGGATTCCTTCCGGTCCTGGGATTTCTTCTGGAGACTCTTCAATTGTTTGGAAACCACGTTCTGACTCTCCGGGTTTTCCCGCCAGAACCCCCGGACCCGGATGGCATTGGCGGTAATCGTCGTGCCGATTCCCGGTGCTTTGGGATTCGCTGGCTTTCGCGCCTGGGCCGCTGGATCCACCTGGATGTCAGCCAGCGAGGTCGAACTATCGGTGCTGCTGAAAAACTCCGGCCGGATCACGGATTGGCCATTGGGACCCTTGGTGGCCTCGGTCCTCAGACCGATGGCGAGGATCGGGTCGAACCCATGGATCGGGTCAAGATCGGTCAGCCAGACAGCATCGCTGGCAAAGGCGTCCCGAAGATCGGCCAGCAGGTCCATCCAGAACTCATGATCGGTTTCCGCTCCCGTGTAACCGCCGGCAATCTGACGCAGAACGCCCTCGGTCTTAAGCAGATCTTCGACCTGTTTTTTCGGGGCTTCGAGTTGCTCCTGGGCTTCCGCCATTCGTTCGGTCCTTTTTTTGGCTTCCGCAGCGGCGAAGTGCTGGCTACCCGCCCAAATGCCCATGCCCAGCAGCACGGCGACGGCCGTGCCGATGAACCATGGTCTCCGGAGATCGGCCGCGCGGGATTGTTCGACAACCTGCGGCACGAGGTCGATATTGATCTCGGACTTGCCGATGCCGCGCAGGCCGAGGCCGACCAATTCGCCCATCAGGTGGCCTTCGCGCTGGACGATGGAAGCGTCGATGTTCTTGCCGATGGCGAGGTTGCGCACCGGATTGAAGTACTCGACGGGCAGATTGAGCTTTTCCTGGAAGAACTCGAGCGTGTACGGGAGATTGGCCCCACCGCCGGCTAACAGCACCCGGCGCGGCGCGGTGCCCGCATGCTGGCTGCGGTAATAATTGGTGGTGCGGGCAATTTCCGCCGGCAGGCGGCTGAGGGCGTTGCGGATGACCATGGCCAGCGAGGCGACCGCCTCATCCATCTGCTCGGTGTGACCGCCGCCGAGGGCGACAAGACCGTTGGAAATCTTCTGGTGTTCGGCTTCGAGGAACGGGATGTTGTATTCCTTGGCAATGGCTGCGGTGATCGAGGCACCGCCGATGGCGATGCTGCGGGTGAAAAAGCGTTTGCCCTCGATGTAGAGCAGGTTGCTGGTTTTGGCGCCGATATCGATGAGCAGCACTGTGTCATCCGGTTTGCCATAGGAGGCGCGGAACGCGTTGTAGAGGGCCATCGGCGCGACATCGACCTCGGCGGTTCCAAGACCGCAATCGTTGACGGCACCATTGATTTCATCGAGTGCGTCCCCCTTGATGGCGACGATAACCACCTCTTTTTCGGCACCACCCTCGATGAGTTCGTAATCCCACACGACTTCCGCCAAGGGGAAGGGCACATGTTGTTGCGCCTCGAACGTGACCAACTGCTCGATGTTGTCCTCCTGCAACGGCGGCAGTTTGACGAAGCGGGTGAAAACCGCCTGGCCGGAGATGGCATAGCGGACCTTGGATTTGCCGATCCTCAGCCGCTGGGCGAGATCGCCGACGGCAACCCGGGTCTGCGAAATCCTGGAGGCTTCCAGCGCGGGGTCCGCGACGATGGATTCCGAGTCGTAGGCCTTGAGCACCAAACCGCCGTGTTTCGAGACTTCGAACACGGCCATGCTGATGCGCTGGGAGCCGATATTGAGAGCGACGTTCGTCTGAGTGTCAGCCATGATGCGGGAAGATGGAGGAATGGGCGTCTGGGGCCGGGATTGGATGGATGAAGGTCGGCGGACCCGCGGCGTTAGCGGCCGCGGCTTTCGTTCACTTCCGCGTAGCGATCCCACCACATGGCCCGGAACGGAGTTTCGGCCTTATTGAGAAGCGGCACGGAGTCATTCTTGGTCGCCTTGTCGCCGGGATTGTTCCACCAACCGACTTTGAACCTGGCGCTGGAGGTTTCCTCGGCAACCTTCACGCCGTTGACGAGGACTTCATAACTGACAGCTTCCACCGAATTCTTGCCCGGGCGGTCGGATCCGGTGAGGCGCTTGATCGAGACCGGGGAAAGATAGACCGAGATCCAGATATCCTCGTCGTAGGGGATATTCATGTGTTCGACATCCTTGGTCAAAATGAAGTGGGTGCCGATTTTTTCGGGATTTTTCACCGCGACGTACCACTTCACGGTGAGCTTCTCGCAAACCTTGCCCTTGGACGCGGCACCGCCGGCAATGTTGATCTTGGCTTCGACTTCGAGCCATTCCTTGGGTTTGAAGTTTTTCTGTTTGCCGGGACCCGTGTAAGTCGGTGATTGCAGGTCTTCGAACGTGGGTTTGTCAGCGTTGAGCTTGGTGTTCTGGCCACTGGCGCTTCCCATCGGGAATCCAGCAAGAGTGACGATGGAGGCGACGAAAATGGCTTTGCGAAGCAGGGAGTTCTTCATACGGTGACGGTTTGTTTGCAAGAAGCTAGGGAATCCGGTCTCGGGTTGACCAGCCAAAATCACGATTTTCGTGAAAATTTCCCCCGAAGTAAATACAAGCGCCCTACGATCCGCCACAAGCGATTGACGTGGTGCCGATTAGCACGCAACAATCGGGCATGAAGCAAACGCGATTTTCACTGATAGACGGGCGGCCCATGATCGTGGGAAGCTTCGGTAACCGGCATGATCTCGGCGAGGCAACCGCCACCGGGACCCGGGCCGCATGTGACATCGTGGAAATCAGGCTCGATCTCATCCGTGATGAAAACGATCCGGACAACCCGGCACCCTGGCGGCATCTGCGGGAAAATCCTCTGCTTTTCACCGCCCGGCGGCCCGACGAGGGAGGTGCCCGCGCCCTGGATACCGCCACCCGCAGCGACCTGCTGGAGGCCGTGCTGGACGATGCGGCGTGCCTCGACATCGAGGTGGCCAGCATCGGCGAAATGGGGAAACTGCTGGAAAACCTGGCCACCCGGGGAATCCCTTGGGTCGCTTCGTTCCATGATTTCGGGAAACTGCCGGATCCGGCTGCTTTGTTAGATGCCGTTAGCCGGGCGCGCGACGCCGGAGCGAGTGCGTTCAAAATGGCCGCAATGCTTCGCGGTCCGGCTGATCTCGCGCGGCTGGCGGAGTTCCAACTTGCGGATCACCGGTTGCCGGTGGCCACCATGGGCATGGGTCCGCTGGGTGCCGTTTCGCGCCTGCTTTGCGCCCAATGTGGCAGTGCGCTCAACTACGGCTACCTCGGAACAACCGCCACCGCCCCCGGACAATGGGACGCGACGGCGCTGAAGGAGGCGATCGCGCGGCTGGTGCCGTTCCGCGGTTGATGGCCGAAGCGGGCAGAATGCCAGGATCACGGTGGTGGACGAGCCATCCGCCCCCTCGATTGCGCCTGCGGCGCATATTCGCAGTGGACCTGGCGGGATTTCCCGTAAATGCTCGGGGCATGGGAAATTTTTCGCTGTGGTCGAAGATCGGGGCAGCCGTGGCCAGCGGTTTGCTGGTGGCCGGGTTGTTTCCGCCGGTCGGGATGTCGGGCTTGGTGTGGGTGGCGCTGGTGCCGCTGCTGGTGGCGCTGTGGGCGATCACCGGCAAACGGGCGGGCTGGAAAGGTTTTTTCCTGGGATGGCTGGCGGGCACGGTGAACAACTTGCTGTTGTTCAGTTGGCTGATGTCGGTCTCATGGCTGGCGGTGGCGGCGCTGGGAATCTATCTGGGGGTTTATTGGGGATTGTTCGGGGCCTTCGCGGCGACCCTCGCCAATCCGCAGCGGGACGCGCCGGACCATGCGGTTTCCAAGAAACATACCGTCGCGTGCCGCAGTTTGCGAGTGGCGTTTTGCCTGGGCGCGGTGTGGGCGGGCCTCGAATGGTTGCGAAGCTGGATGTTCACCGGTTTCGGCTGGAATCCACTGGGCGTGGCGTTTGGCAATGCTCCGCTCATGGCGCAGGCGGCGGATTTGTTAGGAACCACCGGGTTGTCGATCCTGCCGGTGTTTTTCCAGACCGTCGCGGTGCAGTTGGTGCGAAGGCTGTGGGTCAACCGGGCCGGGAACCGGGGCTGGCCGTGGTTGGATCTCGCGGTGGCGGCGGCGGTTGTCGGAATGGTGGCGGGTTATGGCGGGTGGCGCTTGGCTACCGAGGGTCGGGGCGAATCGGTCCGGCTGAAGGCACTGTTGGTGCAAATCAACATTCCGCAGGATGCGGCGCAGGTGTCATGGAGCGCTCTCGATGTCCACATGGCCTACGAGGAGGAAACGCTCAAAGCTCTCGATCATTTGCGGGAAAACGATCCGACTCACTGGCCGGATTGGGTGATGTGGCCCGAATGCGCCCTCTCCGGCCGCATTCTCCGCGCTGGCAATGGCGACTGGGACATGTGGCAAGTAAACAAGGAAACGGTCGCGCAGGTCCGCATGGCCGGACCCTTTCAGCTCATCATGGGGGCGAACGAACTGGAAGCCGAGCCTGACGCTGGCCAACTGGTGATGAAGGATCACGGTCGCGCCTGGAACTCGTTGGTCGTTTTGTCACCGGATGATGTCCTCCAGACCTATCGGAAACACCATCTGGTGATTTTCGGCGAAACCATTCCCTTCGTCGATTCCGTCCCGTTTTTGAAAAAAATCTATGAACAACAATCCGGCGCGGAATACGGCGGTTCCTTCACTCCCGGCGGCTCCATGGATCCCTTGCCCATTCCCACCGCCAAAGGCACGGTGATCGGCACCATCCCGACCGTTTGTTTCGAGGACACCGTGCCCCGCCTCGTCCGCAAATTCGTCCGGCCCGGCCCGCAAGTGATCGCCAATGTCACCAACGACGGTTGGTTCAAGCAATCCGCCGGTGCCTCCCAGCATTTCGCCAACGCGCGCTTCCTCGCCATCGAACTGCGCCGACCCATGCTCCGCTGCGCCAATACCGGCGTCACCGCCGCCATCGACACCACCGGCTCCACCGCCCACCCGGATACCGGCCAACCGCAACTCCTCGTGGACGCTCACGGCAGCCACTTCACCCGCGGCTCCATGCTCGCCGAACTCAACATCCCCGCGCATCCGTCACCAACGCTTTACGTCATGATCGGCGATTGGGGCGTGATCGCCGTTGCCCTGGCTGGCTTGCTTTGGGCATGGCTCGCCCGGCGCTAACAAACCCGCACGGCTGGCGGAATATGCCGAGGAGGCGCACGCCCGGCAACGCAATCGGGTCACGTTTTGAGGATTTGGCGCAGCCATTTGGGCACCGGCTTGTGGATGGAGATCGCACGGCCCTGCTCGAACACGGCGACTTCGCGGAAGGGCGTGCGCGGATCGTCGTTGTCGAAGATCCGGACATGTGGCAGATCCCGGATGGCCGCCAGGAGGTTCGCCAGGGTGCGCGGGTAGCGGGTGATGAGTTTTTCGGCAGGCACATCGTGCCCGCCCTGGGAGACGCGCATGGCTACGCGTTGTTCCGAAACCTCCGGACCGGAGATGCCGATGAAGCACAAGACCACCGTGTATCCCTGCTCCGCCGCCGCTTTCAAAAACGATAACTTGTCGCCCACCGGGTCGGAAAAGACGGTCTCGAATGCAAAACTTTCACGCTGGTTCACCAGTTCCTGGCGCAAGCTTCCCGCCAGTTCCGCCGCCGCGTAGGGAGCCATGTCGAGTTCCCCCGCCAAGACGTCCGCGTTGACCAGGCGAAGCCCGGCGGGCTTGATGTGGGCGTGGTAGAACGTGGTCTTGCCCGCCCCGTTGGGTCCCGTCACCGCCACCATCAGCGGGCGCTGGTCGAGCGGAGAAGCGCTCATCTTCTGGCAACCTTGAGAGCTTGAAACTGCCGGTTGACGAAGCGGCCCACGGTGCGTTTGCCATCAGCGGAAATGCGGACCAGCATGCCCGGGGTGTCGGCCGCTTCATAGTGCGGAAATGGCAGGGACTGGAGGTGATCGGCGACGCGGCGGCGGCCCTCCGGCGAATCCACCGTTTCCAGACAAGCCGAAAACGGCTTGGCCGCACCAGCCCGCGACAACGCCATCACCTGGACGCCCTGAAGCAACGGTTCGACCGCGCGGCCCAGTTTTGCCCAGAATTCAATCTGTCCGGCGATCGAACGTTCCGCCACTTCCCCGGTAAGCCGGGCATCCAGGACCAGGGTATCGGACAGTTTGACGGGCTGGCTCATGGCCATAAGGTAGCAAAACGCTACCTAGTGTCAAGAGACTTCATTTCAGGCATGGTATCTTTCTTGCCGCGATCGGCTGTTTGGCATTTAGTTTCGCCGCCAGCGCGGTTCCGCCATGTGGATTGTCCTTTTCGCCCTTCGTTACAAATACACCATCGGGGTGCTCGCAATCCTGATCCTGTTGTTCGGGATCATGTCCGGGCGGCGGATGTCCACCGACATTCTGCCGCGGGTGGACAGCCCGGAAATCACCGTGGTCTGGAATTACAACGGTTTGAACGCGGCGGAAATGGCGTCGAAAATCACCTCGTTTTCCGAGATCGCCACGCTCAACAACGTGGACGACCTGTTGGAAGTCCGCTCCGAAAGTTCCAACGGGGTTGGTCTGGTGAAACTGCGGTTCCAGCCCAATGTGAACATCAACACCGCGATGTCCCAGGTGACCGGCGTCTCGCAGACGATCCTGCGCCGCATGCCCCCCGGCACCACCCCGCCGCTCATCGTGCGCACCAGTCCGTCCAACGTGCCCATCGTGCAGCTCGTGATGGCGTCGGACACGATGACCAGCGGCCAGCTATATGATTACTCACGGCTGGCGTTGCGGGCGCAGTTGCAGAGCGTTCCCGGCATGCGCATTTCGCTGCCCTACGGCGGTGCGGCGCGCCAAATCATGGTGGACCTCGATCCGGAGGCCTTGAATGCCTTCAACATCACCGCCGCGGAAATCAGTGCCGCGCTCGGCCGCCAGAATCTAACACTTCCTTCCGGTTCGCTGCGCGAGGGAGGCCGCGAGTTGCCGGTGGAAATCAATGCCAGCCCGGAAAACATCCAGGGGTTTCTGGACATTCCGTTGCGTTCGGTGGACGGGAAAACGATTTTGTTACGGGATGTGGCCAACGTTCGCGACGGTGAGGCGATCAGCACCAACATCGCCCGCCTCAACGGCCAGAACGCGGTGATGATTTCCATCCTCAAACTCGGCAGCGCCTCCACTGTGGACATCATTGACGGCATCCGCCAGCGCCTGCCGGATATCCGCGCCTCCGCCCCGCCCGGCATGAGCATCGAACCGATCTTCGACCAATCCGTCTTCGTCCGCGAGGCGGTAAGCGGCGTGCGCCATGAAATCATGTTGGTCGGCGGGCTGGTGGCGCTGGTGGTTTTGTTATTTCTCGGCTCGTGGCGCTCCACCTTGATTGTGCTCACCTCGATTCCGCTGGCGTTGTTGTGTTCGGTGTTGGGGCTTGCCCTGTGCGGTGCCACCTTCAACCTGATGACACTCGGTGGACTCGCCCTGGCCATCGGCATCCTCGTCGATAACGCGCTGGTGGAAATCGAAAACATCAAACGCCAGATCGCCCTGGGCAAGGAGGTGAGACAGGCCATCATTGACGGCGCGCAGGAAGTGGCGTTCCCGGAATTCGTTTCCACCATCTCGATCTGCATCGTGTTCCTGCCGATTTTCCTGCTCAGCGGCACCGCATCTTTCGTCTTCCGTCCGCTCGCCCTGGCGGTGGTGTTCGCGATGCTCGCCAGCTATCTGTTAGCCCGCACGTTGGTGACCACCCTGGCATCGATCATCCTGCCGGCCGAGATTCGTGCGGAAAAACTCCGCGGCGATGCCAAACCGCGCGGTTTGTTAGCCATCCACGATTGGATCGAGCGGGGCATGTCGCGGATCGGGAATATCCAGGGTGGCATCCTCAGGTTCATCATGCCGCACAAGCCGCTGATCCTGATCCCGGTTTTCCTCACCGTGGTGCTGGCGGTGTTCGCGGTGATGAGATCCGGCCGCGAGTTTTTCCCCAAGACCGATGCCGGACTGATCCGCCTGTTCGTGCGCATCCCCAGCGGGGTGCGGATCGAGGACACGGCCCAGGCGATGGCGGACATCCAGCGCGAGATCCGCGCGCTCATCCCGCCGCGGGACTTGCAGTTTGTGGTGGAAAACATCGGCACGCCCAGTTCCGTCAACCAGGCCTGGGTGGAAACCACCGCGATCACTTCCTCCGACGGCGAGATCCTCGTGCAACTCGCTTCCGGCCATGAACCCAGCGAGAGTTATGTGGAAAAAATCCGCGCCATGCTGGCGGCCAGGTTTCCCGCCGTGCAATCGTTTTTCCGGCCGGCGGACGCCACCAGCCAGACGCTGGCATCGGGTGCGCCAACCACCTTCGAAACGCGCTTCATGGGGCGCGACGCCCCCGGCAATCTCGCGCTGGCCAAGGAACTGAAGGAACGTTTCACCAAAATCAAGGGGGCGGCCGACGTGACCTTGCGGGAAGTGTTAGATCAGCCTGGGTATGCGATCCGCATGGACCGCGCGCGCGCTGGCAGTTTCGGCATCAATGTCCAGGACGCGGCCAACGCCCTGTTAGCCGCGCTTGGCAGCGGCGGTTCGGTGGCCCCGAATTTCTGGTCCGATCCGGCGACGGGCGCGGCCTACGATGTCCAGATCATCGCCCCGCCCGCGAACCTCAAGGCTGTCGAGCAATTGCTCAACCTGCCGATCCGCCCGTCCGCCGGCGGCAGTGCGCCGGTCCCACTGCGCTCGTTTGCCACGGTGGTGGAAAAACGCGCGCCCGCCAGCGTCAGCCGGACGTCATTGCAACCTACGTTCACCGTCATCGGCAACGCCTCGGGACGCGACTTGGGCAGCATCACCAAGGATTTGGAAGTGGTACTCACAGACCTGCGGGGAAAACTCAAACCCGGCAACCGGATTGAACTCGCCGGCCAGGCCGCGCTGATGGAAAAATCCTATTCCGAGTTGATAGGCGGGCTGGGGCTTGCGGCGGTGCTGGTGTTTTTGGTGATGGTGGTGAATTTCCAATCATGGACCTTGCCGTTCGTCGCGGTCTCGGGATTGCCCGTCGCCATTTCCGGGGCCTTGTTCGCACTGTGGATCACCGGCACTCCGCTCAGCGTGCCCGCCCTGATGGGCATCATCATGGTCGTCGGCGTGTCCACCGCCAACAGCGTGCTCGTCAGCAGTTTCGCGCGTGACCGCTTCGACCAGGGAGAAACCGCCACCGACGCCGCCATCGAGGCCGCCACCACCCGCCTGCGACCGGTGATCATGACGGCCACGGCGATGATTCTGGGCGTCATCCCGATGGCGCTCGGCAATGCCCAGGGCGGCGAGCAGAACGCGCCGCTCGGCCGCGCGGTGATCGGCGGGTTGCTGTTCGGCACCTTCGCATCGCTTTTCCTGGTGCCGATCGCTTTTGCCGCCGTGCGCGGTTTCACCCACCGCCGGACCCTCCGCCGGGAAGCCTTTCTAGCAAAACATCATCTATCCACCGCTTCACCATGAACCGACTCATCATTCCGCTTGGCCTGCTGGCAGTCACCGCAACTCTCAGCGTCGCAGACAACGCTTCCGTCAGCACCGTGCTGCCGGTCACCGACACCGCGCCTACCAACTTCGAACTTCCCGGCCGCACCGAACCGTTGGAATGTGCGACCATCTTCACCCGCGCCACCGGCATCGTGCGCGAACGCAAGTTCGATATTGGCGACCACGTCAAAGCGGGCGAAGAACTCGCCGCAATCGATGTGCCGGATATCGATCGCGCGGTCGAGGCCGCCCGCGCCACCGTCGATCAGGCGACCTCGCGGGCCAAGACCGCCCGCCGGGTGGGCGATCGCGCCGCAGCGCTGTTAACCGCGCACGCCGTTTCCAAGGAGGAATCCGAAACGCGCCTGTCGGTCGCCGACGAATCCGCAGCCGCTCTGCAGATCGCCAAAGCCGAGTTGGCCCGGCTCGAAGTGTTGCAGAATTTCGCCACCGTGCGCGCCCCGTTTGACGGCACCATCTCCGCCCGCAACTTCGACCGCGGCGACCGCATGCGCGGCGACTCCGCCACCGCCGAAGGCTGGCTCTACAAACTCGTTCGCCTGGATGCCCTGCGCTTCGTCATCAATGCCACCCCCGATCTCGCCCTGCGTCTATCCACCCAATCGGCGGCCAAAGTGCGCTTCACCGAACTGCCGGGCCGCACCTTCACCGCCAAACTGGCCCGCACCAGCCAGACGTTCGACACGTCCACGGGCACCATGCGGGCGGAATTCCTCATTGCCAACGAGGATCTGCTACTGCCCGCCGGCCTCACCGGCCTTGCCGTCTTCAGCCTGCCGCCGGCTCCGGGAACCTTCATCGTGCCGGCCAACACCCTGATCCTGCGCCAGGGCAATGCGCTGGTCGCTGTTGTTAGGGACGGCAGGGTGAGTTTTCTCGAAGTCCTGCCAGGCAAGAACTCCGGCGTGACGATCGAAATCACCTCCGCCGCGCTGACCCCCGAAGCACCCGTCATCGTCAATCCCAACGCCCTGTTGCGCGAAGGCGACCCGGTCGAGGTCACCGCCATCCAGCCCGTGCAGAAGTCGTGACATCGGGGTACCGCGTTTTGCTGCGGGGATGGTCGTAGCGCAAAGCAAGATCCGCGAATACATTCCCCCTCCGGAAGGCTTGCCATGAAAAACACCACGATCCCAAGAACGGCTGAGCTGGTACCACATGCGGGTCTGCGGCGGATGCGTGTGCGCGCGGATGTTTCAAGTCCCGGGCAACGTGGCTTGGGTGGTGCCACTGCATTGATAAATGGCAGGCTGTCGGATATTTCCGCAGCCGCCCGCAAGCGGTCAGGTATGCTGGAGTCCGCGATCGCGTGCTTTGCCATCAGGCGCGGCAGTCGGCAGGGGGCGGCCGAGCTGGAACAGGCCAGGGTCGGGTGGATCGCCGGGAGTCTGCACCTGTTTGCAGATAGCGAGTTGGAGACACCCGCGTAAGGCCCGCGAATCCGCGAGCGCCGCCTCACTGCGCCTTGACCCGCACGAACAGCTTGGGATTCGTCAGCAGCGAGGGCGGCACTGTGACAGTGATCTCCTCAACCGGGGTCACATTGTTAGACACGGCCGCAACCGGAGTGAAGACCACCCACGGATCGCCGAGGGTGGTGGATGACTGATAGACATAGGACAAGCCCGAAGCCGTCCGCCGGGTGTACTTGAAGACGCCGGTGGCCCTGTCGAGTTGCCGGGTGACGGGGTTGGCCGACGCGCCGGTGGTCGGGTCGAGGCCGAATGCGAATTCCTGTTGGTTGGTTAGGCCGTCATGGTCCGGGTCGCCGCCAGCGGTCTTGTCGGACAAGGCGCCATTGGCGAAGGTTCCGTTGGCCCAAGTGTCGAAGGCGGACGGCTGCACCGGCGGCGGGTATGCCGTGGTTAGAGCGTACTTGGCCGCCAAATAGCCGCCCACCGCATTCATTTCGTCGGAGGTCAATGTTCGGTTGTAGATGATGAACTCGGCGATGCGCCCGTTGAAGTAGCGGTTGTAGGCGGTCTGCCCGAGTTGATAGATGAACGAGGGGGCCGACGCCGACACTTCCATCAGAACGTGCCAATTGCCGTTATGCGTGTAACCGCTCGTGCCGTTGACAAAGATTTGGCCGCCGTGGGCGAAATCATTGCCATCGGCCTGCCAGGCATCCGCGTTCCACTGGGTCGCACTGCCGCGGATGTTCTTGCTGTCGGCACTCGGGCTCTGACAGAACATGCCGTCCAGCCCGCTGGCATCGGCATCCACCTTGCACACGGCGAAAATCGTTTGGCCCGTCAGGTTCGCTGGCCCGCGCAGGAACCGGCCGGTTCCATCCCACTTCACGGTTGGCAAACCATTGAGATTGTTGGCGAGGTATTGCGGCTGGTTGGCGAGCGTCCCCTGTGAGGCGTGCTGACTACTGCCGCTTTGGTCGTTCCACTTCTGCACGTAAAGACTGCCGCCGGACGTTTGCACCTGGGTTGCATCCGCAGTGCCGATCGCATCGGCCTTGAGCCATACGGTGAGGCCGTTAGACACACTCCCTGGGCTGGACAATGCCACGGAAAAGGTCACGGTGGCTTTTTGCGCAATGGGCACGCCGTCCCCAGTGGCCTGGAAGTCGTATGCCCCGGCAGTGGTGCAGACCACTGCAAAGGTGCCGACGCCCGCAGCGCTGGTCGTTGCCGTAACCGGGGTGATGGACGGGGTGCCGGTGCCGGCGTTGCCATTTCTAACAAGCGTCACGGTCTTGCCCGGGACGGGATTGCCGCTGCCATCCATCAGGGTGACACTAATCGTGGAGCTTGTGATCCCGTTGGCCGTCGCCGAGGCTGGCGATGCGGCGACCGTGCTGGCAGTCGCGCTCACCGCGCCCGGATTGACGGTGAAAGACGCGCTGTTAGCGGCGAATAGGTTGTCGCCGCTGCTCCGCGTGGCGGCAAGGACCACGCCCCCCTCCGCCTTGGAGTAGGTGATGGCAGTGACCGTGACTTGACTTTGTCCGGCTGGGATGGTGCGGCTCAGGGTTCCGGCCAAGGTGCCGGTGCCGGTCTTGAGGCTGAGGGTCACCGCCGTGTCCGCCGCCACCGGGGTCGCCACCGAGGCAAGGTTTTGCGCTTGCACCACCACGCTGAAGGCAGTGCCGGCGGCTGGCGGCGCACCGCCGTTGACCTGCGTGATGGCCAGTTTCACCGCGCCGGTGGCGGTCGTGGCTAACAGGATCTGTTTGCCGCTGGCGTCATATTGCAGCGCGAATCCGCCCGGCAGCCCGGTCACGCTGGTGAAAGCGCCATGCAGGGTGCCCGTGTAGCTGGCGATGACATAGGAGGCGATGCCCGGAGCCGCCAACGCGTTGAGCGCCAGCGTCGCGTTTGTTAGATTCAGGTCGCCCGTGACGGCAAGTTGGGCGGAGCTGGTGGAGCCGAGATCGCAGGCATAGGTGCCGGTGAGGGTGGTTGCGCCCGCAGCCAGGGTGCCGGTGCCCGGGGCCAGCGTGCCTGCCACGCTGAGCGGACCGGCGATTTGGCCGGTGCCCTCAAGCCGCGCGCCCGCGGCGACGGTCACGGCCGAACTGGCTGCCAGTGCCAGTGAGCTGCCCGCCGGCGGATAGGAGCCATAGACACTCACCAGCGCGTCATACCAGCGGTCGGCCATCCAACTGTAGCCGCTGTCACTGGGATGCACGCCATCGCCCGAGAGTCCGTCCGCAGGGAAGTTGGTATTCAAATCCACCACCGTGATTTTCTTGCCGGCGGCTTGGAAATTGGCGCCCACCGTATCGATCAGGCCGTTGAAGGTGGTCACATCGGCGGGGTATGACAGATAAGGCGTGATTCTCGCTAGAAACACCCGCGTCGCTGGCCGCAGCGCGGTGATTTTTGTTAGGAGCGCTTCGATGCGCGTTTGCACGCCGCTCATGCCCACCCGATTGATGTCATTGGCGCCCACCAACAGGAGAATCGCGTCCGGATAGACCGGATCGCGGCCGGTGCCATTGCCGCCGGTCAGCCAATAGCCGCCGTTGGGGTCGCGGCCGGCCCCGCCATACAAAAGGAAGGTGGCGGAGTCCAAGCCGTCGAGGTTGTTATTGAGATCATTGCAGGAGTAGGATTCGCGGCCGTTGTGAAAGCGCTCGTCAAGCGGCGTGGCGGGCAGGGCCCCGGCACTCACGCTGGATGCGCCCACAAATTGGAATGCGGGGGCAATCGGATTGAGCCGGGCGTATAGCGGGTAGCGGTATCCCGAACCCGCCGACGAGCCATCCCCCAAGGTGATGGAATCGCCCAGCGGCATGATCTTCAAGCCGGTTGGCAGCGCCAGCGCCGACGGCGTGGCGATGCGCAGGGTGCCCTGATTGACCTGGGTGGGCCCGCTGAATGAGTTGATGCCGGTGAGCGTCAGCGTGCCGCCACCGGTTTTGGTCAGGCCGAAGCCGCTGCCGCTGATGACGCCGCCCAGGGTGAGGGTGTTGGCGTTGACGGCAATCGTCGGGCTGGTCCCCAACGCCACGGCTTGGTTGCCAAGATTGAGGTCGCTGCTGCCGGCGAAAACGAAACTGTTCGTTATGGCAATGCCGCTCGCGCCGCCGGTGTTGCCTGTGACAGAGGCCGCCAGGGTCATCGCCGAGCCGCTGGTGTTGCCGATCACGCCGCCATTGATGATGAATTGGCCGCCGCCCAAAGCGGAGGCCGCAGCCGCATTGGCAAAGTTGAGCCTGCCGCTGGTGAGGGTGAAGCCGCCGGCAAAGGGATCGCCGCCGTTGGGCGCCGAAAGGTTCACCGTCAGGCCTGCACCGGCGTCGTTTTCGGTGATTCTGCCGCTGCTGTTCAAGCCCAAGCGCGTGGTGAAATTGATCGTGCCGCCACCAGCCAGTGTGGTGATCTGACCGTTGAAGTTCAAGCCGCCGGGCGCTTTGCCGGTGCCGGTATCATAGGTGCTCGCCATGGTGAGCGTGGAACCGGCGGCAACCGTCCAACTGTTAGGTGTCGCAAGGGGATTGTTGGCGCTGCCGATGAACGTCATGTTGGCGTTGGTGCTGTTGATCACCCAGCCGTTGATCGCCCCATCGCGGTTGAGATTCATCGTGAACGTGGCACCCGAAAAATCACCACTTGAGGCACCGAAGGTGATCTGGCCGCCACTGGCCAATGCGCCCGTGGCACTTGCGCCCGTGGCGTCGGTGCTCCACGAGTTGTCGGACAAGTTGTACGAACTGCCCGACGGCAGGCTAGTGTAAAATCCCGGTGCCGTGCCGTTGACATCGAAGTAATACGGTGCGCCGTTCGCCGCTTGCGCGGCTGGCTGGAAGGTCAAGCCGGCCGCGGCGGCGGAAAGCGCGCCGGCCTTTTTCTGCTCAAGCTCCTTCATGAGCTCGGGTCGTTGGCCCAGGCTCTTCTCGTGCTTCCAGGTCGCGTAGGCCTCGTACAGGACGACATAAGCCAGGATGAGGCCGGCGATGAAGATCTTGACCTCATTGCCCAGGCCGAAAAGGATGATTCCGGTATAGAGCATTTCGAGGCTGAGGATGGCGACAACGCTGCGGAGCACGCCGCCCTTGCCCCCGGACATGGCAGTCCCGCCGATTATCGTGGCGGAGATGACGTACATCAGCGAACTCTCGCCGAGCCTGAGGGTGGCCGCAGTGGACCCGAGAACCGATACGATGCCGCCGATCGCGGCCGTCGCCCCGGAGAGCACGAAGGCGGCGACCGTGTAGCGGTCGGTGCGGATGCCTGCGAGCCAGGCCGTGCTCCTATTGCCGCCGACAAGGTAGAAATTGCGCCCACCCCTGGTCCGGCGGAGGTATAGCTCCATCAGGACGACGAGGACGAGGCTGATGAGGATCCGCGGCGTCGCGAGGGGGATGAGCGGCTTCGAGAGGAAGTCGGAGATGACGAAGGCCTCGGGGGTCGAGACGCTGATGGAGTTGCCGCCCGAGAACTGGTAGATCGCGCCTTGGAGGATGGTCATCGTGCCGAGGGTGACGATGAAGGAATTGATCTTGCCCTTGGCGACCAGAAGGCCGTTGAGGAATCCCACGAGGGCACCGGCGGCCATCGCCACCACAATCGCGGCCGCGAAGCCGATGCGTGGCTGGAGTCCCAGGCAGATCACCCCGGCGAAGGTGATGACGGTGCCGATCGACAGGTCGAGTTGCCCACAGATCATCACGACGGTGAAGCCGATCGCCACGCAGGCGTTCATCGCGACCGCGTTGAGCACGGCAGTGAAATTCGGCTGGCTGAAGAAGCGCGGCGCGAAAAGGGACATGAAAGCGAAGACCAGCACGAACAGTATGTAGATGCGGTACTTGTCCCCGAGCGCGAGCAGGCTCTTCCTTCCGGTGCTACGCATCGTCCCTCCCAAGGCTTCTCAAGGATTTTGCGTTTATCCCGACGACGGCTATGAAAATGGCGCCTCGGATCATGTCCTGGGAGAAGGTGCCGATCCCCAGGAGGGCCATTATGTTGTTGAGTATCCCGATGATGAGCGAACCGCCGAGGACGCCGAGGATGGACCCCCGGCCGCCCGCCAGGGTCATGCCGCCGATGACGATGGCCGTGACCGCCTTGAAGTCGTAGCCTGCCCCGTTGTAGTAGGCGCCCACCCGCGAGAGCGAGGTTATCGCGAGGCCGCCGATCGTCGCCGTGAAGGCGGTTAGCACAAAGGCGACGATTATGAGCCTCTCTACGTTTATCCCCGAGAACTTGGCGGCGCGCAGGGCCGAGCCGGAGAGCTTGAGCTTGACGCCGAAGGAGGTCTTGGTGAGGACAAACTGGCCTACTACCACGAGTATGAGGAGTATGACGACGGGGAGGCCGATCAGATTGAAGAAGCGGAGCCTGTAGATGTTGTCGAACAGGTGCACAGCGGCCTCGCCAGAACCCTTCATGTCGGGGTAGATCTGCTTGTTCACCCAGACGAGCCTGATGACGCCCATGGTCACGTAGTTGACGGCGAGGGTCCAGATGATGGGGTTGGCCCGGAGCTTGCCGACCACGAAGCCGTTGAGGAGGCCTATAAGGAGGCCCACGGCGAGGGCCGCTGCCAACGCGGGAAGGAAGCCGAAGCGCAGCATCTCGATGCAGATGTAGCCCGTGAAACTCATCGTCGTCGGTACCGACATATCGGCGAAGTGCCCGGAGTAGGTGACAAAGGCCATGCC